>WNFV01016007.1_pt1 | contig 12244 bp, 9 predicted proteins | sample 5400101 | NCBI WGS metagenome assembly WNFV01 (sample SAMN13153361, study PRJNA577476) | soil metagenome | isolation source: 115 cm soil or saprolite under grassland replicate 1 | place: USA:California | collected 2016-06-15
GGCTGTGCTCGCGGAGGCAATTGGACTGTTCGGCGTGTGGCCATACTCACTGGCCTACTACAACCCGCTCGTGGGCGGCGGCCCGGCAGCCCAACGAGTGCTGCTGGTTGGCTGGGGCGAAGGTCTGGACCAGGTCGCGGCCTATCTCAACGCCCAGCCCGGGGCAGCCAGCGCGCGGGTGGCCATCTATTACCCACTCACGCAAAGTCTACAAGCGATGGTGCTGGACACGGTCCAGCCCTATGGCAGCTCGCACCCAGCCGACTACGTCGTGGACTACGTCAATGCAAGCCAGCGTCGCCACACCCCGGCCGAGGTGGCCGGGCTGGCGCCCGAGCTGACCGTTCAGATGAATGGCATCGAGTACGCGCGAGTCTATCGGCTCACGCCGCAGCGCCCGGTCGGCGTGCCCCCTACTTGTTCTCAGGTGGCCCGAGATGCGAGTCAACGTGCAGCTGCTGTGCTTCCCAGAGCTGCTCGTTGATCTTTTCGCCGATTACCGAGATGTGATCGCCTAGGCGAACGGCGTTTCTGGCGATCTCGTCGGTCTTGAGGACCCGCACGAGCACCCGTCCGTCGGTGTTCGCCATCTCGAGCTCGGGCGGGTTTCGAAGGGTATTGATCTCGAGGACCTGGCCGGCCATTTCGTGGTCCTCTTTTTGCGAGCGCTCGAGCTCGATCTCCTCACTGCTCTTGCGCTCGTTCTTCTTGCGGTCGTCGTCCTGGTCCGCATAGCCGGTCGCGATGCCGGCGAGCGTGTAACCGACGGTCGCGGCGACTACAACCAAGCGGGCCGCGGCCAGCGCTCGCGGGCGTTTCCACAGCTTCATGCCAGTTCCTCCAGTCGAATCGGGCGCAACAAGAAGCCTGAGTGTACGGCGCTGGAAGCTAAACGTTCAACGTCGTGTTAGCGGGCGCTGCTCGCGACTGCCGAGGCTGCCAGCCCTTGACGGCATAGACGACGGTGTCGCCGTCTCGAAACATCTCGACCAGGTCGGGATCGGCCGCGGCCTGGCGAAGGAAGGCTCGATGCTCGCGGTCCGTAAAAACCCAGCCGCAGTCGAACTCATCGCGGATAGCGGCGGAGGGTCGCTCGACTTGCCCGCGCGTGATAGATCGCCACCGCAGGTAGGCCGGCCCGTCGTGCAGGTACATGTAGGTTGGGTCGAGGCCGACCAGATAGACGTTGTGAGTGTTCCAGAAGAAAAGCTCGGGAAAGTCATCCCAATCGGTCGGGAAAACTCGGGCGCCGGGCGGCGTGTTGCGAGCGAGCCAGAGGCTGGCATCCCGATACTCAACATAGTTGTTCTCGCTGCGAACGTCGGACATCGTCGCCGAGACCGAAAGGTAGAGGAGCGGAGCCACAACGGCCGCCGCCGCCAGGCCTGCCAGCGGCCGGGCGCCGGCCGGAATCAGCTGGGCGAGCCGGCCGGCGAGCCGATCCGGCTGGGCGCGGTTCCAGGCGAAGGCACAGAACAGTGTCGCGAAGGTCGGCTCGGCCTCGACCCAACGGCGCGCCCGCAAGAACATGACCAGAAAGACGACTGCTAGGATCGCCAGGGTGACCACCTTGCCGTCGAGCGCCCGCAGCCGGCTGGGCCGCGGGTCCAGGACGATTGGAACGAACCCAACTGGGACGAGGACTAGTGCCAGCCAGTTGGCCTCCCAGAGGAAGTCCCTGCTGTAGGGGTACCACTCGATGCCCACCTGGATGACTACGTCACCCGTTCCGAGCCCCAGCAGCTGGAGGATCTTCGGCAGCACGTGCAGATACGAGAAGATCACGTTCTTCGGAAAGTAGGGGTGAATCACGGTGCCCAGCGCGATGCCCAGGGCCGGGTAGAGCACAAGGCCCCAATCCGGACGACGGCGCTCCCACCAGTTGCCGATCAACGCCGCGCCACACACCCCGAGCAGGAGCGGGAAGCCATCGAACAACCAGATGAAGGCAAAGCCGAGCGGGACCAGCCAGCGTCGCCGCTGCGTGAACGCCAGGTACAGCGCCAGCAGCAACAGGAGCAGCGTCAGCGACTGGCGACGGGTCATGCTGAGGCGGAACAGCGACGGCCAGGCCGAGGCGAGCAGGACCATTAGCCAGATCAAGGAGTACCGGACGCCGTGTCGGGCCATGAGCTGATACGCCGCGAGCAGTGCGAGCGAGGCGAAGATGACTGCCGCCAGCTTGGCGCCAAGACGTAGGTCCAGGAGCGAGAACGGTACGAGCAGCAGGTGGTAGAGCAGATGGGCGTCGGTGAACTCGGCCGGATTGAGGATGGTGGTGGGCAGCCAGGGGAAGTCCAGCGGCAAAACCATCCGCCATCCCTGGTCGCGAAGGATGGCCGCCAGCCTGATGTGGTAGTAGCCGTCGATACCGATCACGTTCGGCGTGGCCCACTGGACGACGCTGAAGACCAGCGAGACGAGCGCGGTGGCCACCAGCAAGCCATCGCCACCAAGCCTGGCAGTCAGCTCCAGGGCAGAAGTCGAGCGCGGCGGAGCTGGGGAGATCGCCGTCGCGGAAGGGCCAACCGCGGGCCCTCGCTCAGGGACGGCGCCGGGGCTTGACAGGATGAATCCTCGCCGAGGGAGCGAAACCGGGCCCGCCTGTGGCGGACCCGGTTCCTGCGACCTGCCGTCGGGGGCCGGCGGTCGCTGGGAGTCCTGTACCACCGCACGGCGGGCACCTCGGTGGCTAGGACTCTCGCTCTCGGATAATAGTTCATCTATCGACGCCTGTCAAAAGTAGTTACCTACAACTACCCATTCTGCCCAATTCCGACCATTCGAAGGTGAGCTGAGCCCGTGCCTAGCCGAGATGTCGCCAGTGCATCGCATGGCTGAGAAGCGGATCCGCGAGCAAGCTGACTCGCTCGGACCGGCGGGCGCGCTCGTTCTAGCCTCGGCCTCGCCGCGTCGCCGCCAACTGCTGGCCCTGCTCGGGCTGCCGTTTCAGGTCGTCGCCGCCATCGTCGACGAGACAGTCCGTCCGACGGAAGCCGGCCGATCGGCATGAAGCCCGCAAGATGCTGCGAGCGCTGCGCGGCCGCTCGCACCGAGTCGTCAGCGGGCTGGCTCTGGCAACAGATGGACGACTCGTCTGGCACGCCGCGGTCGAGAGCGTGGTCGAGATGCGTGGCTACGAGGATGCCGAGCTCGAGCGCTACGTCGCCTCCGGGCGCCCGCTCGACAAAGCCGGCGCCTACGGGGTGCAGGATCCGGACTTCCGCCCCGCCGCCCGCGTGAACGGCTGCTACCCGAACGTGGTGGGTCTGCCGCTGTGCGAGGTGGCTCGCGGCCTGCGGGCGCTGGGGCTGGGCCCGACCGGGCCATCGAATGAGGCCCTGGCGCCGCCTTGCCCGCTCTGCGAGCGCGCCAGAAACGCCTCCCTGCCATCCTGAGTCCCCATTAGTCCACATTGTCGTCCTGAGCGAAGCGAAGGATCCGTACCAAGCCCCGGCGGCGGATCCTTCGCTTCGCTCAGGATGACAGGACAGCTCAGGATGACAGGACAGCTCCCACGAAAATGAACTCCCACGAAAATGAACTTTCATTCGCTCCCACGAAAATGAACTTTCATTCGCTCGGGGCTGGCCGAAGGCCCATGACTCATCAGGATGACGGGACAGCTCAGGATGACAGGACAGCTTAGTGCGATCTGCGGGCCGACGGCTCGGCCTCCCATCGCTCGACGTACCCGCCCCGCTTGAGGGCCCGCAACGTCTCGACATGCGCCCAGATATACGGCACGTTCGCGGCCACGACTTCCTGGCTGGCGCCGACCTGCTCGATCCGGTCCAGGTCGTCCGCGAGACGATCGCGGCTTGAGGCGACCGCCGCCAGGCTCGCCGCGTCGGCTGGCCCGACCGTCTCGATGCTGGCCCTCCGCTCGTCGGCGTAGCGACGGATGGACGAGGCCGGCATGACGGTCTCGGGCAGCTCGCCCTCGATCGTGTTATCGAACAGCCAGCGGACGATCGCCTCAGCCCGGTCCTGATTGCCGAGCGTGTAGTGGTACTGAGCCATCCAGGCGGTGAAGTGTGGCCAGGGACCCGGAATCACCGACCGCTCGGTGGCCGAGAAGGGCAGGTAGCGGATGTAGCCACCAATTTCGACGTTCCAGAGGGCCCGCTCTACCAGCTCGGCCGAGTTCACCACCGTGCGCTCGTTTGGCGACCAGAGCAAGAAGTAGAACGGCGCCAGCAGACTCACGTCGGGCCTGGGATCGGGGTAGCCGTGCGGGTCAAGGCGACGCAGGAAGCGGTTCTCGTGGACCATCAGCAGCCCGATCGCGCGTCGGATCATCAAAGCCAGGCGACGATAACGATCGCCGCCGTACACGCGGTGGCACAATGCGAAGGCCGCCGCGTGGGCACAGTTGTTCCAGATCTCGTAGCCGCTGTTGGCCTCCGTCTCATGGACCGAGGTGGTCGTCTCGACGAGATAGAGGTACGGGTTGAGCGTGCGCTCGAGCGTGTAGCGAGCAGCCCGCTCGATCGGCTCGCGCGCAACCTCGACCAGCGTGTCGTCGCCGGCCGCCTTGACGTAGCTCAACACAGCCCAGACGGCAAGCGCGGTAGCGTCTTCCTGGCGAACGTGCTCGGCGGGCAACCCGTCGGGGTCGTACCGCTGGACCCAGGCGCCGTCGGCCCCCTGGACTCTCAGCAAGAAGCGGCATTAGTCGCGGGCCGTGTCCAAGGCGCCCAGCTCGCACAGCCCCCCGATGGCCATCGCCAGGTCGCGCGTGTAGATGAACGGGTATTTGCCGCCGGGCGGCGTGGCGAGGATCGCACGCCCGCGCGAAGAGGCGACGCTGGCGCGCCGAAACACGTCTCGCGAGACGTGCAGAAAATGCTCGAGCTCGGCATCCCCGATCGCCGTTGGCCGCGCATCCATGTCCGTGGTCCCATTTTAGACAGCAGCGAGTGGCCAGTGATGATAAATGCGTGAAGGATCTCTGGATCGTGTCGGCGGATTGACACCCCAAGTGTCGGCTGGGTGACAGTCCGGGTCGTCGGTTTTCACGTATCGTACTCCTCAGAAGCGATTGCCGATCGGGGCCGGAGGACCGCTATGCTCAATCGAAACAGCAGCCCACTCAGAGGGCAGTTTTCGCCATCAGCCCGGCGCCTGCTGGCCCTGCTCGCACTCTTGTCGATGATCCTGCCCCCGCGCCAGGTCGCCCTGGCCCAGGTCCAGGACGGGGCCACCATGACGGTTCTCCGCGGTGAGGTGGCTGTCATTCGACCCGACGGCTCGGCGACTGAGCCGGCCCCCAGCGGGACGATCCTCCAGGTGGGCGACGAGATCCGCACCCTCACTCCGGCTGGAGCGCTGGTCACGTTCTTCGTCGGGACGGAGATCGAAATGGGCTCGGGTACGGTCTTGGTCGTCCAGCAGATCACCCGACAGGGCGAACGGATCGAGATCTCGCTGAAGCAGGTGCTCGGCACCACCCTGACCCGAACGCAGACCTTCTCCGACCCCGGCTCGTCGTATCGGATCGACGCCGGGGGCGCGGTAGCCATAATTCGCGGGTAGCTGCTCCCCCGAGCATGAAATGGTTGTAGGGGTGCCCCGATCCATCGGGGGGGCCCTACGAGAAGCGACCTGTGGTCAATCGGAGCGCCACTTTCACAGCAGCAGCGACGGATGACAAGCCGGTTCGTGCTATCCTGTTGTTTTCTCGTTCGTTGTGATTATGGGCAAGTCTGTGGCCAGCCCGGCCTAGCCGAGGATGGCGGCCAGGGCGGCCGGTAGGAGGTTTGGCGGTGCCGAGAGCTATCTGGAACGGCGTCATCACGTTTGGGATCGTGAGCATCCCGGTGAAACTGTACGCGGCCACTGAGAGCAAGGACGTCAGCTTCAACCAGCTCCACCGCGAATGCCACAGCCGGATCAAGCAGCGACGCTGGTGTCCGGTCTGCGAGCGCGAGGTTGACAACGAGGAGATCGTCAAAGGCTATCAGTACGCCAAAGACCAGTACGTAGTGCTCACCGATGACGACTTCGAGCGTCTGCCAGTGGCCAGCAAGCACACCATCCAGCTCGCGGCCTTCGTCGAGGCCAAGGAGATCGACCCGGTCTTTCACGAGAAGAGCTACTACCTGGAGCCAGACGAGGTGGGCCTCAAACCGTTCGCGCTGCTGATGCGAGCGCTGAAGATGAAGGAGTTGACGGCGCTGGCCAATATCGCGATCAGGCAAAAAGAGCGACTCTGCGCTCTCCGTTCCTTTAACGGCACCATGATGCTCGACACTCTGTACTATACGGACGAGATCAGAATAGAACGCCACGGCCAGTTTCCCGAGGAGCAGGTCCCCGAGCGCGAGCTGCAGATGGCTCTCAGCCTGATCGATTTGTTGTCCGACGAGTTCGACCCCCAGAAGTACCACGACAACTATCGCGAAGCGTTGATGGAAGTGATCGAGGCCAAGCTGCAGGGCGCCGAGGTCGTCGAGGCGGCACCCGCGCCGGCGACCAATGTGACCGACTTGATGGCGGCGCTCAAGGCCAGCGTCGATGCCGTCAAGAAGCGCAAGGAGAGCGAGGCGCAAGAGGGAGCCGAGACCAAACGGGGCAAGGCCGCAGTAGCCTAGTGCTCGACGATTACGCCAAGAAGCGCGACTTCGCGCGCACCCCCGAGCCTCGAGCCCAGACTCAGTCCGCCGCCGACGGCGCGCTGACCTTCGTCATCCAGAAGCACGCCGCTCGGCGGCTGCACTACGACTTCCGGCTCGAGCTGGACGGCGCCCTCAAGTCGTGGGCCGTGCCCAAGGGGCCATCGCTCGATCCGGCCGACAAGCGGCTGGCCGTGATGGTTGAGGACCATCCCCTCGAGTACGGCTTCTTCGAGGGCGTCATCCCGCGCGGCGAATACGGCGCTGGCCAGGTCATAGTCTGGGACAATGGGACATACGTCCCCGAAGAGGAGGACAAGCCGTGGCTGGGTGAGCGGGCCGAAGCGGAAGAGCGGCTGCGAAAGGCGTTGGCCAAGGGCAAGCTGTCCTTTTTCCTCCGAGGCCGCAAGCTGAAGGGCGGCTGGACCCTGGTCCGCACCAGCCGATCGCCAAAGGACTGGCTGTTGATCAAACGCGACGACGACCTGGCCGATCCCGGACGCGACGTGACCAGGGACGATCGCTCGGTGATCTCGGGCCTCAGCCTCGAGGACCTCAAAGCCGGGCGGCTGCCAGATGAAGCTGTCGACGGCCAGTTGGCAGGCCACCCGGGCCAACTGGCCGGGGCCGTCCGAGCCCCCTTCCCCCGCTCCGCTGCGCCGATGCTGCCCAGCCTCACGGATCGACCCTTCTCTCGCCCCGAGTGGCTGTACGAGCCGAAACTGGACGGCGTGAGGGCGATCGCGCTGATCCGCGACGCCAAAGTCAGGCTGGTCTCCAGGCGGGGCCTGGACCCCACCCGCCAGTACCCCTCGCTAACCGAGAGTCTGGCCCGCCAGCCCGAGCGTGAGATGGTAGTCGACGGTGAGATCGTCGCCCTCGACGAGCAGGGCCGCCCGTCGTTCCACCGCCTCCAGCAGCGCCTCAACCTGACCCGGGCGGAGGACATCCGGCGCGCCGAGGCCCAGGTCCCGGTCATCTACTACGCCTTCGACCTACTCTACCTGGACGGCTTCGACCTTCGCGGCGCGGCCCTGGCGGGCCGGAAGTCGCTGCTCGAACGGATCCTCGTTCCGTCTGCGCGCGTCCAGCTGCTCGAGCCAATCGACGCGGACGGCATTGTGGCGTACGACGCGGCCGTCGAGCATGGCCTCGAGGGGGTGGTGGCCAAGCGCCGCGACAGCCCGTACCAGGAGGGTCGCCGCTCGTCCTACTGGCTGAAAGTCAAGGCCACCTTGAGCGACGACTTCGTGGTGGGCGGCTTCAGCCAGGGGATGGGCGCGCGGGCCGACACGTTCGGCGCGCTGCTCCTCGGCTATTACGACGACCGTGGACAGCTGGCTTACGCCGGGCACGTGGGCAGCGGCTTTGACGACCGCACGCTCCAGGAGCTGCGGCGTCGACTCGAGTCGATGCGGACCAAGGAGTGCCCCTTCGCTTCGCTCGAGGGCAGCGAGGCGTCCGCGAACGGCGGCCGGGCCCGTTGGGGACGTCCGATCGGAGGCGTCACCTGGGTTAAGCCGGAGCTGGTGGTGGAGGTCAAGTACGACCAGTGGACGCCCGACGGACGGCTACGCGCGCCCGTCTTCTTGCGCGTGCGCGACGACAAGCCACCAGCCGAAGCCAGTCGCCGCCAACCTGTGCCCAGTCGCAGGGTAGCAGCACGGCATACTGTGCCCAGTCGCGAGGCGGACGACGGCGTGGCCAGCCAGGCGGCCGAGCTAGAAGACGTCCTGAAGCAGCTCGAGGACCCGCGTCAGAAGCTGGTACTGGCGGTCGAGGGGCACCGGATCTCGCTCACCAACCTGGACAAGGAGCTCTGGCCGGCTCTCGGCTCACGCCGCCCGCTTACCAAGCGCGACCTCTTGGCCTACCTGGCCCGTGTGGCGCCGTACTACGTGGCTCACCTGCGTGATCGCCCGCTCAGCCTGGTGCGCTACCCGGACGGCATCCACGGCGAGCGCTTCTTCCAGAAGCACTGGCCTCACCGCCTGCCAGATTTCGTCGACACGGTGCGCCTGTTCTCCCAGCAGGGGGAGGGGGATGGGGAGTACATGCTGTGCAACAACCTGGCGACGCTGCTGTGGCTCGGCCAGGCGGCGGCCCTCGAGCTGCACTCCTGGTTCTCACGGATCAGCCCGGATCCGGACGGACGCCACCTGTCGACCGAGTTCGCCGGCTCAGCCGAGAACATGCGGCGCTCGCTCCTGAACTACCCGGATTTCATCATCTTCGACCTCGACCCCTACATCTACTCCGGCCAGGAGGCCAGGGGAGCCGAGCCCGAGCTGAACCGCAAGGCGTTCGCCAAGACCTGCGAGATCGCACTGCGGCTGAAGGAGTTGTTGGACGGCCTGTCGCTGTCGTCGTTCGCCAAGACGTCGGGCCGGACGGGCCTGCACATATTCGTGCCGATCGTGCGCCAGTTCAACTACGACGCCGTGCGGTCGATGAGCGAGACGATCGGGCGCTTCCTGCTGCGGGAGCGGCCGCGCGACGTGACGATGGAATGGAGCGTCCAGAAGCGGACCGGCAAGGTGTTCGTGGACCACAACCAGAACATTCGTGGCAAGACGGTGGCCTCGGTCTACTCGCCGCGCGCCTCGGCCGAGGCGACCGTCTCAATGCCGCTGAGCTGGGACGAGGTGGGCAAGGTCTTCCCAACCGACTTCACGATCCTGAACACGCCGCAGCGCCTCCAGACCGAGGGCGACCTGTGGGCTGGGATTCTCGACGCCAAGCGGGACTTGCAGGGGCTGATGGAGGCGATGCAACGTTGAGCCGTCTTTCTTCACACGAGATTCAGCGAAACTGAAGCTTGCGTTAAGCTCCATTGGACGGGGTCTGTCTACGATTGATGTCTTTTGAGACTCTGCTTTCGAGCAGGATTGGCGCTGGAGGAAGATGGGATGAGGCGTGCTCTCGTCGTCGCGCTGGCGGCGCTCGTGGTACTCGCAGCCGCGTGCGGCGGCGGCCAGCCGGGACAGCCAAAGGCGAAGCCCCAGCGTGGGAGAGCGGAGCACGGTAGGAGCTCGTCAGCCGCGTCGGGCACGCCGACAGTTGCGCCAGCCGTTAGCGTGACGCCAGGACCGAGCGGCAGCGCCCAGCCCCCGGCCAGCGCGACCGACTGCCCGCCGACCCATCCGATCAAGGGCGAGCAGTCGGCGAGCGGCGAGCGCGTTTACCACCTTGCAAGTCAGAAGACGTACGTCCACATCAGGCCGGTTGAGTGCTTCGCGACCGAGGATGACGCCCGAGCGGCTGGCTACCGTCGGAGCCGCCGCTAAGGCCGCTTCAGCGCCTGCTGCGGCGGCAGCAGCCCCCGCGGTCGCTCCTTCTTCACTCGGCGCTCACACGATTTCAAGGCTACTTTAACCACCCGCCTGTGCGCTCTCCGTATCCTGGATCGCGGCCCTAAGGCCGGGCCCGGAGGGCAGGAATGTCGGACTCCCACTCGCGCGCGGCCGGATTCGAGACGATCGACGACGGGCAGGCGCCCGCCACAAGGCCGGCCAGCCGAACCGGTAACGGCGCCAAGCCGACGGCCACGCAGCCCCCCAGGCGGGCGGGTGACCGCGGCACCTGGCTGATCGTGATCGGGATGCTGCTGGCCGCCGGGCTCGTGATCGGGCTGCTGGCGATGCCCGACAGCCGCCCCGAGCCCAAGGGCACTCCGGTCCCGAACGGCGAGGTCGCGCGGATCGTGGGGAACGTCGAGGGCCTGTTCACGCCGAGCGCCAACTCGCTCCCGGTCATCCTGGGCAAACTGGTGCTGGCGGCCTTGCTCGGCGCGCTGACATCCGCTATCGAACGCCCGTCCGCGACCCGAAAGCCCTGGCCTCGCTGTTCGTGACGATGGCCGTCGGCATCGCCGTAGGGATCGGACTCTTCGAGCTGGCGCTGATCGGGGCGGTCCTGGTCGTCCTCTTCCAGGGCTTCCTGGGTACGCTGACCGGCTGGCTGCCGGCGACGCTCTACAACCCCCAGCGGGGCTACACGCTGACGCTGACGACCGAGGACGGCGGGCTCACGATGATCCGCCTCAAGCAGGCGTTCGCCGAGCATGACATCCGCTACAAGCTGCTCGAGTACGATGCCCGAGTCGGCAAGCAGGATGGGCTGATCAAGCTCACGCTGATGGTCGAGGCGGCCGCCAGCCTGACGACCGAGCAGCTGACCCAGCTCGTGTTTCGCGAGGGCATCCGTTCGGCCACTTGGGCCGAGGAGGCCTGAGCACGCCTCGGCTGCCCGCCGCCCCGGCCCGCGCCGGCGGCGCCTTCCGCCGGCGGGCGCTCGTGAGTACGCCGCTTCTGGGGCTGGCCGCCGTGATCGGCCTCGCCGCCGGCCTGCGTCTGCACGAACTGGGCGCCAGGAGTCTGTGGATCGACGAGCTGTTCAGCGTCGGGTTGGCGGTCCAGGACCTTCGGACGACGCTGGCGGTGCTGTACGGGGAAGAAGCGAACATGGCGCTGTACTACGCCATCATGCACCTCTGGCTGGGCTTGGTCGGAGCCGCGCCCAGCGAGGTCCTGGCGCGCCTACCCTCGGTCGTCTTCGGGCTCGCCTCACTGTGGGCGCTGTACCTGGTCGGCACGGAGCTGGACCATCCGCTCAGCGGGCTGCTCGCGGCGCTCCTCGGGGCGGTCAACGCCTACCACGTCGGGATGTCGCAGGAGGCTCGCGCCTACACACTGTGGGCGCTGTGCGCCGCCCTGGCATGGCTGGCCTTGCTGCGCGCGCTCGGCGGTGGCGGCCGCCCGGCCTGGGCAGCCTACGCGCTCACCACGGCGCTGGCTCTCTATTCGCACTTCTTCACCGTATTCATAGTCTTCGCCCAGATCGTCTTCGTCGGCCTGCGTGGGCGCTGGTCGGAGCTCCGAGCCCTGGCCCTCAGCGCAATGGGCGCGGCTGCGCTCTGTCTGCCGTTCGTCCCGTTTTTCGTCCTGAGCCACGAAGGAAGCCAGATCCTCCACGTTCGGCCGAACGCGCCGCGGGATCTGCTGGACCTGTTCAGGCTGTACGCCGGCGGCTCGACCCTCCTCCTCGGTGCGTACATTGTGCTAGGTGGGCTCGGCGTCGCGGTCGGCTGGCTGGGGAGCGGGGACTGGCGCGGGCGGGTCCGCCGCGGCGCTCCCGTCTTCTGGCTGCTGGTGCCGGTGGTGACGGCGTTTCTGGTGTCCTACGTCAAGCCAGTGTTCAAGGAGCGCTACCTGTTCGCCGCGATGCCGGCCTTCCCGCTGTTGGCAGGGCTGGGACTGGCGGCGATTCACCCGCGACCGCTGGGCCTCGCCGTCGCGCTGGCCACCCTCGCGCTTTCAGCCGGACCGCTCTCAGGCGGCATCAACACCCGACAGGAGGAGAACTGGCGCGCCGCCACGCAGTACCTGCTGGCCAGCTCGCGCGAGAGCGACGGTTGGATCTTCATCTCCAAGCGCGGCCAGCTTGGCTACGAGTACTACGCGGGCTGGTTGGCGGGCGACCAGTCGACTCGGCCCGATCTCGACGTCCTGGAGGGCTTCGACTGGCGCGAGCTGGCGAACGCAGCCGCCTACCGACCGACCACCTCAACCTATCGGGCGCTGGAGTCCGGGACGGCCGGCCTATCGGACTTCGGCGCCCGCCATTCG
>WNFV01007822.1_pt1 | contig 12241 bp, 15 predicted proteins | sample 5400101 | NCBI WGS metagenome assembly WNFV01 (sample SAMN13153361, study PRJNA577476) | soil metagenome | isolation source: 115 cm soil or saprolite under grassland replicate 1 | place: USA:California | collected 2016-06-15
CGCGAATGACCACAGGCTCAGGCTCACGGCGGGTCGCAATCCCGATATCTCTCACGTCGTGAGCATAGGCGCCTGCCTCAGTCGCTTATTCTTCTAACTGCGTGCAACCTCGGCCGCGGGTCTCAGCCGAGCTGTAGTTAGCGCTCACGCGCGCGGATTTGCATGAGCGCCGCTTGCCTAGTCGGTCCGGCTCTCCAGCCACTCTTTACCGATATCGAGCCCCAACCCCGGCGCGTCGCTCGGGCGCACCCGCCCCTGTCTGATCACCGCCGTGCCCGGCAGGACGGTCATCTCCTCAAGCGGGACGCCCGGCGGGGAGACGCCCTCGGAGCGCTCGCCAAGCTGGACCACCGGCATCGCCAGCGACAGGTGCTGCCCCCACGGGTAGTTCATGCCAGCGTGGGCGACCACACTCAGCCCGTGCGCCTCGGCCAGGTGGCAGATCCGCACGCCGGCGCTGATCCCGCCGCACCAGGCCAGGTCGGGCTGGAGAATGTCGACCAGCGCGCGCCCAGCTGCGGCCGCGAACGGGTGGAGCCCGTGCCAATGCTCGCCGCTGGCCAGCGTCATGCCCGGCAGCCGCTCCCGCACCCGCGCGTACCCCTCGAGGTCCTCCGGCAAGAGATAGTCCTCCAGCCACTTGATCCGGAACGGCCGCAGCGCCTCGCCCAGCCGGACCGCGGTCTCGACGTCCAGTGAGATCCAGGCGTCGACCATCAGCTCCACGTCCGGTCCGACCTGCTCGCGCGTCCGCGCGACCAACTCCTCGCTCCGGCGGATCCCGGCAATGCCTGCCTCCGGCCCCGCGCGCAGGAAGACCTTAACCGCCTCGAAGCCGAGCTCGAGGAACCAGGCCACGCTCTCTTCTGTGCCGTAGGAAAGGTCGGTGTTGCTGGCGTAGCAGGAGATGCTCTCCTTCTGCGGCCCACCCAGCAGCTCGTAGACCGGCCGGCCGAGCAGCTTCCCCTTCAGGTCCCAGAGCGCGATGTCGACCGCGCTGATCGCGTAGCTAGCGAGCCCGGCGCTCCCGTACGGCGCCGAGCTGCGCCGCATCACGTCCCAGAGCTTCTCGGTCGCCGTGGCGTTCTGCCCCACGAGCAGGTCCGCGAAGTGGCCGTTCACGATCTCGCAGACCGGGCCGGCGTGGTTGGTGAAGCCGAGCCCGTAGGTGCCGTCCTCGGCGCTCACCACCACTGCGGCGCGCTTCCAGTGCGCGTGCCAGTCAGCCCGCCGGTACTCGTTGTACCGCCGCATCGGACTGACGAACCCGTCTGTCGCCTGGCGCGCGACGCGCGGCACCGTCTTCGGCCGCGGTGTCAGATCGACGGCCGCCGCGCGGATGTCCCTGATCTTCAAGATTGTCTCCCAGGGGAAGTGGCAAAGTCTACCTGCGCTTCGCAAACCCGGGCCAAGCTCTGCGCACACCGACGTGCGTTCGCGGAGCCGCCGTGGTTCCAGCGGTGCCGCACCGCCACCGGTGTTACGGCTATCGTCAGCGCGCCCAGGTGTCGCCGTCACGGCCTCCACGGCCTCATTCGTCGGCCGCGGCACGAACGCTCGCGGGCGCCGTCATGGCCGCTGGCCTACCGGCAAGCGCTCTTTGGCCTCGTCCAACACCGTTCTGTCGACGCTGCTGGCGAGGTCCCCCACCGCCCGCTCGATCGGCACGCGTACGGCGATGCCATCTGCGATGGTCGCAGCGCGCTCGGTGGCGCTCGGCGCGCCTGCGCGCCATGAGTCGAACATGGCAGACGCACCCGCCGCGCACACACCCACGATCTCGGTCTCCGGCGCGTGTGCCTTTAGCCAGCGACCGACGCCCGTGACGAGCGCGCCGTTGCCGACCGGCAGGTAGACAGCGTCGATCGGCTGGGGCCAGGCGGCCAGTTCGACGGCGATTGAACCGGCGCCTTCAGCGATAGCCGGCTCGGCGCCGTCCTCGACGAAGAGCTCACCAGTCTGCTCTGCGTACGCCCGGGCGGCCACCTTAGCGGCATCGAAGTCGTCCCCGGCCAGGCGGACGTCGGCTCCAGCCGACGCATGCGCTCGAGTTTGAGTGGATTCGCCGAGTGCGCGGCAAAGACGGTCACAGCTCGCCCTCGACCAGTAGCGGCGTATGCGAGCCCCTGACCGAAATTCCCAGCCGAGGCGCAGACCAGGTCTCGTGTGTCGGAGCCCAGGCGCTGCACCAAGTAGTCGGCGCCACGGCCCTTGAACGAGCGAATCGGATTGAGCAGCGCCAGCTTGCACAGCAGGCGCACGCCAAGCCGTTCGCTGAGCGCGCCGCTGACGAACTGCGGGCTGTGGAGGAACACTGGATCGACTACCCGAGCTGCCTCCGCGATCCGCTCCAGTGAGAGCGAGCTCACCTCAGTCATGAGCTCGGCCGCAGACGGCGCGGCACGCCGATCGGTTCCCACAAAGCGGGCGTGCCCAGTTGCAGGACCGAACGGATCGACACAGCAGAGAGTGTGCCCCAAGCAGCGCGGCCTCGGCCGAAAGTCGAATTCCCTCATCGAGACGCCGAGCACCCGAGAATGAGACGCAATGGCCGCTCTGCCGCAGCTGCAGGCGATGAACTGGATCGACTGGCTGCTGGGGCTGTTTCTGCTGTGGAAGGCGCTGGACGGCGCGAGCCGAGGACTGCTCATGGGTATCTTCGACCTGCTCGGAGCTGCGCTGACGCTGGGCGTTGCACTCCTGGGCTTCGCCAGCCTCGGCGCATGGCTCGCCTCCGTCGCCAGCATGCCGACCCCGCTGGCCAACGTGACCGCGTTCGTCGGCCTGGCCTTCGCGACTGATCTCGTCTACGGCATCGTCCTCAGGCGCGTCGCCACAGCCGCGTGGCCAATCGTGACCGCATTGGGCATCTTCAAGCGGCTGAATCACCTGCTGGGCATCGCGCCTGGTCTGATTCGGGGACTGCTGGTCGCCACGCCCGTGCTGTTGGTCATTTCGCTGCTGCCCGTGGTGCCTCAGCTCAGCGACGCGGTCAAAGGATCGGTCTTTGGCAGCCAGCTGACCGCGGTTGCGCTGAATCTCGCTCCCGAGGCGGAGACGTGGCTGCCGCGCGAGGTCGGCGACTTGCCCGGTCTATCGCTCGCGCCGCCTGAGCCTGAGCATCAGGAAAGCGAGTCCCTTCCCGTCGCGGTCGTCGGAGCGCTCACCGTCGATGCGGCGGCCGAAGAGCAGATGCTCGCGCTCGTGAACCAGGAGCGCGCAGTGTCTGGACTTCGCCCACTTGCCGCGGACGAGCGGCTACGCGAGGTTGCGCGTGCGCACAGTCGGGAGATGCTCGAGCTACGCTACTTCTCCCATACCTCGCCGGTGACAGGGTCTCCACTCGATCGGATACGCGCCGCCCGTATTCCGTTCCTGGCCGCTGGTGAGAATCTGGCCTACGCGCCCAGCGTCGGTGTAGCGCACCGGGGGCTGATGAATAGTCCAGGACATCGCGCCAACATCTTGCGGCCCGAATTTGGCCGCCTCGGCGTCGGCGTAATCCGGAGCCAGTATGCCGGCAGTATGTTCTCGCAGGAATTCGCGAACTAACCGTTGTTCCCCGGCACCCGCAGTGCAGACCACCTTCCCATGCAGGCGGTGCTACCAGAGATCGGCCGGGCGGCGCCGGCGCCAGCGGGACAGCGCGGCCCACAGCAGCCCGACGCTGAGTGCCAGGAGAGCGGCGCGGAGCGACGGCTCACGGAGCGCGGTCTGGTGCTGCTGAGGTGTCATGGGCACCCTATCAATGACGCCGATTTCATCTCGGAGCGCGATTCGTTCGATAGGCACGGCGCGGCGAACTCTCTACGATGCGCCTGCAGTGTTGCTGCCGTGCTCGACTACGATGCCGCCGCTGCCCGTGCAGATCGAGGCTTTAGCGCTGTAATTTCGGCCCAACGATGCATCGCATCGATGAACTCCGAATGATCGGCGCTGCTGACCTGCGTATCGAGAATCACGTGATCGACGCCAAGTTTCAGATGGATGGCGTGCATTTCGGGCGTGAGCTGATAGGCGCGCCCTGATTGCATGATCCACCGAGTCGCGACCACTGCGCGCGCTCTCCGCGCGCAGTTGCTCGGGGAACCCGGCATGGGGTAGCCATGCGTCCGCGACGAGTGCCGCACGCCGGATCGCTTCTGGCGAGTGGCCGCCCAGAGCGATCGTCACCCGCCTTCTGACCGGAGTCGGATGCATGCGTGCATCGGTGACAGTCCAGTCGAGACCATGAAAATTCGCGTTCTCTCCGGTCCACAGGTGGTGCATCAGATCGATCATTTCCTGCAGTCGGCTGCGACGGTTCTCAAAGGATGTATTCAGCACCGCGGCTTCCTCTTTCATCCAGCCGCCGCCGAGCCCGAGGATCACTCGTCCCCCGGTCAGAACGTCGAGCGTCGATACCTGCTTGGCCAGCAGGACCGGGTGCCGCAGCGGCGCCACCAGCACCGCGGTGCCGATCTGCAGACTTGGGCCGCCGCTGCTGGCCCACGCGAGGCCAAGCAGCGGATCCATCCACTTCGAGTCAGACGGGTTAGTCCCACCGCCCATTGGCGCGATACGGGTAGTACGACTCAACGTGCTTGGGAATGAGCACGTGATCGCTCGTCCACAAAGAGTGGAAGCCAAGCGCTTCAGCGTGCCGCGCAACCTCCGCAATATGCTCCGCTGATGCTTTTGGCCCCGCGTTGGGGAGCAGCACACCCACTTTCACAAGGACACCATATGGATTTCGTGATCCGAGTCTATCCGACCGTTAACTCATCGCTTCCAGCGCATACAGCCCTGGCGCCAAACCTGCACAGTTCGAACTGGTGTGCGTCGTTGTTCGAGCGGAACTCGAGTGTGTCGAGCAGTGGCGGCAACAGACGCCGGTAGTGCTGGTACGAACGACGCATCGCCTGGTGGAACGTACGGCGATAGCCCGGTCCAGTGGCCTTGTACTCGCTGACCAGGTCGCGCAGAACGCGCTCACCACCGACGGCGGGAAAGACGACGTCCCGCACGATGCCGTCGGGCCGTTCGACCGAGGCCTCGGCCACGCGGAACAGGAGCCCGGTTTTGCCCGTGACGCGGCGAAAGTCCGCCAGTAGCTCCTGCTCGACCCGGTGCTGAGCGGTGGTATCGATCCGCTCGATGGTCTGGACGAGTGTGTCGACCAGGTTGTCGGTCAGCTCACCGGAGCGAAGGGCTGCCCAGGCCGCCAGCAGCGTCGACCACACCGGCTCGGGAGCCGACACAGTTCGCAGGGCTCTTCAACCTGCACTCGCTGGCGGTATCCCTGGCGCGCTTTGGGCGCCACATCCGCGAACAGGTCTGACGGGAGCCCGATCGCGCAGAGCCGTTGCAGTTTCGCGATCTCGGCGAGTACGCTCGCCAACCCGGCCGGGCCGGGGGTCTGCCTTGAGCTCCACCAGCGGCGCCCGAGCCAACTCACCGTCCGCCACCGACGGCTTGGTCGGCGTCAGCAATCCATCCAGTGCCTCGACTGATTTCGTCGAGAGACGACCGCGCACGGCTGTGGAGACCTGTTGCTCATGGCTGGCCAGAGCCGACCGAACCAGGCGCTCGATGCGCTCTAGAGTGGGCGGCTCGAGCCGCAGCTCACGGCAACGCGCATAGACTGCCGAACGCACACGATCCAGGGCGCGCTCACGAGGCACGACCTCATTGGTCAGCCAGTCGACGAGCTTGTCGGCATCCTCAACACTCGTCTCGCGGAAATCGACGGCGGTGCGGATCTGGGCGCGGTGATATTTGATGGTGCGGCCGCGCCAGTCGTAGGCGACGTAGGCTTCGGCTGGGACGCCGACCCGGCTGGCGAGATGTGTCACGACCGCAGCCGGCACCTCGTGCTTACTGGCAGGGAAGCGGCTTCATGGCGGAAAAAGGTGAGCACCGCCGCGAACCCAAGGCGAGTCGCGCCAGTCTTGTTGGCCAGCAGAGCTTGATCGCTCGGCTCCAACATCCACTCGGTCGTCAGTTCATCGTCGTCCCACAAGCGCTTCACCACATACTCCCGGTCGGCAAACTACCGCGTCGGGGTCGTCCTCGAGGGATGGTCCAGACCGCGACACGGCGAACACGAGTGTGCGCCGCCCGAGAGCTGCGGTAAAATGGGGAGCCGGCAAGTTTAACCGTCCGATTGTTCTGTTAAACCCGCTGGCAAACGCTGCCAGCCGCCAGAGGGGCTAGCGCCCGATGAGATTGGCGCGATTATCGACGCGGCGGGGACCGAGCGCGATCGTCTGCTGCTCACCACGCTCTGGGCAACGGGGGCGCGTATCAACGAGGTGCTGGCGCTGCGTCCAAGAGACATCCATCGCGAGGGTCTCATCCTGCCGAATTTGAAGAACCCGAGCCGATTGGTCAAAACGGCGCACCTCTCGGCTGCCCACGCTGGACTGCCGGGCGAGTTGCTCATGTGGGCTCGCGAGAACGAGCTCGGTGATGATGAGCCGCTGTTCTTCTCCCGGCAGCGCACTGCGGACGGTCGACGTAAAGCCATCGATCGTGTTCGGGCGTGGCAGCTCGTGAAATCCGCCTCAGAACGGGCCGATGTGCGCGTATTGGCCCTGCGCGCGACTGGCTACGGCGGGGTCGGCGACCCGGCGCCCGTGCATCCGCACCTCTTCCGGCATGCTCGGGTCCGCCAGATCGTGCGTCATACCAAGAGCCTTGCACTAGCTCAGAAGCAGGCGGGCTGGGCACGCCTCCACCCCGAGTACTTGACGCTCAGTGACGACGAAGCCCAGCGGCTGACGCGAGACGTTCCGGAATTAAGGGGTGGCTTAATCAGCAGCGGAGCCTACGAAATGGCGCTCCAAGGTTATGCGTGAGACGGTCCATGCCACGCGCTAAGCCGCGTCAATCCGTCTCCACCACGTCGTCGGAGCTCCTCCCCGACCAGGTCGTCGAGGGGGAGCCAACGCTCGCAGCGCGCCTGTCAGTACTGAATCGCGCGCAGTTACAGGCACTCGTCGAGACCCTTGCTGCACGCCAGCCCAACCTGGTTGAGCTGATGGAGGACCAGCTCGCCCTCGGCGGCGTTGCGGCGGCACTCGCTCCATCGACGACGCGATCGGCGACTCGCGCACGTCGGACGACAGCCGCGGCCGTGACCGCGATTCGTCGACAGATGCGCGGCCTGTTGCGATCGTGCGACTACCTGGGCGAAGCGACGTACGGTGTTCTCGAGCTCGCCGAGCAAGCCCGCCCTCACATTGACGCCGGCGACGGAAACGGCGCCGTCGCCATCCTCGAGGCAGTCACCGACGAGTTTGTTTCTGGGTGGACTGACCTGGACGACTCCGACGGTGACGCAGAAGGATTGTTTGATGACCTCAGCGCGCTGTGGGCCGAAGCCATCCTGATGGCCGACCTCACTCCAGCCGAGCGTCAGACGTGGGCGGAGCGTTTGGCCGACTGGCACACCGAAGCCGCGGAGTACGGCATCGACGCTGCCTTCGAAGCCGCTCAGGCTGCCGCCGTGCAAGGGTGGGACGATCCAGAGCTGCTGCGGATGCTGCGTGGCGAGGTTGCTTCATCTGAGACCGAGACCGCGTGGGCCGAGTCCAGTCTCGCCAGTGCGCGACTCAACGTCTTGGAGCATCAGGGACGCCTCGAAGAGGCCCTGCACCTGGCCGGCGCCACGCGTCAGACCGATCGGTATGTGTCACTCCTGGTGCGGCTGGACCGCCTGACGGAGGCACGTCGGTACGGGTTTGAGCAACTCGCGCAAGCGCACGATGCACTGGTCCTGGCGCAGGTACTGCTCGAGCATGGTGCAACCCAGGACGCACTCGAGATCGCAGAGCACGGGTTGTCGCTGGCCGGCGAGCTGTGGACGCTCGCGACCTGGTTGCGTGATGAAGCTGCCGCCGCTGGCAATGCCGATCGTGCCACACGGGCGGCACTCGTCGCGTTACGCGAATTGCACAGCCTCGACGATTATCAAGCCCTCAGGGCGGTGGCTGGCGATCGCTGGCCGACACTCCGCGATGAGGTGCTCGCTGAGCTCCGGCAAGCTGCCGCCCACTCTCCGAGCGGGATTGGCGCGATTTTCGTGGACGAAGGCCTGCTGGACGATGCTATCGCCGTCGCCGACTGTGCGCCCTATGACTACGCAATGGTGGAACAGGTCGCCGATGCGGCTATCCAGACGCATCCCGATTGGGTGATCCGCATGGGCCGCCAGCAGGCGGAGCGGATCATGGATGGCGGGAAGGCACGGTACTACCACCACGCGGTCGCCTGGCTGAGGCGGAGCCGCGCGGCTGCACTGAGCGCTGGACGTCAAGACGACTGGCGCCAGTACATCGACGGCCTCCTGCTGCAACACGCGCGCAAATATTCACTGGTTCCGCAGCTCAAACAACTTCGCGCGTAAGCCCGCTCGGCGCCTGGACGGGCTGTAGCTGCCGGCAAGACTGCTGACTCGCACTTTGCACTTCATGACAGGAATGTTGGGACTGGGCCTCTCAAGAGAGCCGCCGCTGGGGCTGGCGGTGCAGCGCCATGGCGACGAGCTGTGCCTGGTCACGTGCCCGAGGTCTGCGCTTCCGTCGAGCGGCACCTGACCCATCCGCGCCGTTGCCGCTGTCGGGGGCGGCGCTCGAGTGCCTGGCCATCGTCGCCTACCGCCAGCCGATCGCCCGCTCGGGCATCGAGCACATCCGCGGCTCGGCCAGCGACAGCGCCATCGCTACGCTGCTCGAGCGCGGGTTGATCGCCCACAACCCGCATCACCTGCTGGTGACCACGCGCGCCTTCCTGGAGCTCGCCGCCATGAGGGATCTGGCCGACCTGCCACCACTTGCGTCCTTGGACGAATATGCCGAAATGCCAGCCGTGTCGTCGCTCGGCGTATGATCCGAGATGGTTGCCTGAGCCCTGCGATGATGGTGTCCGAAGCGCGCATCGAGAATTGGAACCCGGCCGTGGTCGTCAAGCTGGCGCCGCTGGTCAAGCTCGACGACGGCCAACTCTTCGAGTTCTGCCAGCTCAATCGAGACCTGCGCATCGAACGGGACGCGGACGGCGCACTGGTTCTGATGGCGCCGGTTGGTGGCTCGTCGAGTGCGCGCAATCTCGAGCTCTCGCGTCAGCTCGGGAACTGGGCCGAACAGGACGGCAGCGGTATGGCCTTCGACTCGTCGGTCGGCTTCATCTTGCCGAACGGCGCGATGCGCTCTCCTGATGCCGCCTGGATCAGCCGTGAACGGTGGGATGCACTCAGCCCCGACGAGCGCGATCGCTTCATACCGCTCTGCCCGGACTTCGTAGTCGAGCTTCGTTCACCGTCGGATCGGCTGGCCAGCCTTCAGCGGCGGCTGCGGGAGTTGATCCGCAACGGTGCTCAACTGGGCTGGCTCATCGACCCGCGCCGGCGAACCGTACATGTGTACCGCCCGGGCGGGGACGTCCAGACGCTCCTGTCGGTAAGCACTGTTAGTGCCGACCCGGTGTTGCGCGGGTTCACCCTGGACCTGGACCGTCTCTGGTAGACACCCGCCCCAGCAGCAGCAGGTACGAGGGGGATTGACAAATTGAGGTGCCACAGAGCGTAGGATCGGCCGATGTCCCGCTCTGCCGCGCCCGCGTCGCCGTTCAGAGGCTACCGTTTCCCGCCCGAGATCATCAGCCACGCGGTCTGGCTGTATCACCGTTTCTCCCTCAGTCATCGCGACGTCGAAGATCCGAGGGCGGGAGGTAGACAGGCATGCAGGTAGTGCATGAGCGGTGTTGCGGCCTGGACGTACATAAGCGGGTGATTGTCGCGTGCGTCCTCAGTGGGCGGGAGCGAACGATTCGGTCGTTCGGCACTATGACCGAGGACCTGGAAGGTATGGCTGCCTGGCTTGAGGAGTGCGACGTCACCCACGTGGCAATGGAGAGCACTGGCGTATTTTGGAAGCCCATCCACAATGTGCTTGAAGGACATGCCTTCGAGTTGCTGGTGGTCAACGCGCAGCATATGAAAGCGATCCCCGGCAAGAAGACGGACGTCAAAGACGCCGAGTGGATCGCGGATTTGCTGCGCCATGGGCTCCTGAAACCGAGCTTCGTGCCGAGTCGCCCCCAGCGTGAGCTGCGTGAATTGGTTCGCTATCGGAAGTCGCTGGTCCGAGAACGCGCCGCAGAAAGCAACCGTGTCCAAAAGGTACTGGAGGGTGCCAATGTAAAGCTGGCCTCGGTCGCTACGCGTGTGCTCGGGCTGTCTGGGCGGGCGATGGTTGAGGCACTCATTAGCGGAGTGACGGACCCGACGGAGCTCGCCGATCTGGCGCGTGGCAGACTCAAGACCAAACATGCCGACCTGCAGCGCGCATTGCGCGGCGTGGTCGGTCCGCATCAACGGATGTTGCTGGCAGCCCAGTTACGCCACATCCATTATCTGGACGGAGAGATCGAGTCATTGTCCCAGGAGATCGCTTCGCGCGAGCAGCCAGATGAGGCGGCCCTGGCGCAATTGCAGACGATCCCCGGCGTAGGACGTCGCACGGCCGAGGTCATCCTGGCAGAGGTCGGTGCTGACCTGAGTCGATTCCCGTCAGCGGGTCATCTCGCCTCATGGGCCGGGCTATGTCCTGGCCAAAACGAGAGCGCGGGCAAGCGCCGGAGTGGCCGCACCAGAAAGGGCAGCGCCGCGCTCCGTGAAGCACTCACCGAGGCAGCCCGCGCGGCCGCCCGAACGCGACGGTGCTACCTGTCGGCTCAATACCGCCGCATCGCGGCGCGCCGGGGTGCCAACCGCGCAGCCGTCGCCGTGGCGCATAGCATTCTGGTCATCGCCTATCACCTGCTCACCAAAGGCAGCGTTTACGAAGACCTGGGAAGCAACTATTTTGACGACCGCGACAAGGTCGCGACCGTGAATCGAGCAGTCGCTCGCATCAAGCGCTTGGGCTACGAGGTCACCGTCACACCCAACGCCGCGTGAGCTTTTTCAGGCTAGAATACGTAAGAAGCCGCCCTTCGGCGGCTTCGCTGAGTTTGGAAGTGAGCCCCCTCGGACTCGAACCGAGAACCGGCTGATTCGGCTGAAAATGGTGCTACGCGGCCGGCTGGTGTTCGGTGAGCGTGACCTCGAATCCGAGTGCCTGAAGTTGCGCGAGGGCGCGCTGACGAGTCCGCCTGCGCAGACGTTCGTCCAGTCGGGACGGATCGAGATCGCGATAGGTGTCGTGGCGCAGTAGCAGGTAATACGCCGTGACGAGCAGCGTGTGGCCAACCGCGACGGCCGCCTTGGCGGGTCCACGATGCGCAACCAGACGACGGTACTGGGTCGCGGGATAACACCCTCGCTTGCGGGCGGCGGCTCGTGCCGCTTCGGTCAGCGCCCGCCTCAGGAACTTACTACCCTTGCGGGTCTTGCCTTTCTTGCGTTTGCCCGCGCTCTCATAGTTACCGGGGCACATGCCCGCCCAGGAGGCCAGATGGCCCGCCGTCGGGAAGCGCGTCATGTCGGGGCCGATCTCAGCCAGCAGCACCTCAGCGGTGGATCGCCCCACGCCAGGGATCCCGTCCAGGCGATTCAACTCGTCCTCGAAAGGCTTCAGCCGCTCGGTGATTTCGGCGTTCAACTGGGCGACGAGCTCGTCGAGGAAGTCGATGTGGGCCAGGTGCATGCTGAGCAGCAGCCGATGATGTGCGCCGACTCGTCCACTCAAGGCCCGCTCCAGCTGCTCGCGTTTGCTACGCAGCTTGCCTTTGGCCAGGTTCGCCAGAGTGGCCGAATCGGTCGCGCCAGCGACGATGGCCGCCAGCATGGCTCGTCCGGAGACGCCCATGATGTCGGTGGCGACGCCGGCGAGTTTGAGATTGGCGTCTTCCAGAACCTGTTGCACACGATTGACGACCGCCGAGCGTTCATCCACGACGATGGTGCGGCTGCGCGTCAGATCGCGCAGCTGACGCTGGAAACGATCGGGGATGAAGCTCGGTCTGAGGAGTCCATGCTGTAACAGGTCGGCGATCCACTCGGCGTCGTGCACATCGGTCTTGTGGCCAGGCACGGCTTTGATGTGCGCGGCGTTGACCACCCAGACGGTGAACTGGCCCTCCAGGAGATTGAAGACCGGTTTCCAGTAGCTACCAGTTGCCTCCATCGCCACGTGCGTGGCCGCTGAAGATGGCGATGTCCTGCACGACCTCATGTTGGCTCAGCCTGCCTCGTCGTTCCCAGTCGGAACCTGATTTGCAGCGGCTACATCTGAAGGGCTGGCGCTCCGCTCGTCGC
>WNFV01011360.1_pt1 | contig 12241 bp, 8 predicted proteins | sample 5400101 | NCBI WGS metagenome assembly WNFV01 (sample SAMN13153361, study PRJNA577476) | soil metagenome | isolation source: 115 cm soil or saprolite under grassland replicate 1 | place: USA:California | collected 2016-06-15
CGCGTCGAGCAGCGGACGGTGGAAGGCCACGTTGATGACGAAGATGGAGGTCGTGAGCACGGCGGCGACCAGCACCAGCAGCTTGGAGAAGCCCCGCAGCCCGGTCTGGAACGCCGTCTCGGCCTGGCGCTCGCCGAGCCCGACGGCGATCTTGCCGAACGCGGCGGCCGAGCCGGTGGCCACCACCACCCCGCGCCCGGAGCCCTGGTGGACCACGGTGCCCATGAACGCGCACGCGGGCAGGTCGACCGTGGAGTCGCCCGCGGGGACCGGGTCGGTGGTCTTGACCGCCGGGACGGGCTCGCCGGTCAGGACGGCCTCGTCGCACTCCAGTTGGTTGGCCTCAAGCAGCCGCAGGTCGGCAGGGACCAGGTCGCCCACACCCAGGGCCACCACGTCGCCGGGCACCAGGTCGCGCACGTCAAAGCGCTGCTGGGTGGCGTCGCGCCAGACCAGGGCCTGGTGGCGGATGCCTGCGTGCAGCGCCGCGACCGCCATCTCGGAGCGGTACTCGTTGATGAACCCCAGGCCCACGCTCAAGATGACGATCGCGGCGATGATGGCCCCGTCTGTGGGGTCGCCGGTGGCGGCGGAGACGCCTGCCGCGGCCAGCAACAGGATCAGCAGCGGGTTGCGGAGCTGGCGGCCCAGGACCCCAAGGGCGGTCACCTTGTGGGAGGCCAGCACGTTGCGGCCGATACTGGCCAGCCGGCTGGCGGCCTGGTCGGAGGTGAGGCCGGCCTGGGTACTGCCCAGCTCCCGGAGCACCACGCTCACCGGCTGACGCGCGGCGGCCGCAAGCTCGAGCGCCGGGCGCTGTAACCGTGCCGACGGCACCGGCGGGGCGACCTCCCTCACCGGTCGCTCCTCGTCATGCGGGGCCCCAGCGATCGTCAGGCCACCTAGCATTGACCATTGGGGCGTGCCACCAGATGCACAGCAGGTGCGCCGCCAGAGCAGGCTCCACCACCATCGCCTCCACAATCGCCACTGCCCAGCCCCAAATGCCACCAGCTTCGCGGCTGCACCCAAGGGCCTTGCTGAGACGCTGACACCGACGGTAGCGCTGTTGAAAGCACCCTGTGCGACCGCTGTCTGTTCGGCCGGCCCCGCTGGCGGCCGAACAGAATTCCCAGCGGGTCGGCGCGTCAGATGGGAGAAGGCGCCAGGGAGCGGCGCCGCAGCCGGGGCACATGGCCACGCATCGCGACCGCGCCGACGTGGTCGGGGCCGACGTCGAGCCCGCGCACGCCCCACCAGGCGTCGCCGCGGCGGTACACCGCTGGGCGGTTGCGCGCCGCCGGCAGCGTCACCTTGCGGAGGTCAAGGCTCAGCCCCTCACCCGTCGCCTTGAGCAGCGCCTCCTTGCGCACCCAGCACTCCAGCAGCACCGCTGGCCGCCGCGCCTCCGGGACCTCATCGAGCGCCTCGCGTTCTACCGCTGACAGCAGCAGGTGCACGAGCTCCGGCATGGTGTCAGCCCGCCCTCGCCACTCCACGTCGATCCCGACGTCGCGGTGGCGGCACACCGCCAACGCGACCAGGCCCTGCGTATGGGAGAGGTTGAAGGCCAGCTCGCTGACCGGGGCGACCAGCCGCGGCTTGCCGTGCTGCTCACCGCAACGGGCGCAGCGCTGGTCCAGGCGCAGGGACTGCGGCGCGCAGCCCAGGTAGCTGGCCAGAGCGGCGCGTAGCAGCGACCTGCCAATGACGAACAGGGCGCGGGCCTGGTGGTTGACCAAGCGACTGGAGCGCTCGCGCTCGTCGGGCGTGAGCAGCTGCTCGCCAGCCGGCTCCTCCGGCCGCACATGGCGCAGCCACAGGTCGACGACGCCGGCGGGCGGCTCTGATCGGGGCGATGGTTGCACGCTCCCAGCCTGGCCGCCCGGCGCAGCGCGAGCAAGGGCCTCGTGGTCAATGGAGTCAGAATACCCGCATGCTCTCGCCGGACGTGCTCCTGAGCTCCCAGAGGCTGCGCCGGACGTAGACACGGTGCAGCCAGCGGTCGTAGCCGTCGAAATTGGCGGTGAAGGCGGTCCTCGCGTGCGTGCCCTTTCTGTTGTCGATGATCAACAGCTCGCCGGGCGTGAGGCACACGCTGGTCGCCACACCGGAAATTTCGCACGCCTCTCGGATCCGTTCCAGAGCGGCATTCGCCTCGTCGCTCATGCCGCGCACGCCGCACAACAGGTCCACGCTGATCTCCGGGAACTCCTCCGGCCCGGTGAGCAGCGGCGAGGGGACCGACCAGATCTTCTCGTCACCACACGAGCGGGTGAACGAGTACGACGCCGCGAACTGGAACTGCGGCGCCCGCATGACGCCGAGCGTCGCCGCGTCGAGCTGCCCGCAGAGGTCACGCGCGTCCGCGTACCTGGTGTAGGCCTCGTGGTTCACGTCGCCCCTGAGGCACAGCAGCACGATGTAGTCCGGGTTCAGCACGTTGTATGGCCGTTCAGGGTTGGCCGGGTCGAAGCTGAAATCGGTGTGGAACCCGAGCTCCGCGTCGGAGCTCTCACTGGAGGTCGCGTGCGCCTCGGCCGGGACCGGGCACAGCGCTTGGACGATATCGCCCTGGTTCTCGTCGCGGTACCCCATCGGCTGGCCCAGGAGATGGCTGATGCCCAGGACGCAGGCCTCGCTGACGAAGGCCTTCTTGTCCGTGCTCGGACGGCCGTCCAGTGGCGTGGGAGGCAGGTCGTCGTCGATCGGCAGGTTCCCCACCACCAGCGCGCCGTAGGTCCGAGGGTCGTTGCGGAAGGCGCTCAGCCGCCGCAGCACCGGCGGGGGCAACGTGGCGAACACCGGGTAGATGGCTGTCAGGAACGTCTCGACGTCGTCGTAGGGGGAGCTGAGCGTCAGAGCCTCCAGTGACTCCCGCAGCGTTGTCGTGGCCGGCTCGGGAAGGTCCACTCTCTCCATCCTCAGCCTCCGGGATCGCGGTGTGGCTGTGACTAGCTGACATGCTAACTCCGCCGGGCACACGTGAGCAGAGTAGGCTGCAACCCGCGCGGCGGCTTCAGGCCGTGAGCCTGTGTTGGTAGCCTGGCCAGCGTGCAGCGTTGCTGTCTTGGCGCTGGGGGTTGTGCCTGCATGGACGTTCAGTGCGTCATTGTGGCCGGGGGGCGCGGCACCCGCCTCGGCGGGTTGACCCTGCGACAGCCCAAGCCGATGATGCCGATCCGCGGTGCGCCGTTCCTGGCCTGGCTCATGGCGCGGCTCGGATCCCATGGGGTGCGGCGCTTCGTCCTGCTGACCGGATATCGCTCCGCCGACATCGTACGGTTCTTCAGCGACGGCCGCGCGCTCGGCTACGCGATCCAGTACTCCTGCGAGGAGCGGCCGCTGGGGACCGGCGGCGCGCTTCGCGGCGCTCGCGCCCTGCTCGACGACCACTTCCTGTACGTCAATGGCGACGACTACCCCCAGATCGACTATCGAGCCTTCGTGGACACGTTCCGCCGCAGCGGCAAGCTGGCGCAGGTCGCGGTCTGCCGGGCCACGGACGGACGCTTGCAGGTCGATAACGCCACGGCGCTCGTCCGGGCGTTCGGCGACGCAGGGCCGTTCCTCGATTGCGGAACCAAGGCGCTCTCGCGGCAGGTGGTCGACCTCCTGCCAGACCCGCCGGTCGACCTGGAGCCAGCACTGTGGCCGACCCTTATCGCGCGGGGCGAGCTCACGTCCTTCGAGCTGGCCGAGCGATCGCACGCGATCGACACACCCGACGCGCTGGCCGAATTCGAGCACTGGCTCGCCCGCCAGGTGCCCGCCGGCCGCGGTGGGCCCGGATGAGGCGGTGCCGATGAGCGGCTCGCTCGAGATTGACGCCGCCCTGGTCACGGGAGCCGGCCATGGCATCGGGCGGGAGATCGCGCTGGACCTGGGCCGGCGCGGTGTCGAGGTAGCGTGCATCGCTCGCACGGAGTCCAGCGAGCAGACCGCGGCGACCATCAGGGCCGCCGGGGGGTCGGCGACTGCGTTCGCGCTCGACCTCGCCCACTTCCGCCATGCCGAGCAGGTCCTGGGAACGTGGGCGCGGAGCCTTCGACCGGTCCGCTGCGCCGCCATCCTGGCCGCGGCGATTCTTGGGCCGCAGTCCGCCGAACCCCGTTTCGACCTCGCCGCGTGGGAGGAGACCCTGCGCGTGAACGTGCTCGGGAACCTGGCGGCCGTCAACGCGCTCCTCCCCGTCATGCTCGGCGCGGGCTTCGGGCGCATCGTGCTTTTCTCGGGAGGTGGCGCGGCCCTGCCGTTCCCCACCTTCCCCGCCTATGGCGCCTCCAAGGCGGCCATCGCGCGGATCGTCGAGCATCTCCACCAAGAGCTGGAGCCGCGGGGTGACTTCGCGGTGGTGTCGCTCGCCCCTGGGTCCAACCCAACGAGGACGCTCGCCGCGGTCCGAGCCGCGGGCGGCAGCGTTCGCACGCTCTGCGACATCAGCGAGTCGGTGGACTTCGTGGTGCGGTTCCTGAGCAGCGCTGACGCGCGACGGCTCTCAGGCCGGCTCGTCCACGTCCGCGATGACTGGTCTCGTCTCGCCGAGCTCGACCCAGGCGACCTGCCGCATCACTGGATGCTCCGGCGGGTGGAGTGATGCGCGTCGGTATCGTCGGCTTCGGCTACATGGGCAGGGCTCGCCTGGCGGCCTTGCGCTCCATGCGGGCCGGCGGCGTGGCCATCGACGTGGTGGGGGTGGTCGACCCCAATGTCTCCGATCTCGACGACGTCGAGTGGCCGTCCGGCTCGAGGGTCCCCTTGCTCGCCGACCTCGAGTCGCTGCTGAGGCGGGAACCGGAGTGGGTGATCGTCGCCGCGCCGCATGCGGCGGCCGCCCAGAGCTGCCGGCGGGCGCTGGCGGTCGGGGCGCAGGTCCTGCTCGAGAAGCCGATGGGGCGAACCCTCGAGGAGGCCAAGGAGCTGGTCGCCAGCCAGGTCAGAAAGGGCCAGCTTCGCATCGGTCTCAACTACCGCTTCTTCGAGGGCATCAGGCGGTTGCTCCTCGATGTGCGGCGGGGCACCTTCGGGCCCCTGGTGAGCGCCAGCCTCATGATCGGCCACGGCCACCAGCCGGGCATGGAGCACAACTGGAAGCTCGATCCCGTCCAGGCGGGCGGTGGCGTGCTGATCGATGCGGGCAGCCACATCCTGGACCTGGCCCGGCTCCTGGCGGGGGACGATCTCACCCCTGTGTGTGGCCTTGGCTATCAGGGCTTCTGGCGGACAGGAGTCGAGGAGGAGTGCCACCTCCTGCTGCACGCAAAAGACCTGCCGATCGTCAGCGTGCAGGTGTCGATCGTGCGCTGGCGCAGCACCTTCCGGGTCGAGGTGTTCGGGCACGACGGCTACGGCATCGTCGAAGGGCGGGACAGGAGCTACGGGCCACAGACCTACCGCACCGGGCGCCGATGGGCGTGGCGCGGCGGCTTGCCGCAGCGGGAGACAGAGTCCCTGGTCTGCCGGACGGATGGCGCCGACGTGTTCGAGCGCGAGCTTCGAGCGCTGCTCGTGACGGGCGAGGCCGTGCCGCTGCCGCCGTCGAGTGCCGAGAGCGCGCTGGCCACGATGATGCTCCTCGATGCCTGTCAGCGGATGCTGCAGGACGGTGGTGGCGTGCAGCGATCTCCTTGACATCTGGTTTTCCTGATGCTTACCTCGTTTCTGTTCTGACCTATGCCTCCCTGATGCAACGGTTGACTTTTTAGCTTGGAGGTGACCCGGTCTGCGCCAAGCCCCACTCTCGCCGTCGCAAGAGGGCTTGTGGTTCCTTCAGCAGCTCGAGCCAACCAACAGCGTCTACAACAACGTCCTCCTGATCCGCTTCGAGGGAAGGCTGGACGTCGCCGTCCTCGAGCGCAGCGTCAATGAGCTGATCCAGCGGCACGAGGCGCTGCGGACGTGCTTTGCGGTGGCGGACGGGGTTCCGGTCCAATTCGCCGTCCCGGAGCTCGCGCTGGCGCTCCCCGTTGTCGAGGTCCCGCCCGCCGCGGACGGCGACCCGTTCGCCGAGGCGCTGCGCCGGGCCACCGAGGACGCTGGCCTTCCCTTCGACCTCGCCGCCGACCGGCCTCCCGTCAGGGTGCTGCTGCTCCAGATCGGCGCCGAGGACCATCTGCTGCTGCTGGCTGTCCATCACATCGTCTGCGACGGCGAGAGCATCACGACGCTCATGCGGGAGCTCGTAGGGCTCTACAGCGCCTCCGTCGAGGGGCAGGCCAGCCCGCTCGAAGCCCTGCCGACGCAGTACATCGATGCCGTCAACAAGCGCCACCGCCAGCTCAGCGGGGAGCGCCTGGCGGTGGGGATCGACTACTGGAAGCGCCAGCTCGCTGACGCGCCGCCGCTGCTGGAGCTGCCGCTGGACCGCCCTCGCCCGGCGGTGGAGAGCTTCCGTGGCGACCTGCACCGCATCGTCCTGCCCCGTGAGCTGACCGCCGCGCTGCGGGCATTCAGCCGCCAGCAGGGCGTCACCCTCTACATGACCGTCCTGGCGGCGCTCCAGGTCCTCATGTACCGCTGCAGCGGGCAGTCCGACGTGCTCGTGGGCACGCCGATCACCGGCCGCACGCGTGGGGAGCTGCGCGGCATGGTCGGTTATCTGGTCAACACCATCGTCCTGCGCACCAGGCTCCGCGGCGACCTCACCATCAGGGAGTTGCTGAAGGAGGTGCGCGGCACCGCCACGGAGGCCTTCCGCCACAGCTACGTCCCCTTCGAGCGGGTGATCCAGGCGCTGCGCCCACCCCGCAGCCGCAGCCACCATCCGGTCTTCCAGGTGTTCCTGTCGTTCCACGAGCGGGGTGGGGGCTGGCTGCACGAGTCGAGCTTCGAGATCCCCGGTCTGCGGGTGAGCTTTCCTCAGGTGGACATCGGCGGCTCCCGCTTTGATCTGTCGCTGTGCCTGCACGAGGCGGCCGACTCCCTGGGGATCGACTTCGAGTACAGCTCCGATCTGTTCGACCTCCCGACGATCGAGCGGATGGCCCAGCATTTCCAGGTGTTGCTGGACGGCATGGTCCGCGCCCCCGACACCGCGGTCGACGAGCTGCCGCTGCTCACCGAGACCGAGCGGGAGCAACTGCTGCGCGCGTGGAACCACACGACCACGATCGAGCCCTCTCAGCAGTGCCTCCACCAGCTCATCGAGGCCCAAGCGGCGCGTACGCCCCACGCCGAAGCCGTCATCTTCGGGCAGGAACGGATGACCTATGCGGAGCTGGACCGCCGCGCGAACCAGCTCGCGCACCGCCTGCGCCGCCTTGGCGCCGGCCCCGAGCAGATCGTCGGCATCTGCGTCGAGCGGTCGCTCGACATGATCGTCGGCCTGCTCGGCACCCTGAAGTCGGGCGCGGCCTACGCGTTCGTCGAGCCGACCACCCCGCCCGAGCGGCGTGAGTTCATCCTGCGGGACTCCGGTGCGCGGCTGCTCGTGACCCGGGAGCGGACCATGGCGGCCCTGGCCCCCGCCGTCCAGGCGTGCGTCTGCCTGGACACGGACCGGGAGGCCCTCGCCCGCGAGCCGGGCCACAAGCCAGAGGAGGCCGCCTGCGGCGACAACCTCGCCTACTGCATCTACACCTCGGGCTCGACCGGGACGCCGAAGGCGGTCGGCATCCGCCACGCCGGCTGCGTCTCGTTCCTGGACTGGGCGGCCACGGTGTTCTCCCAGCAGGATCTGGCGGGAGTGCTCACCTCCAGCTCGCCGATGTTCGACTGCGCCCTGTTCGAGCTGTTCATGCCGCTGGCCTGGGGCGGGACCGCGATCCTGACCGACAGCCTGCTGTCCCTGCCGGAGCTGCACAGCGAAAGGCCGATCACGCTGCTGATGGCCGCTCCCACCGTGATCACCGAGCTGCTGCAGTCGGGTGGCCTGCCGGCGTCCGTGCGGGCCATCAATCTCTCGGGCGAGGCAGTGCCGAAGTTCCTGCCGGAGCTGCTGTATGAGTCCACGGCGGTCGAGCGGGTCTACAACTTCTACGGCATCTCCGAGATCACCACGCATGCGACCGGGACGCTGCTGCCGCGCGACGGTGACGGCGGCTCCGGCTCGGACGTGGCCGATCCGGTCATCGGTCGGCCGATCGCGAACGTGACCGCCTACATCCTCGACGCCCATATGAACCCGGTGCCGATCGGGGTGACCGGGGAGCTCTACATCGGCGGCGCCGGCGTCGCCAGAGGCTACCTTGGCCGCCCCGAGCTGACCGCTGAGCGCTTCCTGCCCGACCCGTTCGGCCCCGAACCCGGAGGCCGGCTGTACCGCAGCGGAGACCTCGCGCGCTGGCGTCCCGACGGCAACATCGAGTTCCTGGGCAGGGGGGACCACCAGGTGAAGCTGCGCGGCTTCCGGATCGAGCTCGGGGAGGTCGAGTCGGCGCTGGCGCGCTGCCCGGACGTCCATGACGCCACGGTCCTGCTGTGCGAGGACCAGTCTGGTCGCAAACGGCTGGTCGCCTACGTCGTCGGCGTGGAGGGGGTCAAGCCGGCGCCCGCCGAGCTGCGTGCGTTCCTCAGAGAGCAGCTCCCGGAGCACGAGGTACCCACCGCGTTCGTGATGCTCCAGTCACTGCCACTGACGCCGAACGGCAAGGTGGACCGGGCTGCACTCCCGCCACCCGAGCCGGAGATCCGCGAGACCGACGACGGGGTGTGGCGGCTGGCGGATGCGGTCGAGATCCAGCTCGAGCTGATCTGGAACGACCTGCTCGGCAGGCATGAGACCGTGAGCTGGGACAGCTTCTTCGATCTCGGCGGCGACTCACTGCTCGCGCTGGTCATGCTGACCCGCGTGCAGGAGACGTTTGGCGTCCGGGTCCCGGTGGGCCGCTTCATGGCGGCGCCGACGATCGAGGAGCTCTCCACCGCCATCCGCGCGGAAGGCTGGGACATGACTCCGTCCTGCCTGGTCAAGGTCAGCGGCTCCGGGGAGCAGCGTCCCTTCTTCTGCATCCATCCGGGCGGTGGCGAGCTCTACGAGCTGCGCTATCTGCGACAGGAGCTCGGCGAACGCCCCATCTACGCCCTCATGCCCATCGGCTGGAACGGCGAGACCGAGCCGCTGGCTTCCATCGAGGAGATGGCCGCCGTCTACGCCCAGAAGATCCGCGAGGTCCAGCCGCACGGCCCCTACCTCCTCGGTGGCTACTCGCTCGGCGGCGTGATCGCCTACGAGACTGCCCAGCAGCTGCTCACAATGGGCGAGCAGACCGGCTTCCTGGGGCTGTTCGAGACCTGGCCGGTGGTGGACGTCGTCTGCCTGCCCGAGGACGCGTACGAGTACGAGAGCACGGCAGCCGCGGTGGAGCTGGCCAAGCAGACCGGCCGGGTGTCGATGCCCGCCGAGGCGCTCCTCTACCTGAAGAGCATGTCCTATGCGATCCCTGGGCTGGAGGAGCTCGAGCGCGATCTCAAGGACAAGAAGATCTACGACTTCGACGGGCTGTGCCGGGAGCTGGAGGACATGCGACCCAAGCTCCAGGTGGCGCTGGAGCAGCTCAAGGAGCGCGGGCTGGTCGTCAACGAGATGGACGTCGGCGAGTTCTACCGGATGCACGAGGTGGCGGCCAAGCAGAGGTGTACCGGCCCAAGGCGTATCCGGGTGCGGCCACGCTGTTTGCGGGTCGGACCGAGGAGGGGACCCGTGTCCTCGAGCGGGTCTGGGGGGCGTTCGTCGAGGACCTGCGAGTCGAGCTGACCGATTCGGAGGAGCACTCGATCTTCTTCCGCGACCCGATGGTCGCCCGGGCGCTCCAGCGATGCCTGGAGAAGGCTGAAGCGGTCATCCCCGCATCAGCTCGCGGAGCGGTCGGTACCCGATGAGGGTCGCCCCCGCACGCTCGATCAGGGTCGGAATGGTGATGTCGTCAGTGAGGAGGTCGTGGTCGTTGACCCGGTCCGACCAGTCCTGGGCGAACGCCCGTAGCTCGGGGGTGTCGACTGCCGGATGCGCGTAGATCTCGGTGACGCCAGGGCGCAGGTCGCGGAAGACCCGCTCGAGGATCTTCCGGGTGCCCATCTCGTGCAGGTGGACGATGCGGTCGGGGACGACCACGCCCGCCCGTGCGGCCGCCTTGCGGAGCCGCGTCTCGGTGGCCGCGTCGGTGCGGGCGCCGCTGAGGCGCATCGGGAGGCGGAATTCCACGGCGAGGTCCAGGTAGACGCCGAAGAAGTGCGGTGGGAGCTGGAGCGCGTGGATGTGCGAGTCGAGATGGGTGACGTCCAGCCCCCACGCGAGGGCGCGCTGGATCTGGGCGCGGCACTCCGACCGCACCTCCTCGATCACCGCGCGTCGCCACAACGCGTCCACCTCACGCGGAAAGGCGCCGTCGCCGTCGACCAGCGACGGGCTGGGGGTGATCGGTCCCCAGCGGTAATGGTCCCATTCGGCATTGAGCGTGAGGTGCACGCCGACGTCCTCACCGCGGTAGCGGGCCACGGCGTCCCGGGCCCATGGGCAGGGGACCATCAGCGTCGCGCTCGTGGCATGGCCACGACGCAGCGCGTCGTACACGCCCACGTTGACCGCGTGGCTCAAGCCCAGGTCGTCGCAGTTGACGATCAGCAGCTTGGCGTCGGGCGGACCGCCGAGCCGCCGCACGAGTGAGGTCACGGTGCCTGAAGTTACCAGCAAGCGCGGACTGCTCGTCTACCAGCCCAACCACGGCCTGGGCGTGGAGATGGCACTGGTCGACACCGCCGCCCGCCTGGGCAGGCTGTTGGACCGGACAGTCGTGCTCCCCCTCCTGCCGATCCTCGAGACGCTCGAATATCAGGGCGGCGTCGAGCAGTACTTCCAGATGCATCCGGACGTCGACTGGATCTCCACCGAGGAGTTCCGCTGGCGCCACGAAGGTGAGATCGACCACTTGTTCCATCTCCTGCCGCACTGGAAGCCCGACTACTGGAGCAAGGTCGTCCGTGACCTCCATCCCGTGTGGTTACGGAACATCCGCCGCTATGACTATTTCTCGCGGGTGGGCCTGCGCGTGCGTGATGCCTCGCTGCACGCTTTCCGCAGGCCGCTGTCCCCCCGGACAGCGCAGGAGCTGTTCTCGAGCAACGCTCCGGTCATCGGGTTCTCGTATATCCATAGCCTGCTTGCCGACGACGCCTCCCGAGCTCCGCCGCCGGACGACCATTTCCATTGGCTCGACTACGCGCCGACGCATCCCCGCGACGAGCTCCTGGCGGCCGTGGAGTCGATCCTTGGCGGGATACCGGACGTCGCCCTGCACGTGCGCAGAGCCAACCAGGAGATGGCCCGCGCCATCGATGGCGTCGAGCTGCCGCCGATTCCCGCCTACTGCGAGCTGGTCGCCGACGACGCCGGGCTCGTCTACGTGGCGACCGAGCTGGACGCGGCCTTCGACGAGGTGCGCCAGAAGGTGCCCGACGCGCGCCGGATCAGGACCGGGCACGAGACCAGGGACGCCGCGATCGACATCGGGGCGTGCGCCCTTGCGGAGCGTTTCGTCGGCACGCACTGCTCGACCTTCAGCATGTACATCGTCCACGCCCGCGCGGGGCTGGGAAAGGAGCCGAATTCCACGACCCTGCTGCGGTAGCTCAGCCGCGGATGCCCGAACCCGGACAGGAGGAACGGTGCGCGCGCTTCGCATCGCGCAGGTCAGCACGCTCGGCTACCCGCTGCACCAAGCTGGCGGGGTCGAGCGGATGGTGTCGCTGCTGACCCGCGAGCTGATGGGTCGCGGCCACGAGCTGACCGTGTTTGCTTCCGGCGACTCCGAGACCGACGCCCGGCTCGTCGCGGTCGTCCCGGAGAGCCTCCGGGAGCGCCAGGCCAGTGGGGACGCCGTCGAAGAGGGGAACTACGACCAGCTCAACTTCCGGGCGGCGCTGGCGCAGGCGGAGGAGTTCGACGTCATCCACTGCCATTCGGGCTGGACGCTGGCGTACCACCACTGCGATCACCTGCCGGTGGTGCTGCACACCTTGCACGGCATCCTCACCGTCGACGACGTCTTCCAGATCGACCACCTTGCCGGGCGGCCGATCGTCGCCGCCACGCACCAGCAGATCGCCAAGCTCGATCCGGCCAGACGCGCGGCCATCCCGGTCATCCACCACGGCTGCGACTTCGACTTCTACCGGCTGGAAACCGAGCCCGAGGACTACCTGCTGTACATGGGCATCATCCATCCCGGGAAGAACCCGCTGGACGCCATCCGCATCGCGCGTGCGAGTGGCCGGCGGATCCTGATCGCGGGCCGGCCCGACCGCG
>WNFV01007826.1_pt1 | contig 12240 bp, 7 predicted proteins | sample 5400101 | NCBI WGS metagenome assembly WNFV01 (sample SAMN13153361, study PRJNA577476) | soil metagenome | isolation source: 115 cm soil or saprolite under grassland replicate 1 | place: USA:California | collected 2016-06-15
CTCGTACCAGGCCTGGTAGGCCGCCGCGCGCTGGAGCGCGAACTGCTCCGGCGTCTGGTGCCGCTGCGGGAACGGCAGGTCGTCCTGCTCGTCGATCAGGCCCGCGTAGTTGTTCTCGGTCTCGTGGTCGTCCCAGGTGGAGATGAACGGGAACAGTGCGTGCGCGGCCTGCAGTGCGGGGTCGGACTTGTAGAGCGCGTACCGGTTGCGGTAGTCGGCGAGCGTGATCAGCTGGTCCGCGCCGGCGGCCGTGCCGGACGACGGGTTGTGCTGGCGCACCGCGGTCGCGCGCGGGTCGTACTCGTAGATGTAGTCACCGACGTGCAGCACCAGGTCCAGGTCGGACTGCGCCATGTCGCGGTAGGCGCCGTAGTACCCGTTCTGCCAGTCCTGGCAGTTCGCGATCCCGAACCGCAGCCGCGCCGCCGCGCTCCCGGCAGCCGGCGCCGTCCGCGTCCGCGCGGCCGGGCTGAGGTAGCGCCCGGCGCGGAACCGGTACCAGTAGTCCCGCCCCGGCAGCAGCCCCGCCACGTCGACGTGCACCGAGTGCGCCATCCCCGGCCGTGCGGTCGCCGCGCCGGCCCGGACCACGTCCGTGAAGCCCTCGTCGGTCGCGACCTGCCAGTTGACCTGCACGTTCCGGTCACCCAGCGACGGCGAGACCAGCCGGGTCCACAGCACCACCCGGCCCGCGAGCGGGTCGCCGCTGGCCACACCGAGCCCGAACGGATCGCTGCGCACCGGTTCGGCGTGTGCTCGTCGTACGTCGGTCGCCGCGCCGGCCACCACCGCGGCTCCGGCCGCTCCCAGCAACGTGCGCCGGCTGACCTTCCCGGGCACCACTCGCTCGCTCATCCAGGCCCCTCCCCTTGACGTCGTTGTCCGTTGACAACCTCACCGGTCCCGGCCTGACACGTCAAGAGCCCTCGCGGCGTGAGGATGGACGGCATGGAGCATTCGTACGACGACCCGCAGGCTGCGCTGTCGATCCTGACCACCGAGCACTTCAACCTGCAGACGGCCCGCGCCGCGACGATCTCGGAGTCGAACGGCCGGACCAGCATCTTCCTCGGCGCCGTGTCCGCGGCACTGGTCGCGCTCGCGTTCGCGGGCCAGGCGTCACGGACGACGTTCCTGGTGTTCGGGCTGGTGCTGTTCCCGCTGCTGTGCTTCCTCGGCGTGGTGACCTACGAGCGCGTGCTGCAGTCATCGATCGAGGACACCCTCTATCTGCAGCGGATCAACCGGATCAGGCGCTTCTACCGGGAGGCGGCGCCCAGTCTCACGGCGTATCTCGCGGTCGCGGCCCCGGACGACGAGGTCAGCGCCATCCTCGCCCTCGACGGCTATCGCCGGTCGCGCTGGCAGGTGGTGCTCAGCGTCGTCGGGATGATCGGGGTGATCAACAGCGTGTTGCTGGGCGCGGTCGGCGGGTTCGCGGTGGCCGCCGTCACCGGTGGCGCGCTCTGGCCGTCGGTGATCGCCGGGCTCGTGGTGTTCGCGGTGGCGGCACCGCTGCACCAGCGGCACCAGCTGCGCGCGCGGTCGCGCAAGCCCTGGCCTTTCGAGCCAGGGCCCGCGCGACCGTGACGGTGACTCAGCTGCCCTCGACGACCTTCAGCCGGGCGTTCAAGCGGACGCACGGACGGTCGCCGAGCACGTGGCGGCAGCCCGCCGCCTGAGCTCGCGGCGCGCCTGTTGCACCGTCAGCCGGTCTGCCGGCTTCTTGGCCAGCAGGCCCTCGATCACCGGACGCAGCGGCCCGGCGTCGCGGAACGGGCCGGGCGCCTCTTCCACCACCGCGACCAGGGTGCTGAACGGGTCGCCCCGGCCGAACGGCGAGGTGCCCTCGGCGGCAGCGAACAAGGTCGCGCCGAGCGAGAACAGGTCGGACTCCGGCCGCGCCGCGTCACCGCGGGCGCGCTCGGGTGACAGGTACGCCGGGCTGCCGGCGAACCCGCCGCCGGGCATCGTCGCGTCCTCGTCCGCCGACGCGATCCCGAAGTCGGTCAGCACCACCCGGCCGTCGTCGCACAGCTGCACGTTCGCCGGTTTCACGTCGCAGTGCACCAGACCCGCCGCGTGGACGGCCCGCAGGGCGTCGAGCAGCTCCAGGGCGATCCGTCGTACCTGCGCGGGCGGCAGCGGGCCGTCGGCGGCGATCCGGTCGGCCAGGGTTCGCCCGGAGAGCAGCTCCATGACGATCCAGGGATCGCCCCCGTCCTCGACCAGGTCGTGTATCCGGACCACGCCGGGGTGGTCAACCCGGGCCAGCGCCCGCGCCTCGGCCAGCGCGCCTTCCCGGGCGTCCTCGGACTCGCGGGTGCCGAGCAGCACCTGCTTGACGGCGACCGGCCGGGCCAGCAGCTCGTCGTACCCCAGCCACACCCGCCCCATGCCGCCGCGGCCCAACAGCCCACGCAGCCGGTAGCGGCCGCCAACGAGGTCACCCGCGGCGACGACCCGCGGCTCCAGCTCCGCTACGACTGTCATCACCGATCACCTCCGCCGAACCGTCGTCCGATCCCTTGATCGTTCTCCGATCTGGCGAGGCGCACATTGTGGATGACCCCGGCCCGGACCCCCAGCCGCACCGGGCTCACCACGGATCCGGCGTCTGAGGGATCGGTCAGGTCTGCCCCGTCAGGTCTGGCCCGTCAGCAGCTGCGTGGTCTGCAGCAGCAGGTAGCAGGACCGGAGCAGCTCGTCGGCCGGGTCGCCGGCCGGCTGCGCCGGGAAGACGTCGAAACCGGCGTTCCTGAGCTGCTGGTGCTTCGCGCCGAGCGCCGCACCCAGCGCCGCGTACGACGAGGCGCCGGTGCCCCGCTCCGCGTGCACGACCAGCCAGGTCCGCAGGTCCTCGAGCTGCGGCGACCGCCGGCCGGTCTCAGCGCTGTCCGCCGGCTCCCCACCAGGTCGTGCGCCCTCCGGCAGGCTCGCACCGGCCGGCACCGCACCGAAGTGCAGCGCGTCGACCGCAGCGGCGGCCCGCTCCGGCCGGACGAGACTCAACGGTTCACCCACCAGGCCGGCCCCGGTCAGCCGCACCCGCGCGACCACCAGCGCGCCGGCCGGCAGGTCGCCGTGCATCGCCTCGACGCGTTCGATCGCATGGGAGTTCTCGGCCGTGTACGGCAACCGCAGCTCCAGGGCCGCACCGTCGCCGTCGAGCAGGGTCCAGTGCAGCGTCTGCCCGACCGGGTCGTAGTGCGGCGCCGCCGCCTCCGCCGGGCGCAGCACCGCCCAGTCCCGCAGCGGGTCCGGCTGGTCCAGCAGGCTCAGCGGTGGCCGGCGCTCCAGCTCGGCCCACGCCGTCACCACCGGCAGTGCGGCGCGGAGCTCGTCGCCGTCCATCGGTACGACGGTGGCCCGGGTGCTCTCCACGCCCGACAAGCGGCCCGCGGCACTCAGCTGCGCGTCGGCGAGCCGCAGCCGCGCACCGGTCGCGGCGGCCGGTGCGCTCAGCCCCGTCCACGGGGCCGGGGCGTGGTAGCGCGCTCGCGGGTCGAAGTCGCGCAGCGTGTCCGGCCGGGCATCGGTCCAGGACAGGAACCTGTGCTCCGCGGGCCACCAGAACAGCGACGTCAGACCCCGGTAGCCCGATGCCGCCCGCCACGGCAGGGCACCGAGCCCGATCACCTCCAGCCGCCGCACGGCGTCGTACCGGTTGCGCGCCCGGCCGACCAGTCGCGGCAGGTCCCCGGCGGACTCCAGGGCGCGGACCAGCGCGTAGGCGATCGCGGCCTCGTCGAGCAGCCGGTGCTCGTCGGCGCGTGCCGACCGCTCCAGCTGCAGCTCGACGTGGTCGGCCAGCCGGCGCAGCAGCAGGGCGAGACGGTGGTACTCAGCGCCCTGGGCCGAGACGGCGAGCGTCTCGTAGCGCTGCTGCATCGACGGCGAGAGGTGCGCGACCCCGAGCCGCACCGTGTCGGTCAGCAGTTGTGCGACGGCCGCACGCAGCCGGCGCCTGCTCTCCGCGGACTCGGCCGCCCCGGGCGACGTCCGCGCCCTCGGCGCCTCGACCGGTGCGAGCTCGGCGCCGTTCGCGCGCTGGTAGGCCAGCACGACGGCGACCTGGTACTTCTCGACCGCCGGGAGCTTGCCGTCGGGCACCAGGCCGGCTGCACCGCCGCCCATGAACCGGAACGTCACCCGCGGGCTCGACAGCGTGACGACGACCTGGTGACCGGTCTCGATCCGCGCACCGGCCTCCGGGTCGAGGTCCTCGACGTACTGCCTGGCCCACCGGTAGCCCGCGCGGCCGGCGTGTGCGACGAGGGCGGCGGTGTCGAGGGCCATCAGCTCGGCACGCAGCGCACCGGCGGCGTCGGGCTCCGGCGCACTGTCCGCGGATGACGCCGCCGCGAGCCACAGCCCGGCGGTGATGATGTGCTGGCAGACGCTGCCGCTCGGGCAGCTGCAGGAGGCACCGGCCGGTCCGGTCTCGTCGAACGTGACGACCCACGAGCCGGTCCGGACCCGCAGCACGGCCGCGTCCTCCGCGACGATCTGCGGCTCGGCGGCGGCCAGGTCCTTGGTTGCCCGGCGCAACAATCCCCGGTTGGCCAGCGCGATCCAGGCCTCGTCGTCGAAGCGGGACAGCTGGGCGGCCAACGTCGCACGAAGGCTCATGACGTCACCGCCACCAGCCATCCGGCCAGCTGCGACGGGGTCAGCGCGGCGATCTCCATCCCCGTGTCGGCGAGGCGCTGCGCCGTCTGCCGGTCGTAGAAGGGATTCGCCTCACCGTCGAGCGCGGCCAGCCCCAGCAGCGTCACCCGGGCCTCGGCGAGCGACCGCACCGCCCGCACCAGCTCCCCCGGCGGTCCGCCCTCGCAGAAGTCGGTGACGAGGACGAGCACGGTCCGGTCGGGGTTCTCGACCAGCTGGGCGCAGTAGCGCACCGCCCGGGCGATGTCGGTGCCGCCGCCCAGCTGGACCCGCATCAGCACCTCGACCGGGTCGTCGACCGCGTCCGACAGGTCGACGACGCTGGTGTCGAACACCACCAGCCGGACCCGGAACGCGGGCAGCCCGGCGAGGATGCCGGCCATCACGGCGCTGTGGATCACCGAGCCCGCCATACTGCCGCTCTGGTCGACGCACACGATGACGTCCCACGGCAGCCGCCGGGTGTTGCGCTCGAAGAACAGCACCCGCTCGAGCACCAGGCGCCGGCCTTCGGGGTCGTAGTTCTTCAGGTTGCGGCGGATGGTGCCGCGCGGATCGAAGTTCGCCGCGATCCGGACCGGCGAGTGGCGGTGCTGGTTGAGCCGGCCGGCCATCGCGCGTCGTACGTCGAGCTCCAGCCGGCGGCGCAGCTCGTCGACGACCTGCTCGATGATCCGCCGCGCGACCGCGAGCACCTCGTCACCCATGTGGCCCTTGAGCGCAAGCAGGGTCTTGAGGAGCTGTTCGTTCGGTTCGAGCCGTTCCAGCGTCTCGGGGTCGGTGACGAGCTCGGTCAGGCCGTACCGGTCGATCGCGTGCTTCTCGACGACCTCGGCGGTCTCGCGCGGGAACAGCTCGCGGACCTCCGCGAGCCAGCCGACCAGGGTCGGCATGGACTCGTCGAGCGACCCGGGACCGAGCTCGGGGCGGATACCGCGGCCCTCGTACTCGCGTCCGTAGAGGTAGTCGAGGGCGGCCTCCATCCGCGCCTGCCCCTCCCCGGCGCCGTCGCCGCCGAGGCTCTTGGCCGCGTACCGGCCGAGCACCAGGCGCCAGCGCTCCACGTCGGTCATGACCCGCTCCACGCGGCCAGGCCGTCGCGGGCGAGCAGACCGGCGACCTGCCGCGACACGGCGAGGTGGCGCTGCACCTCGGCCTCGCCGGCCGCGTGCTGGGTGAGCGGCCCGAGACCGGACAGCCCGTGCAGCGCCGCCACCGACTGCGCCACCCGGTCGGTCTCGGCCGGCGTCAGGTCCGCGAACGCCAGCCTCAGCTCCGGCAGGTGCCGGACGAACGTCTCGGCGTCCCACTCGGACAGACGGCGGTCGAGGTCGGCGAGCAGCTCGCGTTCCTGCCAGGCCGCCTCGCGCGCGGTCATCAGCAGGCCGGACAGGAACCCGACACCGTCGGCCGGAGCGACCCCGCCCGCCAGGTGCCCGGACACGTGGGCGGCCAGCGAGGCGGACCCGAGCCGGCCCGCCGAGTACGCCAGGCCGGTCCCGGCACCGCGCACGAACGGCGCCTCGTGCCCGGTCCTGACGCGGTCGACGAGCTGCCAGTACAGCTCGGCGTCCAGGTCCGCGCCCGCCTGGCTGACGAGCAGCTCGCGGACCTGGACCAGCGCCTCGGCCAGCTTGCGTGCCTCGCGCGTCCCGCCGGGCAGGTCGCGGCCGAGGTAGATGACCCGCTCGTACGTCGTGCGCAGCAGCCCCGGCAGCTCGTCGAGATGACGCGCCTCCAGCGGCTCACGCGACTCCCACAGCAGCGCGAGCTGGGTCAGCGCCGCGGCGACACCGGCGAACGACGCGTCGGCCGCGATGCTGCCCCGCACCAGTTCCAGCGCGACCGGGACGTGCCGGTGCAGGCCGAGCACGCAGGCCTGCGACAGCAGGCCGACCGCGGCCGCGGCGCTGGCGCGGTCGCCGGACTCGCGATGCCTGGCCAGCAGACCGTCGAACTTCGCGGTGACGGCCGCCGGGACCGTCGAGCCGAGCACGGACGCCTCGACCAGGGACCCCTCGGTGACCGGCGACCAGCGGTACTCCCAGCGCTCCTGCAGCCTGCCGAGCCCGGTGCCGTGCACGAAGTCGGGCCCGGCGACGCGGTTGGCGAACGGCACCGCCAGCAGGGCGAGACCGTGCAGCAGGCGGCTGGTCTCGCGGTGCGCGGCGCGGCGGTAGATGTCCAGGCTCGCGGTCTGCGGCTCCGGGGCGTCGATCCGCAGCCGCTGCCCGCGCAGCCGGTCGAGCGCGTCGCGGACCAGCGGCGGCGTGCCCGCGCCCGGGGGCACGGTGCCGATCGCGTCGCCGGTGAGGGTACGGCGGGCGGCGGCCCGGACCTGCACGCCGTCGACGTCGACGTCGCCCTTGACGAAGCAGCTCCGGACGGCGTCGAGCAGATCGCTGCGCAGCGGCGCCGGCCGCCCGCGCAGCGCCGCCAGCTCGAGCGCCTGGCCGAACGCGGCCGACACCGACGGAACCGCGACCGGCATCCGGTGCCGCACCCGCAGGTCGCGGGTGATGTCGAGCAGCGCGGTCAGCGTCGCGGCCACCCGCGGCTGCCGCTCGGCACCGGGCGCGGTCAGGTGCTCCCACAGCAGCTGGTGCCATGCGGGTGACGTCATCCCGGAGGCGTAGCCGTTGAGCCGCTCCAGCCGCTCGAACGTGTAGCGGATCAGCGCGGAGTCAGCCGTCACGGTCCCGGTCGCGATGTGCGGCCGCGGCGGCGGGTCGGCGAGCAGCGCCGGCAGGGCGACGGCGTGGAACCCGCCGAGGACGACCAGCACCGGTCCGTCGTTCCCGGCCCGGCCGCGGACGGCCTCGCCGACGTGCCAGGCCATCTCGGCCTCGCGGGCCGTCGTACCGTCGGCGGCCAGTTCCGCGGCGGTGCGGTCGTGCCGGGCCAGCAGGCAGTACGTCGCCACCCGCGCCAGGTGCTCGGTGAGGTCCGTCGTACCGGCGTCGGACTCGAACAGCAGCTCCCACAGGTCCTCGTCGTCGCGGCAGCCGAGCCGGCGCGCCAGCAGCCGCAGGCTCTCGCTGTGCCGGTAGTGCCGCTCGTCGAGCAGCGACACCTCCTCCTCGGCCGGCTCGTGCGCCTCCTCCGCGGCACGCTGCTCGGCGAAGTCGAGGTCGATGAACCGGGCGGGGATCCCGCGCGCGGCCGCGTCCCGCAGCGCCACCAGCTCGGGCGAGTAGTCGCAGAACGGGTAGTACCCGGCCCAGCGCTCCTCGGACGCCTTCGTCTTCCGGATCGCGTAGCTGTAGACCGCGAGCGGCATCCGTGCCTCGTCGTGCGTCAGCAGCGGGACCAGCGACGTGAAGCCGCGCGGCCCTTCGACGAGTACGACGCTTGGCCGCCGCCGCTCGATCGCCCGCCGGACCTGCAGCGCGCATGCCGGGCTGTGGTGGCGCACCGGCATCACGACGAGCTCGTCGCTCACCAGCTGGGCGGCCAGCGCACGTGCCTGCGCGGTGGTGACCATCAGCGGTCGAGCTCGCGGCGCGCGTCCAGCACGCGCCGCCACTGCTTGTCCCGCTTCGACCGCTGCTTGACCACCACGTCGAAGTACTGCCGCAGCTTGCCGCCGTCGTCGGGGTTGTCCTTCAGCACGGTGCCGATCAGCTGCCGGGCGATGTGGTCGCCGCCGACGTCACCGTCCCCGAAGTAGTGCGCGTCCAGTGTCGCCGCGTAGCCCACCGCGACGGCCTCCGCCGAGGACATCACCGCGCTGGTCTTCTCCACCACCGCGCCCTCGGCGGTGACGCCGTCGCGCAGGTCGTGGAACGCCGTGACCAGCAGGTCGACCACGTCGTCGCCCAGCCGGCTCTCGACACCGGACCGCTCCAGCAGCGCGGCGGTCTGCTCCTTGATCAGCCGGGCCTCCAGCCGGCGGTCCGAGATCGGCCGCACCGTCTCGAAGTTGAAGCGCCGTTTGAGCGCGCTCGACATCTCGTGCACGCCACGGTCGCGCAGGTTCGCGGTGGCCAGCACGTTGAAGCCCCGGCTGGCGAACAGCGCGGCGTCGGCGCCGTCGAGCTCCGGCACGTGCAGCACCTTGTCCGACAGCAGGCCGATCAGCACGTCCTGGATCTCCGGCTGGACCCGGGTGACCTCCTCGAACCGGCAGACCTTGCCGTGCTCCAACGCGGCGTACATCGGCCCCTTGACCAGCGCCCGCGGTGTCGGGCCTTCGGCGAGCAGCAGCGCGTAGTTCCACGAGTAGGTGATCTGGTCCTCGGTGGTGCCAGACGTGCCCTGGATGGTGCACGTCGAGTCGCCGCCGATCGCGGCCGCGAGCAACTCCGACAGCATCGACTTGGCGGTGCCCGGCTCGCCGACGAGCAGCAGCCCCCGGTTGCTCATCAGTGTGACGATGCAGCGGTCGATGAGCGCGTCGTCGCCGTAGAACTTCTGCCGCACGTCCAGCTTCTCGTCGCCCAGGACGAAGCCGCGCACCGCCCGCGGCGACAGCTTCCAGCCGTCCGGTCTCGGGTGGCCGTCGGCATCCGCGAGCCGGGCGAGCTCGTCGGCGAACACCTGCTCGGCCGGTGCGCGCAGCACGGTGGTGGCATCCATCAGTAGCCGACCTTCTTCTCCCACTCGGGGTCGAACCCGGTGCCGTCACCGGCCATCAACCGCATGTCGTCGTACGCCTCGGACAGCAGCACGGCGGGCACGTCGCCGAGCCGCAGGACGGCGCCGCCGCTCGGCAGGTCCTTGCGGAACTTCAGCGCGACGAGCGCGACCGTCCGGTTCTCCTCCGGGAGCGCGTTGCCCGAGAACTCCACCATGGCGGTCATCCCCAGCGTCGGGAACCGCTTCTCGTACTCATGGAACCAGCCTCCGTCCCCGGTCGCGCCCCGGGTATAGCCGAGCTTGCCGGCGCGCCCGCGCAGCGCGAACGCCTCCAGCACGTGACCGCGGAACTCCGTCAGCTCCTTGGCGCCGGCCCGGTCCGCGGGCAACGTGTAGGTGCCCTTGCCGAACTGCTGGAACAACGGCGCCACCTCGTAGTCGTCGAAGTGCTGCTGCCACGCCTCGACCGTCACCGGGTCCAGCAGGCTGTCGTGCGCGACGGCCACGACCGCGTCCGGCGTGACCGTCACCTCGTTGTCGTCGGCATCGGTCAGCGTGCCGTCGTCCAGCGGCCGGAACACTGTCGCGGTGCTGCCGCTGGTGGCCACCCAGGCGAGCCGCTGCGTCAGGTGGCGCATCAGCGGATGCGCGTTGAGGTACCGCTGCCAGTCGTCGAACCGCCACGTCCGCTCCGTGCACAGCGCCTCGTACAACCGCGCGGTCTGCAGCTGGACGGCCGACTTCAGCTCCTTCCTGGCCGCGGCCAGCGCCTTCTTCGCGTCCTTCGCCCGGGCCTCGTCGTCGGACTGCCGGGGTGCGGGCAGGGTGCTGATCTTCTTCCCCTCCGGCGATCGCAGCTCGACGGTGAGATCGGGCAGCAGTACGGCGCTGAACACGCGCTCGCCGTAGTTGAGCTCCAGGGTGCCGGTCTCGTCGAACCCGGCGGTCGGGATGGTGCGGTCGGCGAGCTCGCTCACGCTCCAGCCCTTGCGCTCGGCGAGCGCCTCGGCCTGCCGGGTCGCCTCCTCCTGGAAGCTCTTCGTCCGGAACCGCGAACCGACCGACAGCATCAGCTGGATCGCGCTCGGGTGGTCGACCCAGGCGAGCATCGCGATCAGCGCTTTGCCCTGCCCGGCGCGGTACCCGTACCACTGCTTCAGGTACCGGCCGACCACGTCGGCGGCCCGCTCCCCCGCGCACGCGGCGGCGACCGCCAGCACTCCCTTCGACGCGATCGCCGACCCGGCCGGCTGCCGGCTGTACTCCGGCAGCCAACGACCTGTCAGTTCCTCGACACCGGCCCCGAGCAGCGGGTCGTTCTGGTAGTACTGCGGCCACCGGGCCATGCTCTGGTGCGTCTGCTGCGCACGCTCCTCCGCGAGCCGGCGCGCCTCGTCGGGCGGGATCGGCCTCAGGTCCTCAGCGATCCACGCCTCCAGCAGGTACTGCCCGAGCGCCTCACGGTCCCGCGCGTCCACCATCGCGCAGTACTTGCGCAGCACGGCATTCGGCTCCGGCGACCTCGCTCTCACCGCCTGTACGACGAACCACCGCAGCACGTCGGCCGGCACCGCCTCGCCGTTGTCCGCCCAGTGCACCACCGGCACGGCGTCCCAGCGCAACCACTCCAGACCCTTCGGCATCCCCCTGGTCAGCCCCTTGGTCGCCTCCTTCGCCAGCGCGTCCCGATCGAGGTACTTCTCCACCGGCTGGCCCAACGCCTGCAACGCGTCGAGCATCTCGGGGACGTCGACGACGAGAGGCGGCACCTCGTCGCCTTCGTCGCTTCGTCCGATCAAACGCCCCACGGGTCAGCACCTCTCCCAGGCGGCTGTGCGAATGCGCACCGAACATAACCGCGCCCTCCGACAGCGGCCAGACCGCCTACACCGCCGTACGGCGCAGCACCCGCAGCAGGTAGGTGCGGCGGTCCAGCGGGTCGTTGTCGGTACGCGGTCGCGACGGCACGGCGCCGGTGACCGGCTCGTAGCGGTCGAAGGCCGACTCCAGCATGCCCTCGCCGCGGGTGAGTCCCGGCAGCAGCTGCTGCAGCTCGTGGACGCGGGCGGCGGGGATCTCGCCCTCGATCTCGTACGACGCCCCACGGGCGACCGGCGCGCCGGGCACCGCGCGGAGCCGGGCGAGCGCGGGCAGCACCGCGCCCAGCGTGTCGGCGGGCAGCTCGAGACCGAACCGGTGCATCGGCTCCAGCACCGTCGTACCGGCCTTCCGCAGCGCGTCCATCAGCACTAGCGGGGTCAGGTTGCGGAAGTCGCCGGCGGTGCTCGACATGCTCTTGTCGAAGATGCCGTGCGAATGGCTCTGCCGGGGCCAGTAGCCGGAGTGCGTCATTGTGACCACGCAGTCGGTGACCTGCCACCCGTGCAGGCCCTCGCGCAGCGTCTCGTGCACGGCCTCCTCGACCGCGCGCATGAACGCGAACGGCATCGACCCGAGCTCGACCTCCAGCCGGTACGACACACCGCTGCCGGCCGGGGTCGGGTCCACCCGCAGCCCGACGGTCGCCAGGAACGGGTTCGGGTCGGTGTCGATGATCTCGTACGACGAACCGCTGCCGGCCGGTCGCTCGATGCAGATCGTGGTCGTCTCGCGGAATCCGACGTCGAGTCCGTACTCGTCGGCCAGCGTGGCCTGGATGACCTCCTTCTGCACCTCGCCGTACAGCGACACCGAGACCTCGCCGCGCAGGTCGTCCTGGCGCAGGTCGATCAGCGGGTCCTGCTCGGCGAGCTGGGTGAGCGCGACCAGCAGCGCGCCGCGTTCGCCCGGGCGGGCCGGCACGACGACCGTCTCCAGGGTGGGCGGAGCGAAGTGGTGCTCCGCCCGCGCACCGCGGGTGCCGATCGTGTCGCCGATCCGGACCTCGGACACGCCCCACAGCTTGCCGATCTGTCCGGCCGCGACCGCCTGCCGCTGCGTTGCGCCACCCTCGGCGAACACGCCGATCCGGGTGACTTTGCCGTCGTGCGA
>WNFV01011622.1_pt1 | contig 12240 bp, 9 predicted proteins | sample 5400101 | NCBI WGS metagenome assembly WNFV01 (sample SAMN13153361, study PRJNA577476) | soil metagenome | isolation source: 115 cm soil or saprolite under grassland replicate 1 | place: USA:California | collected 2016-06-15
GATTCTGATGAGACTCCCGCGGAAAGGCAGAGCCTTTCCGCACTGTGCGGCGGCAAAGCCGCAAAACCTCAGCAAAGAAACAAGCTACTATTGCCCGAACATTGTCGGAAACGCGCCACTTTTGCTGCTCTCTGCTTACTGCTTGCTGCCTTCTGCGGGGTCCTGCTCCTGCCTCCTGTTCCTGCCTCCTCGCAAACGGCTGACACTCCGAATCCTTCGCCGTCGCCTTCCCCATCGCCGTCTCCATCGCCTTCACCATCTCCGACACCCGTAACCGGATTGCATCAATGGGGCGCAGTCACACTCTTTCACGGTTTGCCTTCGGATCGCGTGCACGCGATCGCGCAAGGGCCTGATGGCTCAATGTGGTTCGGTACGGAAGCGGGTTTAGCAAAATTCGATGGGCGCCGCACCCAGACCATCGCCATAAGCGGTTTGTCTCCAGGTCGAATCCTGGCGCTCGAAAGCGATCAAGCCGGGGCACTCTGGATTGGTACAGAGACCGGCGCCGCGCGCATGCTTTGGGGTCGCTTTGACGTGATTAGGGAAACTGCGGGCCAGGCCGTCACGGCCATGATCGCGCCAGAACGCGACCGGCTTCTGATGACAACCGAGCAGGGAAACGTTTTTGAAAGTCGTGTGCAAGCGGACGGCTCGGTGCAAACGAAGTCCCTGCTCACACAGCCGTTGCAGAGTGCCGACCGAGAACATGTGGGACCGCTGGCTCTGACAAGCCTGATGCTCGTCAACGACAGACTCTACGTCGGATCGCTAAGCCGCGGAGTGCTGGCAATCGAGGACGGCATGGCGCGCGAAATAGAAACGCATCCGACGGTCTATTTTGTGCGCGCGCTTAACACGGACGCAAACGGAAGGCTCTGGCTGGGCGCCCGTGTAAAAAAAGACGAACCGGGCCTGGTTACCGGACCGGGTCTTCCGAATTTAGCTCGAAATGAAACCGCAACCGGCACAGTCACAGACATGCGCACCATTGGCCATGCTGTCTGGGCCGCTACTGATGGTCATGGCGTTTTTCTTTTTTCGGATAGCAAGAAGGTGCAACGGTTCACGTTTGAGGGAACTGCGGGAGGCTTGCGTTCCGATCATGTCTACGCGATCTTCCAGGACCGCGAAGACGTGATCTGGTTTGGCACCGATCGAGGTGTTTGTCGCTACGATCCAAACGCTCCCAGAGTCGAACAAGTCGGCGATAACGCGCAGAGCAATTTCGTGCGCGTGCTTTATCAAACTGCCGACGGTTATTTGCTCTGCGGCACAAATCAAGGCCTCTTTGTCTATGACGAGACTGGGCCTGTCTGGCGACCGGTGGGAAATCTCTCGCGAAATACTATCTACGCTCTTGCAGAAGATGCGAGCGGTCATTTGCTGGTCGGCGCTGCCAGCGGATTCTACGCGGGCCAGCGTAGTGCGCCTGGCCCAGGTATCAAGGACGAAAGTTTCAACCGGCTGGAAGTTGGTTCGGGCGAGGTTGATGCTTCGGGAAATATCCGCGCGATTGCAAACTTTCAGGGCAACACCTACATCGCCAGTTATGGCCGCGGCGTTGAGCGAATTGATGATTCGCGCGCTCGCCTGGTTTGGCCCACTAATGCCGATGCAACTCATGAGCGCGAAGTCATGAGTCTTTATGCTGACGGCGATGCCCGTCTCCTGATCGGCACGATCCGCGACGAGCTGTATGTCTTCGACGGCCACAAAACTGAAGCTGACTCTTCATTTACCCCCTTGAAGAGCAGCGGCGTGAGAGCGATAGACCGCAGCAACGATGGCACGTTGTGGTTTGCGACCAGCCGCGGCATCTATGTTTGCAGACCCGGCGCGGCTTGCGTGCTGGCGGCAGCAAATGTTGACGCGCGCTCGGTTTTTGCAAATCACAATGGCAACACTATCGACGCCTGGTTCGCGACGACCGACAACGGCATGCTCAAGATACGGCTTGATGACAATCTCGGCGCGATCGTTTCGCAGTTTGACGCCGAACAGGGATTGCCATCGCAAAGTGTTTTCGCAGTGCTACCCGAACGGGACGCGCAGGGCAACGATATGTTGCTGATTGGCACGAGTCGCGGCGTCGCACGCTACTACCCCGGACGCATAACTCCAACTCTTTATGCGACCCGCGTCATCAGTAAACGCGTACATTCGCCCTCGGAGTTGGCTACCGGGCTCAGTCTTGAGTATCCGCAAAACAGTTTGCTATTTGAGGTAGCCGCCATCAGTAGCCGCACATTTCCGGAGCAGTTTCAGTATGCGTTCACCCTCGTGGATAGCAAGAATGCAGTTATCAAGCAGAAGGTGTCCCGCGAATCACAGTTTGCTATGGAAGGACTCGGCCCGGGGAAATATCGCGTGACTGCACGCGCCTTCAGCAAAGATCTCGTCGCTTCAGAGCCTTTGTCGTTTGAATTGAGTATTGCCAGGGCGCCCTTCCCGTGGACTTCAACGGCGCTGGCGATCCTGCTGGCATTGGCATTGCTCGCGCTGCTGTGGGCGATTATGGAAAGACGCCGAATTGTCCGTACCAGTGCCGCATTAGTGGAAGCAAATAACGAACTCGCCGATGCGCGGTTGAACCTTGCGAATGAAGCGGAACGCGAGCGACGGCGTATCGCGCGTGACCTGCACGATCAAACCCTGGCTGACCTGCGCCATTTGCTGCTGTTAAGCGATCAACTGCCGGCAAACGGCGACCGGGGTGACGTCAGGAAGCTTGATCCGGCAGTGCTGCGAACGGAGATAGAGTCGATCTCGCAGGAGGTGCGCAGGATTTGTGAAGACTTGAGCCCGTCGGTGCTCCAGAACGTCGGCTTCGCGGCGGCGTTGGAGTTTGCTTTAGCGCATGCCGTTCAGGATGCACCCGCCGACAAAAGGCTTGAGTACGAATTTGTTTGCGACGAGTCTTTGGAAGAACATGCTCAGCTGCCGGCAAACGTGCAGATGCAGATTTACCGCATGGTACAGGAGGCGGTGAGCAATATATTGAGACACGCGGCCGCAACGCGTATGAAGATGACCGTCGCGGCCTTGCTAACATGCGTGCCCGCGCGAGCTTAATCGATGGTGAAATCTCCTGGGAGAAACTGGATGGCGGCGGGACTGTTTTTACTTTGCAACTGAAAAGAGCGGCGGCAAGCCGGCCTTCCTGACCTCGAGACTGTTCCACTTGTATAACAAACTGAACTTTGAAGGCCTCTCAAGAAAAAAGAAAGCATCACACTGGAAGAGTCTCGGGGTCAGGAAGGGTGGCTTGCCCCCGCTGACCTCGTTATCAACTCAACTATCAATGTCCAAAGCATTCATAGATCTCGATCCGGAAGTCCACTCTGCGCTCGCCGGGAACAAGCCAATCGTCGCGCTTGAATCAACCGTGATCGCTCACGGCCTGCCGCAACCACAGAATCTTGAAACAGCTTTACGTCTTGAACAGATCGTCAAAGAAGCGGGCGCTGTTCCTGCAACAATCGCCATTCTTGAGGGCCGGTTGTTGGCTGGGCTCAGTGACGAACAAATCCGTTTCGTTGCTGAGAACGAAGAAATCAAGAAGGTCAGCATTCGCGATCTGCCGATAGCCATCGCGCAGCAGTGGGACGGCGCTACTACGGTCGCTTCAACGACCTGGATTGCGCACCGCGCCGGTATCAGGGTATTTGCGACAGGCGGCATCGGCGGCGTACATCGCGGTTCAGACAAGGACATCTCGGCAGACCTGCCGGCACTCGCAAACACGTCTCTGGTTGTGGTCTGTTCTGGCGCGAAGATAGTTCTGGATCTGGCCGCAACGCGGGAGTGGCTGGAGACTTACGGCATCACTGTTGTCGGCTATCAATGTGACGAGATGCCGGCGTTCTATTCGCGCCACAGTGGCTTGCCCGTAGACATCCTAACGGACTCTCCCGAGGAGGTCGCGACAATTTTTCGCGCGCAGCAAGCGTTAGCGCTCGAGCGCGCGTTGCTGGTTACTGTTCCGGTACCGGAGGAGTTTGAAGTTCCGGCTGAGAATTTAGAGCGCGCACTGGATGCGGCGTTGCAGGAAGCTGAAAGCCAACAGATCGCGGGCCGGGAGCTGACACCGTTTCTTCTCTCGCGCATGGCCCAGGCGAGCGAAGGCGCGACGCTGAAGGCAAACATAGCGCTACTGGAAAACAACGCTCGCGTTGCCGCGCAAATCGCCGGAGCACTTACCGAATAGCACACCGTTCTCATTCGAAATTTAACATTCCAAAATTCTGCACTCGTATCCGAAAATGTTTACAACCATGCGGGAACTTCCAGGCATCTCAGGCCCCTCCCCAGGTCAACGATTGGCTTCGTCAAAAAGAAGCAAAGCTATGAGTTCGGAACTTCTTTCCGGACGCGCTGTCTAAGTGTGCGCAGGCGCGCCTGAGCTTCTCTCCCCAGGCTCTCCGATCAATTAAAACAACTTGGAATCAGCACGAGAGAGGCCTTGCCACTCAATTACAGAACCGCGCGCGGTAGCGCCGGATGCCAACTTCAACTTCAGTATCCAGCAGGTTCAGCATCTGATAGACCAATCTGCAGCCCCTGGTTTATCTGAAGATGATTCTTATATCCGGCGCTACCGCGCTCGGTTCTGTAACAGCCGGATGACTTAGCTAACTTCGCGCTGAGATGTGATACTCTAAGTTCTCCAAATTCAACTGAATTTCAGGAGGAACTATGGCAGACGATCAAGAAAACCAGTGTGCGAATCCGGTTTGCACTTGTCCGCCGCAACCAGACGGCAAGTATTGCAGCGCATCATGTGAGGGCAAGGGTCAAACCGTCGAACTCGATTGCGATTGTGGTCACCCGGAGTGTAGCGGAAACTTCTAAAGGCTTGCGAAAGCTCTTTTACCAGACGAAAGGGCGCGTTCGGCGCCCTTTTGTCATGCCCTACTCATTTGCCGGGCCAACTTGAGGAACTGCGCGGCGAGCTTTGGTCCAGTGCCGGCGTCTTCGTGTTTGAAAAATAGAAAGGTCTCTTGCCAGTTCTGATCGCGAATGCGCCCGAGCCACTCCGCCAGATTCTCTTCCGAATAATTAACACGACGTAACCGCAGATACCCCCAGTCCGCAGTCTGGTCGATGTGTGTGGTAGGCATATCGTCGGTATCCGAAACGCAGAGTGCTCGGTTCTGGCTTCGCAGGAGGTCCAGGACATCGTCATCAAACCAGGTTGGATGGCGAAACTCAAAGGCGGCGCGTGTTGCCTGCGGCAGTTGCGCAAGAAACGTTTCCAGTCGCGGCAAATCCTTCTTCATATTTGGTGGAAGCTGGAAAAGCACGACGCCAAGTTGATCCGCGAGCACCGCTGCCGTTTCAAAAAAATACTTCGTCTCTTCGTCAGTCTCTTTCAGTCTCTTAATGTGTGTGATTCGTTGCGGCGCCTTGAGCGCAAAGCGAAAGGTGGGCGGCACCTGTTCTTTCCAGTTTTCGAGCATGCTCGGCTGCGGCATGCGGTAGAAAGTGGCGTTGATTTCCACCGTGCTCAAACACTCGGAATAGAAATGGAGCATTTCCTTCGCCGGAATCTTTTCCGGGTAGAAGTTTCCCTTCCACTCCTTGTAGCTGTAGCCGCTGGTACCGACGTAGAGAGTCATTTATCTACAGATAGTTTGAATAGTGGGTTTGGTTAAGAAGAGCACGCGAGCAAGGGGATGAAGAACCTGATCAGAACGGTCGTATGCCTAAGCAACCTCAGACTTTGAATAATTTCCTCCTCTAATGATCGGCGCATTTCCTGGATTCCTGTTATATACATACATCCAGCCTTCGACATTCCGGCCATTAGCGAGTCTTATTCTTGTCTTCTTGCGAATGAACAGGCTTTTCTGCGGCCTCGACGGATCAAATTCCTCATATTTATCAAGCGCATCAAGTATCGCTTTGTCAGCGGGTAATTCGACCAGCTCTCCGTGAACCGAAGTATTCGCTGAGTGATCAATAACAGCACCCGGGTATTCACCGAAGTTGTATAGCCTGCCTCGAACATAGGCGGCGCCGATCCGGCGAAGCCGTTTTACAATGGGAGCGATTTCATTGTCGGCCTCGCCCGGCATGAGCGTCCCATATACGAAGAGATAGTCAGTCATTTTCGCTTTCCGAGGAGGTTAGCAAGGCCTTCGTAACCGTTTTCCAAGTTTAGAATATATTCACGCACGTCAGCATGACGATTTAGACAATTCAGATAATAGCCAAATAGGTCTTCAACCTCAGAGTCGCCAAGCTGCTTGGTGGTTCTTAGAAATGCTATAAACTCAAAGAAGTTCAGATAATCGGTAAACTGAGAGCCTTCCTCATCTACAAGTTGCTTGACCTCATCTGAATCCGCAGTACTGTCTAGTTTGTCTCGAATGCTTTTGAGATTGTCTTTTTGATAGAAGGACTCATAGAGTTGTGAAGCCCACTTGGCACGTTCAAATTTGGAGTTCTTTCTGTAGACATACAGTGCTCCTACGGCAGCAATGCTTGCTGCAATATAGTAGAAGATTTCAAACAAGTCCTTACAGTTCATAGCGTACTTGGCTTTACTTGTCGACAACGTCATAGTCGTAGCCTAACAAGTAGCGCGTCAAGCTTTTCTATGATACACAAGGCTGCCACAGATGCCATAGATTTTGCTAGCAAGGGTCAGAAATGTCGTCATCAACCACTACAAACATCGAATCGCTACAACAGGAAGACCGCGTTTTTCCGCCGGCGACATTCTTTTCGGAGAAGGCCCACATCAAGTCGATGGAGGAGCTGGAACAACTGCGCGCGGAGGCGAGCACTCACCCGGAAGAGTTTTGGGCCCGCATGGCGGAGGAGCTCCATTGGTTTAAGAGGTGGGACACTGTGCTGAAGTGGGAGGCGCCACATGCTGAGTGGTTTGTTGGCGGCAAGATCAATATCTCCTACAACTGTCTCGACCGGCATTTGAATACCTGGCGACGCAATAAAGCCGCCTTGATCTGGGAAGGTGAGCCGGGCGACCAGCGCACACTCACTTATCAGCAACTCCATGCCGAAGTTTGCAAATTCGCAAACGTCCTGAAGCGCTCAGGCGTTGAGAAGGGCGATCGCGTAGCGCTCTACCTGCCGTTGATTCCCGAGCTCGCTATCGCCATGCTCGCATGCGCGCGCATCGGCGCTACCCACAACGTTATCTTTGGCGGCTTTTCCAGTGCTGCTTTGATTGATCGAATAAACGATGCGAGTTGCAAAGTAGTAGTAACCGCAGACGGCGGCTGGCGGCGCGGCAACGAGGTTAAACTTAAAGCAGCTGTCGACGTGGCTTTGAAAGGAACTCCATCGGTGAGGGCTTGCATCGTCGTGCATCGAACCGGAGCGCCAATCCATATGGAGGCAGGCCGCGATCACTGGTGGCATGAGTTGATGGCCAGCGTAAACGCGGAATGCCCGGCCGCAGAGTTAGACAGTGAACATCCGCTCTACATTCTTTATACCTCCGGAACGACAGGAAAACCGAAAGGCATTCTGCACACAACCGCAGGTTATCTTTTGCAGACTCATCTGACCACGAAATGGATCTTCGACATCAAAGACGAAGACATTTACTGGTGCACTGCGGACATCGGTTGGGTAACCGGTCACAGCTATGTGGTCTACGGTCCACTTTCGAACGGCGCCACCGTGCTGATGTACGAAGGCGCACCAAACTATCCGGAGGCGGATCGGTTCTGGGATATTATCGAGCGGCATCGTGTCAACATTTTCTACACCGCGCCTACTGCGATTCGCGCCTTCATTAAGTGGGGCGAGCAGTGGCCCCTCAAACATGATCTATCGAGCCTGCGCCTGCTCGGCACGGTGGGCGAGCCGATTAATCCCGAAGCGTGGATGTGGTATCACAAGATGATAGGCCACGGTGTCTGTCCAATTGTTGATACCTGGTGGCAAACTGAAACCGGAGCCATCATGATTAGCCCGCTTCCCGGTGCGACGCCAACCAAGCCCGGCTCTGCTACGAAACCGTTTCCGGGGATTGAAGCCGATGTCATGACACGCGACGGTAAACAGGTAGGCGCAAACGAGGGTGGTTACCTCGTAATCAAGCGTCCCTGGCCCTCAATGCTGCGAACGATTTGGGGTGACGACGAGCGTTATCGAGAGCAGTATTGGTCACAAATCGAAAACATATATTTTGCCGGCGACGGCGCGCGGCGTGACAAGGATGGTTACTTCTGGATCATGGGCCGCATCGACGACGTTATTAATGTCAGCGGTCACCGGCTCGGGACCGCGGAAGTCGAAAGCGCGCTCGTATCGCACGAAGCGGTAGCCGAAGCCGCCGTCGTCGCCCGTCCTGACGAGTTGAAGGGTTCCGCAATTATCGCCTTTGTAACCCTGGAAGGTACGCACAGTCCCTCGCCGCAATTGAATGAAGAATTGCGAGCGCACGTGACCAGGGAAATAGGAGCTTTGGCGCGTCCGGATGAAGTACGATTTAGCGACGCCCTGCCTAAGACAAGGTCGGGAAAGATTATGAGAAGGTTATTGCGCGAGATTGCTACGAGCGGCACGGTTGCGGGCGATGTTACTACCCTCGAAGATTTTTCGGTTTTGGAAAAACTGAGAGCGGAGGAAGAATAACCTGTTCGGAGTTTCGAGTTTCGAGTTTCGAGTTTCATAACAATCGTTGACACTACCGGAAGGGTAACGATGGCTTTGTCTAACCTCGACCGCGAAACCCGAAACTCGAAACTCGAAATGGTTGCATACAAAACACTGCGACTTTTGACCGTAAACGTTATAAACTGCCCCCGCTCTAGCCCGATAAGGAGTTTGAAATATGGCTCGCCACTTCGAAACCGAAACTCGTTCAGGTCCAAGGTATTTAGTCTCATTCGGTGTGCGCGCTGAATGGGACGAGCCTGGCGGCACTCACGTGATGTCAGAAGGCACAACGGAAAACGTGGGGCCGGAAGGTACGCTGGTTCACCTGCCGCGAAAGTTGCCCGACGTTGGTAGTCGCGTACGCCTGGAAGTGCAGGGCGAGGACGGAACGAAGCTGCAAGTAGTCGCAGAAGTGTTGCGCATCGAGCGTAATCCGGGTCATCCCCTCGCAGCACTGCAACTTCTCGGCGAGACCGATGAATGGAGGGGATTGATTTGGGAGCCGGCCGCGCCCCGCGTGGCGCCTCCACCGCCACGGGTAGCAGGAGATGACGACGAGGAATTTGAGGGCGACGAAGAAGAGGAGGACGAGCTTGCCCATTGAAAGGAGTTGGGAATAATTCAGAGACTCTACAACTAGCCACATCCGAAAATAGTGGAAAAACAGAAAACTAAAGATGTCGCGCGCGCAGCTGCAAAGACCGCTGTGGAAGCGTCCTGGCCGCAGACGCGTGTGGTTCTGCGCGTAATCCTGATCGTGCTAGCGGTTGCTGTGACGCTTTGGGTGATAGTAAAGCTAACCGGCGTCATCCTGTTATTGATTCTGTCGATCTTCTTTGCCTATTTCGTTGCCCCGTTGGTCGAGTTCCTCAGCCGCCCCGTTCAGGTATCAGGTCGTAAATTTGCCATTCCGCGCGCCGTGGCGATCGTTTTTTCTTACATTATCATCGTCGCGGTCATCGTCATCGGAATCTACGCATTGGCGCCAGGGCTCGGGAGCCAGTTTCCGGAGTTTACTCAACAGGCACGAATTTATTGGACGTCCGTCGGCAGCAAATTGCAGAGCTGGGTCGAATACTTTCGTTCGCGTCAAATGCCCGGGCCGCTACTCGACGCAATCAATGGCGCCATTCCTCGCGTGATCGAAAACGTCAGTCTGACGGTGAGCGCAGTGCTGGCGAGCATAGCCGGCTGGGTTATCTACATTCCGTGGCTGATTATTATTCCTATTTTGAGTTTCTTTTTTCTGAAGGATGCGGAAGCTTTTCGCCGCTCAGTGTTACAGATGCTGCCGCGCGGACGATGGCGCTGGCGCGGTGACGAATTTTTTCAGGATATCAACAGCACCCTCGCTGCTTATATTCGCGCCCAACTGACAGCGTGTCTTTTTATCGGCGTGGTCTGCGCCCTTGGCTTCACGCTGCTGGGACTGCCCAGTCCCCTTGTTCTGGGAATAATTGCCGGTGTTTGCGAATTCGTTCCGCTCGTTGGACCGTTGCTGGTAGCGTTTTTAGCAGCGCTGGCGGCGGTGCTGCACGGAGGCCTCTTCCTGGCTTTCCTGGTGATTGCTTTCTTGGTGGTGCTGCGCATTGTTCAAGATTACTTTGTCTATCCACGTTTGATAGGCCAGGGAATACATCTACATCCACTAGCGGTAATCATAGCGATCCTGTCAGGAGCGGAACTCGCTGGTGTGGCTGGAATTTTTCTTGCCATACCAGTGGTGGCGATCCTGACAGTCAGCTACCGCCACTGGCTCGAACATCGCGGCAGCGAAGGGCTTGCCGATGTTTTGGAACCAACTCCTGTGGATAGCGCGAGTACGAACGAAATTGTTTCCTCAGCCAGTGATTCTGAGGTTGCGCATCCTGATGCCAACACAACGCCGGAAGACATGGCCCGCGAAAGACCCGATCTGACAACGGGCGAACTGAAAATGCCGGTAGAGCAGTAGCTGAGAAAAATCGCAGACTCATCACACATAACGTTCAATTCAGCGCTGGTGTCGCACTTAGATTTTAAGTGTGAGCGGCGGCGCGTGCACGCTCCATCAACTCGATGAACCGTTGGAAGTGATGCTCGGCATCGTGAGGACCGGGCGCGGCTTCGGGATGATATTGGACGGAAATTATCGGCAGCGTTTTGTGACGCATGCCTTCGACGCAGCGGTCGTTAAGATTCAGATGAGTTATTTCCACGTTAGCCGGAAGACTATCGGCGACCACCGCGAAGCCGTGATTGTGTGAAGTGATTTCGACGCCGCCTTCCTGTAAATCTTTTACCGGTTGATTGCCACCGCGATGACCGAAGGCAAGTTTGAAGGTCTTGCCGCCAAACGCGCGACCGAGTAACTGGTGTCCAAAGCAGATTCCGAAAGTCGGTACGGCTGATTTGAGCAACTCCTGAATTTGTGCCACTTCCTTATTCATCGAAGCCGGATCGCCCGGGCCATTGGAAAGAAAAACTCCATCGGGATTCATTGCCGCAACTTCAGCAGCGTTGGTTGCAGCAGGCACAACCGTTATGCGACAACCCAGCCGAGACAGCTCGCGCAATGAGTTTCGCTTAACGCCGAAGTCGTAGCAGACCACGTGAAAACGCTCCGGACCTACCGGCGCAACCTCGTAAGGTTTTTTAGTCGTAACTACACTCGCCAGTTCACGGTTCTCCATTGAAGGCGACTGGCGCGCTTTCTCAATCACGCTCTCCTCGTTGAGATCAGTTGTGGAGATGCAGGCGCGCATCGCTCCTTTGTCGCGTATATGCCTGACCAGGGCGCGTGTGTCGATGCTGTCAATCGCAACTATGTTCCAGCGTTTCAAGTAAGCATCGAGCGTCTCCTGCGCGCGCCAACTGGAAGCCACGCGGCTGGCTTCGCGCACCACGAACCCCTCGACCCACGGGCGATCGGATTCTGCGTCTTCACTGTTGACCCCGTAGTTGCCAATCAGCGGATAGGTCATGCAGACGATCTGGCCGGCGTAGGAAGGGTCCGTAAGCACCTCCTGGTAACCGGTCATCGAGGTGTTGAAGACCATCTCGCCACACGACTCGCCCTCCGCCGCCCAGGAGCGACCGCGGAACGCTCGGCCGTCTTCAAGGGCAAGTAACGCACGTTTGTGGTTTCTAATCGGCATGTTCTTCTTGTCCAACGTCCAAAGTCCAATGTCCCACGTCCGATCGGACTCTTCAAACCGCTTTCTCGACGTTGGACTTTGGACTTTGGACGTGGGACTAAGATCTCTTACTGGCTACTACCTACTGTCTTGATAAACTGCTGGGCCTCGTTAAGCCAGCGTTTATCGGCGCGATACTTGTAAGCTGGAGCTGTCTTGACAGCTTCTATGCAGGCTTGCATCAAGCTGGCGGCCTCGCGTCGATGGCCGAGGCCGGCATGTGCACTGCCCATCAAGTAAAGCGCTTCCGGATCAGAAGGGCGATGCTCGAGGAATCGTGCCAAGGCACTGCGTGCGTCTTCAAACTGACTTGCGGCGATATAAGTTGCGCCAACTTCGCGCCAGACTTCGTGTTGGCTGTGCGCCGGATCGCGAGAGACAACTTGTTCAAAGTTCTTCACCGCGTCAGCGAACCGCTTTTGCT
>WNFV01030810.1_pt1 | contig 12240 bp, 16 predicted proteins | sample 5400101 | NCBI WGS metagenome assembly WNFV01 (sample SAMN13153361, study PRJNA577476) | soil metagenome | isolation source: 115 cm soil or saprolite under grassland replicate 1 | place: USA:California | collected 2016-06-15
AACACCGCATGCCGCGTCTGCGCGCACCATCCGCACCCATGCGCTGGCGGCGCGGCTGGCTAGCGGATCCGATCGGCTAAGGCGGCTTTGATCGCCGGAGAGGCATGCAAGGCGCCCAGCACGACGAGGGAGTCGATGGTGGCCCGGGCCAGGTCGGGGGATACATCCGCGGCGATGCTAGCCAAGCCCAGCACTTGGATCTGGAGCGTCTGGCCGGCGGCCCGCAGCGCCTCAAGGTCGTGGCGGGTGTAGTGCTGCAGGCCGAGGACCAGGGTCTTGCGGGCCACGGTTTGTTTGACCACCTCAGCATGTGTGGCGAGTTGGGTGCGGATTGCAGTGCGGATGAAGTCGGTGCGGTTGGAATAAAACCCTTCCTGCACCAACAAATCGATCTGGCCGAGGTCGATGAACCCCAAATTGATCGTAATCTTCTCGGTTTCGCCGGCCATCACCATCTCCTTACCATCTAGCTAGATGGTAGTCTACCAGAAGGCGACAGGTTGTCAAGCAAAGCTCACAGGTAGCTGGAAGGGAATGACAGCCGAGTGATTGGTACATTTCCCGTCTGATGATGGTGGGAGGCGTGGGCCTCGGCAGAGAGAGCACATTGGGAGTGCTCCTTTGCGATTGGTGGAAGCAACCCTAACACTGGGCCTACTCGGCGCGATAGATGACCTGGGCCGTGCTGAGGATGGCGTCGCGCCGGATGGCGTTCGCGCTCTGCTCGATCGCGCGGCGGCTGATCAGATCGACGGGGCGCTGGAGCAGGGCTGCGAGCTCCTGCTGCATCTGCGCGTGGTCGAGCAGCCCCCACGCCGCTGCATTGCCGAAGGTCACCGGCACGTCGACATCACTGTCGGGCCGGAAGTCGTTGCGCAGGACCGAGCCGAACAGCGCCAACTCGCGGATCTGCCAGCGCCGGCAGAACTGCGCGATCGCGTCCATGGGAATGTCGAGCCTGATCTGGGCCATGGTCGGGTCCTCAGCCGGCTGCGTGTCGATCGCCTCCATTGTACGCCAGCTGACGCCGGGTCGGGATCGTCGCGGGCGCCGCAGTGCGCTGCTCGTCGGCGGATATCGCTGCCCTTCAGCGTGATTCGCTGCGGCTCAGCGGGAAGCGCTGGAGATCGGCGTGAGCCCGCCGATGAGTGGCGCGCCGATCTTACCCAGTTCGTCGGGGCTGCTGTTGGTCACCCGGATCCCGCGGTCCCCTTGCCGAAATAATAGCCCAGGACCAGGGCCAGGATGGGCAGGAGCTTGCCAAACACCCCATCGGCCGACGTCTCGTAGGCCGCGACCAGTGCAACGATCGACACCAGCAGAGTGATGCAGATCGCCAACCAGCTCCGCATCCCATCGGTGGTCCAGATTGGGAAACCGATCCTACCCGCGCGGGCCTGGGGCCGTGGCGGGGGTGCGTCGTGCTGCGCGCCCGGGCGCGCCGACGGGTGCAGCTGATCAGCCGCGCGGCCCACCTGGGACTGGCTGGGGCGATAGCGTCGATCGCGTTGCAGCCACCGCCGGTGCCGCTGATTCGGCTGGATACGTCGCAGCTGGCGCTGCTGAGGGAGTTGACGATGCTGCATGTGAGCGTCCTTTCTTGGTGACCTCTTGCGCTCACTCTACCCGGAACACGGCCCGCATACCAGCACGCATACGCCCCGAACTTTTTTTAGGGAACAATTTGTGGAGCGCACAAACTCGGTCACTTTTTTGACTCTTCTTTTGAAAGGACCACAGGTACACTATGGGAGAACAGGACGATGCAACTTTCAGACATATGCAACGTTCTGTAGAGTAAACCCGTATTCTAGATAATGGCGGCAACGTAGAAGGGGAGGTATACGATGATGCGCGAACTGGTCCATCACATGCTGCGGCTGCTCCTGGCCTGCAGCATCGGGCTGGCGTTCCTGCTGTCGAGCTTTATGCTGATGCAGCAGATCAGCGCTCCGAGCACGTCCCAGCACGCGACGATCGCGTTGGTGTCGGCGGACACGCCAATGAACGATCCGCTCGCTGCGATGGAAGACCTGCTCGTGATTGGCGCGACGGGCATCGGGCTGGCCAGCATGCGGCGCTGGCTGCTGGGGAAGCCCACCCCCGGCGCTTGGAAAGCGCCCGCGCCTCCTGGACGTGTCAGGGGACAGGATTCACTCTATGACGCAGACACACATCGAATCGTAGCGATGTTGCGTCTAGGGAGTTTTCTGGTCCCTATCCGACACCTCCAGGAGTAACACGTGATGAGTGACGCTTTACCTTCGACTCTCACATGGCGATGCTCCTGGGGTGCCGGCGAGGATATTTTCGTCGGGCATAGACAGGAGGATCGACATGTACGTCCGTCAGCAGGTCAAGTGGCCCCAGCAGCGGCTGGGTGATTACGTCGGGCGGCTGCGCACGAAGCGCGGCCTGTCGCAGAGCGAGGTGGTTCGCCGCCTCTATCGTATCCTGGGCGACGCCGCGCCTGAGGATGGCCGCCTGAGCGAAACCTGGTACAAGCGGATCGAGCAGGGCAAGACCGTGAAGGTTTCGCGGGCGACGATCGCGGCGCTCGCTGAGGTGCTCTGCGCGACGCCGCAGGAGCGCGCGGGCCTCTGGCTCGCCGCGGATCGCAACGTGGCTATGAGCCACGAGGCCACGCCGCACGCCAGGGCTATTGCACTTGAATTCTAATGCATTTCTAACACATCTTGTGGTATGCTAGGCGGTTTCTCTGTCGGCTCATGTCGGCTCAGAGGTGAAGGGGAGCATCATGGCACGTACGAAGTCCGCCGTCACTCGTTTGAGATTATGCGCCCACTCAAATACGGCGCTGTATTGATCCAAGAACCACTTACTCACGCCGCGGAAGGGGCGCAAGAAGTTTCGTAAGCCCGTCCAGCTGCCTTCGATCGTATTGGTATGGACTTCACGGATGCCATCACCGTCATCATCCCGCGCCCATTCGCGATGTCCTGGCGCGTGGCAGACGGTTTGATGGCACCGACCCGTCTCTGATAATTGGCTATAGGCCGACCATTCATCGGTGTTGACCGTCGCATCATCACGGGTATGCGCTTCCACAAAGGGCTGGAGCGTCGCACGATCACTGTGGTGACAGACCTGCAAGCGGATCTGGCTGCTGCTACGGCCCACCACCCCGGCAATCGGTGGTCGATCACTCTCCCACGTGCCATGACCACGGGCGTTATTGGCACGCCGGCGCGGCGGGTCTGCTGGATCAGTATGTTTGTGGCCTTTTTCGCCAGCATTTTGGTAGAGTTCATCCGTTTCGGTCACCGCATCAGACAAGCGGCCGAGGGGGGGAAAGCCGGCGGGCCAACACGGCTTGGATGTCGTGTCGGCGCTCCAGCAGATGCCCGCGATCAATGCCCAATTCGGCCGCCAGGTGCTTGGTTGGGGTGCCTTGGGCAATCCCGCGCAGGAGCAGGACAATCGTGGAACAGCGATAGCGGGTCTTGGAGAACAGCGTGTGTGTGAACAAATTAAAGACCGCGCCACATCTGCGACAGCGATAATCCAGGATCGGCGCGCGATGGCGGTCGTGTGGTGCTTGCTGTGGTGGCAGCAGATGGCCCAATGGACAGGCCAAGCCGCCGGGATGTAAGACGTGGAGCAGAAAAGCATAACATGCCTGTTCATCAAGCAGCGTGTTGAGCGGAAACTGCATCATGACGAACCTCCATCCTCAAACGAATGACAGGTTCTGGTGCAGCAAAAGCGATGCCGTTGTATCCTACACCTCTAAACCGACATGAGCCACGACATGAGCCAGGTTCAGAACGTTCGTTCACGACTTCGCGTTGTAATACTATAACGAGAAAAAATAAGCGAAGCGCTCCCTTAACAAACTCGAATTTTCGTTGTATTATTTCTGAGTATGAATAGAGGTCAATACAGAATAGAAGAAATAGAATTTGTAGTTCCGGACTTGGAAACGGCGGAACGTATCTTTATGCGTGCAATGGGACTGAAAATTAAATATAAAGGTGAGATTTCCATTCAATTCATACTCAACGAAGATACAATCCTGCTTTGCAGCCTTCCAAGAAAAGGAATTGGTCTAAAGGGATTTGACATCGACTTATTTGCTCCCACCCAAACTATCCTTGAAGTTGCTGAAAAACTGAAAAATGGCCCGGATGATTTAGACTTACGGGCACGTGACATTGATGGTAAAGAAAGACGTTTGCTGCAAATATATACTCCCGGGATTAGAACGTGCGTACTTTTGAGTGATAAACCAAGGGATATTGCACCAGAGGGCGTGGTTTAACGCTCCAATCAAATGAAGAAGATACCACTGTACTTTCACCTGATAGCTTTCATAAGCATCTTCTGCTTATAAGACGGAAGACTACAGATAGGGTAGTGGCAAAGTCCGGGATTATACCAAAGTAATGTGAGAGTGTCCGTGGGTCGCACAAGGTTAATTTTGCGAACCAGCGACAGCCTGCACCTGAACCCCATAATTCAATAACATAAAAAATTGCGGCCTATAGCAAAATTGGCCAGGTTCAAACGTCACAAAAGGGGATATGATTTTGAGACACGCCAAAGTACACTAAAACAATGCTCTGGGAGAAGATAAAACTCTGCTTTCACTTTGTTGCTCTTACCTCAATTGCTGCACTAACAGTCTATGTCTGGGTGCTCGTGTGGCAAACGTTCTGATAACTTAGTGGTGAATCATAATGGAGCAGACCGTCAATATCCTGTGGCGTCAGGTCGAGAACTGGCGCCGTGGCAATCGTTTCCAGATGATTCCTCCTCCTCTTGCAACGACGAATTGCTCGGAGAAGATGATATCATGAAATCTCGTTGTAATACTAGTATATCGCATCGCAACGGCTTTAGGCCGCAGAAATGCACGCCTGAGCATTGGCGCGCATCGAGTGGTAGCTGATTTGTGAAGTCATTAGAAATGCGGCGTAGGACATCCAGGCAATTTCGTGAAAACGTACATATGTGCGGGGCTTTTCTTTGGTACATGCCGCAAATAAGAGGCTGAGTCCTACTATCTCGTGCCGCTCACTGTCTCAGCATGTTGTGTCGCTCAGTTGATATTCAATCGGTCCGTCTCCGCACGCAGCGAGACACGCGAATGATTGAGTTCGTAACGCTCTTCGTAACATTTATCGGACGCTTGCGTGCTACCCTCTGTGCATCTGGTTGCGTCCTGTCAGCCATCGAAGTATACTGGTTCTTCCATACTTTCGATAGCGCTGGTCAGCTTCCCGCAGATTGGCTATACTCCAACTCAGAGGCGGTGATTGATACGGCCTCAGATCGCGAGAGCAAGTGATGAGCACACGCACTGCCGCTAGGCTGGCCTGGTCGCTGGCCGGATTGACGGTCCCTCTGATGGTTGGCGCGGTGTTCTTCGTTTGGCTGGATCGTGCTTCGCCGTGGCGGGCCGATGGCCCGTTTTCCCTCGCTTCCATGGTCGTTGGCGTGCTCAGCAATCTGCCCGTGCCGATCGTCGGCGCGCTGATTGCCGCCCGGCAGCCGCGCAGCCCCTACGGCTGGCTCTGGTTGGCCTCGGGCATTGCCCTGAGTTTTACACAGTTGGTTGCAGCCTATGCCTTCCACGGCTTGCTGATTGCGCCCGGCACACTGCCGCTGGCTGGACTAGCGCAATGGCTCACCGGCGCGGCTTGGTTACTCAATTTTGCGACCGCTCCTTTCGTGCTCCTGCTCTTTCCTACCGGACATCTTCCGTCCCCCAAATGGCGCATCGTCGCGTGGGTTGTCGTTGCGGCGCTCCTGACTGGCCTGCCGGTATGCGCGGGCATAGCGGGACTATCCGGCTTTGTACCGGACGTCGAGAGCCCATTTGGCGCACCGGGCATCGTAGCCGACCTGCTGAAGGCGATAATGATGATCAGCGTGACGCTGATCATCATCGCAATCGTGGCCGGCGTCATCTCGCTTCTGCTGCGCTTTCGGCGCGCGAGCGGTGTCGAACGCCAGCAATTGAAGTGGTTTACGTATGGGGCCGTGCTTGCAGGCGGAGTTCTGATGAGTGACTTTTTCTACACGCTCCCCGGTGTATGGGAAAGTGTCAAGGAAGGCATCGCCTTTAACATGCTACCGCCCCTGACGATTGGCATCGCCATCCTGCGCTACCGCCTCTACGATATTGATGTGATCATCCGGCGCACGCTGGTCTACTCAGTTCTGACAGCCGCACTCGGCTTGGTGTATATTGGCTGCGTTGTGTTGAGCCGCACGGTCATCGCGCCGCTGATTGGCGGCTCAGAAGTGGCAATCATGGCTTCGACGCTGGTGATCGCCGCGCTCTTTAGCCCGTTGCGGCGAGGGATTCAAAACGTTATCGACAAGAGCTTCTACCGCCGCAAGTACGATGCCACGAAAGTACTAGCCGCATTCGGCGCGACGGCACGCGACGAGACCGACCTGGAGCGGCTCAAGGGCGAGTTGCTGCGCGTGGTGGACAGAACGATGCAGCCGGAGTTTGTCAGCCTGTGGCTGTCTGACACACGGGCAGACGGCGCACCAAATGGCGCTCGATTAGACTGAACAGCCGATCGCGCAACCGAGCAAGGGATGCCGGCAAGCGCGCTCAGGTGCTGCAAGCCGAATCATGGACGCGAAATGCGGCGCAGGGCTTCCTGTGCATTTCGTGGCAAGCCCTTAGACAACCCGAACATCAAGCATCAGTGTGCAGTAAAAGCTATCGCTTCCCGCGTCTGGGTCGGCCTCGCTCAACACGGGCAACGGGCTGTATACGATAGGTGCTGGTGTGTCCTTGGGGTTTAATCCAGCGCGCTGTACTGTTTACCGTCCTTGGCACCTGGCGGTTTACCATCATCGCGTCCAATGTGCGCGACGTTTGAGGTCGCTGGAAGCGGATGTGTGAGACACGCATGGGACACGAGGACAGTAAATCGAGGGGTGCTGAGCACGGGACACGCGCCCCGAAAACTTGTAGCGAACGGATGTGCGTTTCACTGTGACGTACTCCTGGTCTCGATGCGCACTCCGGTCGACTTCCGCGAGACCCTGAACGCGTAGCCTGCGCATCAATCCTGCGCGTAAAGCTATGCACAGGAGGCAGGAGCACTTGTCATCTCTTTCCCTTCCGTCTGCGCTTGCTGATACTGTCTTTCAGAGCCACGCTTGAGGCGCTGCAAGCCATCTTCTATGCTGGCAGCCAGTGGTTTCGCGCCACATGTTTCGAGAAACCAACCCCACCAGCCTGGTGGGAAGATGAAGTCTCAGCCATAGTGGACGCGACAGGTGGTCGCGTCGATGGGATAGCAAGCAACGTGTGGTTTCATTTGCAAGCCCAGTGGGAAAAAAGCATACAGGCCGAGCTGGTAGCTTTCGGGATTGACCGCTTCGACCTTGAAGATGAAGCGCAAGCTGCGGCCAAAGGCTTTTCCCGTGAAGTTGATGGTCTGGCCTCTGGTGGCTGGACCTTCTGGCTCACTACGTTCTGCCTGGACATCGGCCCACTCGGACCAGCGTTCCCATTGTACGAGGTTCTCCCAGACCACCTCAAGTGGGGCTGCGACGACTGCGGCGGGACAGACCCCCCTCTCAATGCGTTCGCTGCAACTTTTTGGGGCGCGCTGGACTAAACCCCAACATCGTGTTGCAACATTGCCGTATCGTGATGCCACAAAAGCTGTGTACGCCTCCTGTAATACTCCTATGCTACACTCCTCGCTGTTGGTGAAAATTTTTTGAGATTTTTTTCTTCCCACGGTGAGCCAAAAAAACGTTTGAAGCATGCGTCTGATTGTTACTGGCAAATCCCGCAGCGGCAAGAGTACCGCCCTCCACCGGCTCACGCGCACGGCCCTCACCACGACGTGGGCCAATGTCCTGATCGCCGACGGCAAATCGGTCGAGCTGCTGCGCTACGCCAATGACCGCCTCCACGTCTACGGCGAGGATGAGGTCGAAGCCTTCGCCGCGGCCCTCACCGCCGCCGCCGACCGCCTCACCGCGCGCTACACGGCGCTGCGTGGCCGCGGCCTCACAGCGGCGCTGCCCGGCGATCCGCGCGAGCTGATCATTGTCGACGAGATCCAGGAGTTCACACGGCATGCGAGGGTCGGCAAAGATGTCAAAAATGCGCTTACCAGAATCTTCGAAAAAAGTGGTGCCCTCGGCGACCTGGTGATCATCGCCACGCAGCGGGCGACCAACGCGATCCCACCGAGTACGCGCCACAACGCCAGCGCCCAGCTGCGCATGCTTGGCGTCGGCTACTTCCAGCTGGTCGCCGATGGCTTCCCGACCCGCCAGGGCCGCGTGGAGCAGCGCGCGCCGCTGACCGGCGCGGACAAGCTCAACCCGGCCGATCTGATGGACGTGCTCAGCGCCCAGGCGGTGGCGCGTGTCGCCACGCCGATCACCCGCTACGAGGGCGAGACCGGCAGCGGGCGCACCTACGCGCTCTACCACCACCTGGCCGACCCGGCGTACCGGCGCGTTTTCCTCGATATCAAGGCACACACGCACCGCTCGCTGCTGATTAATTGCTTGCAGACCTGCGGCGCGACGCCGCCCGATGGCGCGCCGATCGCCGAGCTGGCCCAGGCCGCGGCGCTCTCGCTGCAGTCGCATCCCACGCTGTTGCTGCTCGACAACTGCGAGCACACCAGCGCGAAGGAGTTGGCCAGCCTGCACCTATTGCTCGACGCGGCCACCGTCGCGGCGATCTCGATGACACCGGCGACGACGACCGATCACACCAAAGATCCGCTGGCCTCGCTACGCAGGCGCGCCACGCTGATCACGATCCAGCCGCTCGACCAGCAGCGGGCCGCCACGCTGCTGGAGCAGGCCGCGCCGGCGATCGACCCGGCCAGTAAGACGGCGATCCTGCGCCAATCCCATGGCCACCCGCAGACGATCATGGCCTATGCTGAGCGGTTGGCCGCACACGGCGACGAGGAGCGCCACCAGCTCGAATCCTTCAAGCTGCCGGCGAAGTGGCTGAACATCTTCTTCATGTTCGTCCTGCTGGTGGCGATTATCTTAATTCAGCGCCAGATCTCGAATGACATCGCCGGCGCGGTGCTGAGTGGGTTAGTTGTTATGACCATGTGGTTTTTACGTCCAAGATTTAGGGAAATTACGAAACGATGATCCAGGCTGCCTTACACCTCACACTTGCTGCACTACTGTGCTTCCTCTACGCCGATGTGCCGCCGCTGATCTTCACGGTCAGCATGCTGCTCGCTCTGCTGCCCGACATCGACACGCCAAAGTCGTTGATCGGCGCCATGCTGAGGCTGCTCAGCGGTGGATGACGCAGTCGCCGTCGGCGAGTTCTTCCTCAAACGTCACGTGCGCGTCAGGGAAACCCGTACGGAACATCGCGATGAGCTGGCGAAACCCCTCGGGGCCGTGCTGCATGCCAGGCGGCGCATCGTAGATCACGAAGTCGGGAGCGAGCAACTCGTCGAAGACGCCCGGTTTGTTCTGGTTGAGCCCCTCTTCAAACAGGCGGCGGATGAGGGCCTTGTTTTCCTCGGTGGACATGGGAGCACCTCCTTTGCAAAGAATGAAACCAGACAGGGTGGGCAACAAGGAAGGTGCAGTAGAGCGTGGCGACGATCTGCTGCCCAGTGGACAGGAGCCCATCAGTTCCCCGTGCTGCGTGGCGCGCGATGGAGAGCCTGCGACGAAGACGTGTACGACCCTGATCGACACGTCTTCGTCGCGGAGCTGTGCCGCACTGCTCAGGGCAGCGATCCGATGATCTTCCGCATTTCTTCCTCCGTGAAGGCGCGCATGGTCTCGGTGCGAATGTTGCCTTGCGCGCCGGTGGCCAGCGCCAGCTTCGCGACGGTCTCATCGTCCGGCGCTTCGGCAATCGCGACCTGGTCGTATTGGCCCATCACCAGATACAACGCTTTGATCTCGATGCCCATGGCCTTCGCAGCTTGTTTGGCCGCGTCTTGCCGCGCCGGAGACTCCTTCACCTTCTCGATCCCTTGTTGGGTCCAACGCAGCAGCACGATGTAGGTAGCCATGACTCCCTCCTGATGTGATTGGGTGCACGCATGCAGCGGCACCGACCGCCATCGGCGTCCAGTACGCCGACGGTACGCTCGCAAGCTTTCGTCCATGCTGCTCGGGGCAGGCGGCGGCGAAAGGTGGTGAAGGGCAAGTGAAGAAAAGAGCGTGGGGGTGGAAGAAGAAAGGGTACCCCTGTGCCTTCATTATACACCTGGGGTCAAGAATGTGCGGGGTGGAGCAGTCGATCAAACAGACGCGTTTGTAAGTATCGCACAAACATAATGACCCCGATCCCAATATCGGCCCAGACGTTCCACACATCGCAGCGCCCGGTCCGACCAGCTGGCTCATGCATAATCAAGCAGCCTTTTCGGATTTCAGACATGCGCCGATCGCATTGGTATGGGCTAGACGCAATCTGCAATCTGCAATTGCACTAGGCGCTGCCGATCAGAATACCCGCGAGGAAGACGATCACACCGCCAACCACCACTTGAAACGTGGCCGCCAGCAACGGCGTGTCCATGTAGCGATGGCGAATGGCGGCGATCAGCAGCAGTTCCGCGATGACCACCCCAGCCGCCAGCAGCGCGGCGGTCAGGAACGCGGGGATCAGAAACGGCAGCGTGTGGCCGGCCGCGCCCACGAAGGTCATCAGGCCGCACACGGCCCCCGCACCCAGGGACTGCCGCGGCCACTCAACTTGCCGTCGTCGGAGAGGCCCTCCGAGCAGGCCATGCTAATGCCGGCGCCGATGGCGGTGGCCAGGCCAACCAGGAACGCGGTGTGGCTGTCGCGGGTGGCGAAGGCGGCCGCGAACAGCGGCGCCAGCGAGGAAATCGAACCGTCCATCAGGCCAGCCAGGCCCGGCTGGACGACGCTCAGAATGAACGCCCGGTGCTGCTCGCTGGCTCCCTCCGCCAGCGAAGGTGCCGCGCCGCGGTTCGCGCTCGCCGCAGCGCCGGGTGCGGGCAGCGCGAGGTCAGCGATCACATAAGTGGTTTCGTTGCGATCCTCAAAGAGCCGGCGGACGAGGGTTGTGGTTGGTACGGTTGCCATGGGACTGCTCCTTCGCGGTGAATTGGGCCGGCAGCGGTCGCCACCTCCGCCGCACCCCGGCGCTTGCGCGCCTGGCGCGACCAACACTGTAGGGCTATTTAATCACATGTGCGTCGCCAACGTAAGATCACTGCGTGATACATGACTGGTACAAAAAGTGATACAATGCTCCGCGTACCTTCAGAGTCGCGCGGTCCGTCATGGAGGAAAGGAGGGGCGGATGGACCTCCCTGGCTCCTTCGGGCGCTGGCTCAGAGCACGCCGCTGTGCCCTGGATCTGACCCAGGACGAGCTGGCGCGGCAGGTCGCCTGTTCGGTCGTGACCATCCGCAAGCTCGAGGCCGACGAACGGCGCCCCTCGCGGCAGATCGCCGACCGCCTGGCCGACGCGCTGGCCTTCCCAGCCGCCGAGCTGCGGCGTCGCTACATTTCAGTCACTCACATTGAGCTATAATGTTGCGACGGAATTCGCCACAATAACCTTCGGCGCGCCACGCGACACGTTCGAATGCTTCGCCCAGGTCGGCGACCCGACCAGCAATGTCACCGCCGGCCTCGATCGCGGCGATTCGCTGGTGGGCGGCAAGGGAACATCGCTGTTCCCGCTGTCGCTCAAGAAAGAGGACCTTGTGATGTGCTGGCACTATCATTGTCAACAATACGAGCAATATGGTCGCCGATCGGAATGAGAATATCGACAGCGCTGCACTGATCGAACAGCGTATCGTCGCACTAATGCAAGAGGCACGGGCCTGTTTCGCGCCGGATCTGGATCGGGCGCTGACGCTCGCCGAGCAGGCATATGCGCTGGTATCGCAGCTCGACGAACAGACGGCGCGGTCTGTGAAGGTCGATCCGTTGGCACTGCTGGTCAAGGCCAACCACCAGGTCGGGCAGTTCGATCGTGCCATACAGTACGGCAGCGAGGGGCTCGCCGCGATCGACGACGAGCGTCCGGCGCCGGGCACGTATGATCTCATGAGCCGGCTGGTCTGGACCTACATCGACCTGGGGCTGGTCGATCAGGCGCGGGCGCTCAACAACCGGATGACGGCGCTGGCACAGGCGCATGGCGAGCGCGCGCACGAGGCCCAGGCATATAGGGATCTGAGCGTGATGTACGGGCGTCTGGGGGAAATCGATCACGCTCGAGAGGCTATCTATCGCACGCTT
>WNFV01027919.1_pt1 | contig 12239 bp, 18 predicted proteins | sample 5400101 | NCBI WGS metagenome assembly WNFV01 (sample SAMN13153361, study PRJNA577476) | soil metagenome | isolation source: 115 cm soil or saprolite under grassland replicate 1 | place: USA:California | collected 2016-06-15
CATCCCGAAGGCGAACGGCAAGCGGCGTCCGCTCGGCATCCCCGTGATCGCCGACCGTGCCTCACAAGCCGTGGTGCTCAACGCACTGGAGCCTGAGTGGGGTCACTCGGCGAGCAGGGACCACGTCCGGACGGAGGAACGGAGGCGGAGGACGGCGGCAGGCGCGACGTCGATCCGCCAGAACGACTCGGGCGGCGCGCCGAGGACCCGTACGACGGCGGCCCGGATGACCGTCGCGTGGGTGACCGCGACAACGACGGTCCGACGGTCAGCGAACCCGGCGAGCCAGTCTCCGACCCGGGACAGCAGCGCGGTAAGACTCTCGCCGCCGTGGGGCGCGGCGTCCGGTTCCGACAGCCAGCGGTGCACGCCCTCGGGGTCCGCCGCGGCGACTTCGTCGAACCGGCGGCCGGTCCAGGCGCCGTAGTCGCAGTCGGCCAGCGCCGGCTCGGTCCGGACCGTCAGTCCGGCCGCGGCGCCGAAGGGCGAGGCGGTCTGCGCACACGCCGGCGCAGGCCCGGCCAGCACCTCGTCGGCGGTCACGAACTCATTGCCACCGGCAACCAGCTGCTCGGCGGCCCGGAGTCCCGCCGGGTCGAGGCCGGCCGTACCGCCGAACACGGCCTGACGCAGCGACGCGTTCAGGCCGTGTGCGACGAGCAGCAGCCGGGTCACCGGCGGAACGTCGTACCCATCGATGTCAGGCCGCGGCCGCGGCGGGCTCGGTCGCGCGGACCCGGTGCGGCAGCTCCAGGGCCGCGGCGTAGCCGAAGCCGATCAGCGACCACAGCACCGCCTGGGTGCCGAGCGAGGCGAACCGGAACCGCCACAGCAGCACCGCGGGGAAGTCGCCCGGGACCTCGCTGATCGTGGGCAGCAGCAGGTAGGCCGCGACGATCGTCACCACGAACGCCCCCGCGCCGGCCGCCAGCGGCAGCCAGTCAGGCCGGGCCGGGGCGCGGTGCGCGACCCAGGCCGCGAGCCACACCGCGAGGATCCCGATCACCAGCGTCAGCAGATAGGTCACGGTCCGCTTGGTGATGGTGTCCGGGTCGCCGACCGCGGGCGGGTTCGGTGGGTACTTCAGGAACGGTACGACGACGACCGCGACGAAACCGGCGGCGGCCATCCGCAGCACGGCGTACGAGTCGCTCGAGGTGCGGATCCGCCTTCTCAGGAAGGCGAAAGCGGTCGCGAAGACGCCGCCGACGGCAAGGCCGTACAGGCTGGTCGCGAGGAACAGGCCGGCACGCTGGCCGTCCCGGCTGACCAGGGGCTTCTCCTCCGGCTCGGCGGGTGTCGCCGCTCCGGTGGAGTCGTGGGTGTGCGCGGCTCCGCCGGCCTCCTCGATCGCGATCGCGGCGTCGATGTGCGGCTCGCCCATCACGTACGCGAACGTTCCGGCCAGCAGGCCGGCGAAGAGTCCGACGATCAGACCGCGCAGCAACAGGGAACCGAAGCTACGCATGGTCGTACCCGCCGCTCAGTGACAGGGCACGCCGAGCAGGTGCCGCCCGTCGTGCATCAGCTCGTGCAGGTACATGCCGGACCGCGAGACGGCGCCCTGGTCGAACGCGACCAGGTAGGCGACCATCAGCAGCACGCCGACGGTGAACATGGCGATCGTCAGCAGCCGCGGCGAGAGTGCCGGCAGCGGCACTGACTGGGCGACCGGGCGAGCAGACATCTCATTACCTCCTGGGGAGAAGCGCGTCCCCAATAGAAAGGCTGCGGGTACCCGAGCGTCCTGACTCGCGAGCTGCTGGCTCGCTCACAGTGGCGCGGCCGTGCCGGACTCTCACCGGCTTCCCTCTTGGCACCGCAGATGGCCCCTGAACGCTACCGGCTCGCGTGCGCGGGCGGCAACGTGAGGCGCGTCAACGTGAGGAGCGTCGCCCCGCCGGGACGCGCGGCAGCACCTCGCGAAGCATCGTGACGAGCAGCTGGGTGAGGTTCAGGTGCAGGTCGTCACGGGTGAGCGTGCCGCGGGTGATCCACTCCCGGCCTCCGGCCTTGATCAGGCCGCCGAACATCCGGACCATCGCGTGCAGCCGCTCGTCAGCGGTGTCCAGGCCCATTGCCTCGACCACCCAGTCGGCGGCCCGGTCGTCGGCCTCGGCCAGGATCTGCTCCACCTCGGGGTCGCCGCCGACCCCCTCGGCACCGACCGCGGCCAGCCAGGTCCGGCCGTGCCGCGAGATCAGGTCGAGGAAGTGGTCCACCACGGCGGCCGCCCGGACCTCCACCGAGCCCTGCGGGACCTGGTCCGGCGTGAGCGGCGCGATCATCACCAGCTGCCGCATCACCTCGAGGTACAGCTCGCGCTTGTTGCCGAAGTAGTGGTTGATCAGCCCGCGGGCGACACCGGCCCGCTCGGCGAGCTCGATCGTGGACACCATCGGGTACGGCTTCTCGCCGAACAGCTCGATGGCGGCGGCGAGGATCTGCCGCCGGCGCTCGTCCGGCTCCAGCCGCCGGCGCCGGGTGGTCACGGGCGAGGTCACGGATCCACTCTCGCAGAGCCGGCCTCAGCCCGGCAGGTAGTCGGGCAGATCCGCCGGCACGGTCCCGGGGAACACCGGCGGCCGCCGCTCCAGGAACGACGCCACTCCCTCGACCGCGTCCGGGCTGGCGGCCAGCCCGGCGATGAGCCGGGAGTTCAGCCGCTGCACCGGCACCGGCGAGTCCTGCTGGCCGGCGCGGTACAGCATCCGCCGGATCACCGCGACCGACACGGGTGCGGTGTTCGCCGCGATGTCGCGGGCCAGCTCGTAGGCCCGGTCCAGCAGTTCCTCACGCTCGTGCACCCGCGTGACCAGCCCGGCCTCGAGCGCCTCGGCGGCGTCGAACAGCCGGCCGCTGACCATCCAGTCCAGCGCCCGGCCGAGCCCGACCAGCCGCGGCAGGAACCACGTCGACGCACCCTCCGGGTAGATCCCCCGCCGCGAGAACACGAACCCGAACCGCGCGTCGCTGCTGGCCAGCCGGTAGTCCGCGGACAACGTGATCGTGATCCCGGCCCCGACCGCCGCACCCTGGATCGCCGCGATCACCGGCTTGTCCATCGCGAAGATCCGCATCGAGCACCGCCCGGCCGGCTCGTTCCACTCCGGGGCCGCCGCGGCACCGCCCTCGGTCACGTCGAATCCGCCGCCGGACAGGTCGGCGCCGACGCAGAAGTCCTTCCCCTCGGCCGCCAGTACGACGACCCGCACGCGCTTGTCCTGGTCGGCCGTGTCGAAGGCGTCGTGCAGCTCGTCGGCCATCGTGAGCGTGTACCCGTTGCGTGCCTGCGGCCGGTTCAGCGTGACGGTCGCGATCCCGTCCGCCACCTCGTACCCGATCTCGCTGTACGACGCCATCCCGCACTCCCTTCGCTCGCCCACGACGAGTCTGCCGCGCGAAAACGCGTCGAGCCGGTCGCGGCACCGGACGTACCCTGACTGGATGCCGTCCACTTCGCACGTGCCGGCCTTCATGGTGGCCGCCCTGGTGATCATCGTGATCCCCGGGCCGAGCGTGTTGTTCACCGTGGGCCGGGCGCTGTCGTACGGGCGGCGCGAGGCGCTGCTGACCGTGCTGGGCAACGGGCTCGGCGCCACCGTGGTCGCCGCGGCGGTCGCGGTCGGGCTCGGCGCGGTGATCGCGGCATCGGCGGTCGTGCTGACGGTGATCAAGCTCGCCGGCGCGTCGTACCTGATCTATCTTGGCGTGCGCGCCTTCCGGGAGCGGCGGTCGCTCGCGCAGGCGCTGGCCGTCCGGCCGGAGCCGGCACGCTCCAAGAGAGTGCTCCGGCAGGGGTTCATGGTCGGGCTGACGAACCCCAAGACCGCGGTGTTCTTCGCCGCGGTGCTGCCGCAGTTCACCGACCCCGCGGCCGGACCGCTGGCCGTGCAGACACTGGTGTTCGCGGCGATCTTCCTGCCGCTGGCGATCATCAGCGACAGCACCTGGGCACTGCTCGCGGGCGCGGCCCGGTCCTGGTTCGCGCGGTCGCCGCGGCGGCTGGAGCTGGTCGGCGGCACCGGCGGGCTGATGATCATCGGCCTCGGCGCCACCGTCGCCGTCACCGGCACGGCCGAGTAGCTACGCCACGGCCGCCAGCACGATCGCGACCAGCGGCAGCACCGCCTGCATCGCGCCGGCGCGCAGCATCCTCCGGTCGGTCGCGACGAGTACGACACCCGCCAGGACCATCGACCCGCACGCGAAAAGGGCCACCGCCGTGCCCCGGTCGGCACCCCACACCACACCGCCGATCGCGCCGAGCGCCAGGAACAGGTTGTAGAACCCCTGGTTGAACGCCCAGGGCCGGACCGTCTCCGCATCTGCCTGGGACCGCACGAGGAAGCGTCGCCAGACCTGTGGGCGCGAGAAGAGCACGCTCTCCATCGTGAAGATCAGCAGGTGCAGCGCACCGGCCAGGACGACGAAGACCTGGGTTGCGGGAGCCATCCCCGGAGCGTAGTGCTCCGGACGCCCGCGCGCTCGCCGGCCCGGCTGTCAGGGACGGCGCGCTGAGCGCCGGCCGCCCCCGCGACCCCGGCCGCTGCCGCGATGGCCACGCCCGGCACCGGCGCTGCTCGAACGGGGCGAGCGACCGCCGGGCGACGCGCTCGGCAACGCGGTCACCGGCATCGCCTCGACGGCGACGAAAATGCGCTCACCCGGAGCCAGCTCGGTCAGCATCGGGTCACCTGCGCGCAGCCGCGTGATGGTCGGTGCGATCCCGGCCTTGCGGGTCAGGTCGCGCACGTCGCGGACCTGGTCGTCGGTCATCAAGGTGACGACGGTGCCGCTGGCACCGGCCCGGGCGGTCCGGCCGGAACGGTGCAGGTACGCCTTGTGCTCGACCGGCGGGTCGGCGTGGATCACCAGCGCGACGTCGTCGACGTGGATGCCGCGGGCGGCGATGTCGGTGGCGACCAGCGTCGTCGCCGAGCCGCCGGAGAACGCCTCCAGGTTGCGCGTCCGCGCGCCCTGCGAGAGGTTGCCGTGCAGCTCGACCGCAGGTACGCCCGATGCGATCAGCTTGCGGGTCAGCTGCTTGGCCCCGTGCTTGGTGCGGGTGAAGACGAGCGTGCGGCCCGGCGCGGCAGCCAGGTCGACCAGCACCGGCAGCCGGGTGTCCGCGGCGACGTGCAGCACGTGGTGTGCGATGGTCTCCCCCGGCGTCGAGGGTCGCCGAGAACAGGAGTCGCTGACCGCCGGCGGGCGTCTTGTCCAGGATGCGTCGTACGACGGGCAGGAAGCCGAGGTCGGCCATGTGGTCGGCCTCGTCCAGAACGGTGACCTCGATCGCGTCGAGCGTGGCGTGACCCGCCTCCATGTGGTCGAGCAGCCGGCCTGGGCAGGCGATCACCAGGTCGACGCCGGCTCGCAGCCGGCTGACCTGCGGTCCGTGGCCGACGCCACCGAAGATCGTCATCGTGCGCAGCCCGAGGGCCGCGGCGAGCGGTGCCGCCGCCGCCTCGATCTGGGCGGCCAGCTCACGGGTCGGCGCGAGCACCAGCGCCCGCGGCCGGCTGGTGCGTGGGCGTGGGTTGCCGGCGAGCCGGGCGAGAACGGGGATCAGGAACGCGTAGGTCTTGCCTGAGCCGGTGCGGCCGCGGCCGAGCACGTCACGACCGGCCAGCGCGTCGGGCAGCGTCGCGGACTGGATCGGGAAGGGAGTGGTGACGCCGCGGACGGCCAGCGCCTCGACGAGCCGCCCGGGCACGCCGAGCGCGGCGAAGCCGGCGGCGGGACCCTCGGCGGATCTCGTGGTGGGGAATTCGGACATGGGCATGGTACGGGGGCGGCTTGCCGCCATGGGGGTGCTCCAAAACGTAGGGGGTCGTCCTGCCCGGCGCAGACCTCGTGGTCGCGGCGCGTGGTGGTCGACACAGAGAAGCGGCTCGAGGCAAGACTGGCGAGCCGCGAACTCAGTGTACCCCGGCGGGGATGTCGGTCCCGCCAGCTACCGTGAGGCCACATGAGCTCACGTGATCCGGACGCGTTCCGCGCCGACCCGCCGTACGACGCCGACGAGCGCACCATGCTCGAGGCGTACCTCGACTACCACCGCGGGACACTGCTGTGGAAGACCTCCGGGCTGACCGGCGAGCAGCTGGTCACCAACGCCGTCGGCTCCTCGACACTGACGCTGCTCGGGCTGGTGCGACACCTCGCGCTGGTCGAGCGCTGGTGGTTCCGGCAGCAGGCCGCCCAGCAGGACATCGGCGACGTGTACGACCTGAGCCAGAACATGGACGCCGAGTTCGACGAGGCGGACCCGGCCCGGGCCGAGGAGGACTTCGCGATCTACCGCGCCGAGGTGGCAGCGTGCAAGGAGGCGGTGAAGGACCTGCCGCTCGGCCACACGTTCCCCAGCCGGAGCCAGAACCCGGAGCGCCGCGGCCGGCCGATCACGCTGCGCTGGGTCTACCTGCACATGATCGAGGAGCACGCGCGGCACAACGGCCACGTCGACCTGATCCGCGAGGCGGTCGACGGCCTGACCGGGGAGTGATCACACGCGCACGTCGCGGACCAGCTCGACCAGGTCGTTCACGACACGGCGCACGCCCGGGATGCGGGTCAGCCGCAGCAGCCGGTCCGCCATCGGGACCGACCGTCCGACCAGCCGCCGCGTGCGCCGCAGCCCCCTGCTGTCGTCGTGCACCCAGAACATCACCAGGCCCATGTGCGCGAGCCAGAGCAGCTCGGGGAGCTCCCGCCGCAGCTCGGGGCTCACCTTGAGGTCCGAGCCTTCGACCACGTCCCGGAACAGCGAGATGCTCGCCTCCCGGGCCGGCCCGGACTCGGCGCTGAACGGGGACAGCGGGCTCTTCGGCGCGGCCGCGTTCCGGAAGAACCCGCCGGCGAACTCGTGGTACGGCGCGGAGACGACCAGCCAGGCGTCGAACACCGCGGCCAACCGTCGGGTGAACGTCGTCTCGGTCGCCAGCGCGGGCGCGGCCACCGCCCGGTGCTGCACCTGCATCTGGTCGTAGAACGCCTGGATCAGGTGCTCCTTGGAGCTGAAGTAGTAGTACGCGTTCCCGACCGACACCCCGGCCTCGGCGGCGATCGCGCGCATCGTCGCCTTGTCGTACCCCTGCTCGCGGAACAGCCGCAGCGCCGTCGTCAGGATCAGCTCCCGGGTCTGCTCGGACTTGCTGATCCTCGGCTCGTCCCGTGTCACACCGTCCGCCACACCGGTCAGGGTAGTCACCTCCGCACCAGCCGCACCCCTCGTCGTACCGGACGACGATCGAACGCACGCCACCCGCCGGCCGGCTCAGTAGCCGGTGTGGGTGACGGCCGGCTCGGTGGGCGGAAACGTGGACGCCGGGCTCGCCGGGGGCAGCTCCTCCAGCCGGCTGCGCCGCCTGATCGCGTTGAACACATACACGTCGACCAGATGCAGGAGGCCGAGAACGAGCAGTACGACGCCCAGCTTGGCGCTCAGCCGCTCGATCATGTCCTGCACTCCGGCGACGGCATGGCCCCGCACGGACAGCGTCACGAACCCCAGGTTCACCAGGTAGAACCCGAGCACCAGCAGCCGGTTCACCGCCCCGGCCAGCTCCTCGTTGCCGTGGAACACCTCGACCAGGAACAGCCGCCCGTTGTGCGACAGCGTCCTGGCGACCCACAGCGTCAGCGGCACGGCGATCAGCAGGTACAGCAGATAGCTCACAACCGTCATCGACATGGGCGGATCCCTTCTTTGAACACGTTCAAAACATTCTCGCGACCACCGTAACCCAAATTTTGAACGCGTTCAATACGTCGAGTTGTGGATCCTCGCTGGGGGCAAGCGCTTTCCCGGACAAAGGACCCACAACTCGACGATCGAGACGCGCGGATGCCGGCACGAAGCGGGCCGGAACGACGGCGGCCCGGTGCGGGGTCGGGGTTATTGGACGCCGGGGATCGAGGCGGCGGGCCAGGGGTTCGACAGGCAGCCTTGCAGGCCGAGGGTCTGCTGCAGCATGACCGGGGCGAGGCGGCCGGGGCCGGGGCACCGCAGGTGGCTGTGGCCGAGGGCGTGGCCGACCTCGTGGTTGATCATGTAACGCCGGTAGTTCGCCAGGTCCAGCCCGTACGTCGCGGCGCCGATCAGCCAGCGCTTCGCGTTCAGCACCACGTACCTGCCGTTGCGGCACGACACCTCGCCGCCGGTGTCGAGCGGTGAACAGCTTCGGCTTCGACGGGACCGGGACCGCCGGCTTCCCGCCCGCGACCACGAACCGCCCGGTGCGTTTCAGCACCGGCGTGGCGGGGCTCTCCGGCTGCACCCGCGCGCGGACCTGCTGCGGGGTCGCGACCGGCGTCGGCGTCGGCGTCGTGTGATCGGGCGTGTACGACGTGGTCGGCAGCGACGTACCGCCCGGTCCGTCGTCGATGGCGGCCGGCGGGGTGCTGACGACCGCACGGGGCGGTGCATCGAGCGGCGCGGCGCCCACCGGCGTGGAGGGAGCGGCGAGCACGGAGTACCCGGCGGCGGTGGCGGCGACGGCGACGAGGCTGGTGGTGGCGATCGCGGTGACGCGACCGGGCGGCCGGGGCCGGCTATGTCGGGAGCGTCGACGCCGGCCACCACGGGTCGGCGCCTGGCGGTGGGCGGCGCTCATGGCCGCGATCCTAGCGCCCTGCCGTTACCACTTCGCGACCTGTGGGTGTCACCTACGCCGCAGTGCCAGACGGAAGCCTTTCGGCATCAGCGTCAGGCGCTCCGCGACCTCCAGCTCGTACGACGGATCGGCGGTCAGCTCGTACCGCCGCAGGATCGTGCCGAGCACCAGAACCGCCTCGTGCAGCGCGAACTGACGCCCGATGCAGGCACGTTCGCCGGTGCCGAACGGCTTGTAGATATGGGCCGGCCGGGACTTCACCTGGTCGGAGGCGAACCGGTCCGGGTCGAACGCGAGCGCGTCCGGGCCCCAGACCGCCGGGTCGCGGTGCACCGCCGGCACGACCACCAGCACACCCTCACCGGCGCGCATCTCGTACCGCCCGCCGAGCACGGTGTCCGCCCGGGCGGCGCGCCCGTACACCGGCGCCGTCGGCCACAGCCGCATCGACTCGTCGAGCACCCGGCGCACGTAGCGCAGCTTCGCGACCTGCTCGAACGCCGGCACCTCGTCCGCGCCCCAGACCCGGTCCACCTCGGCGGTCGCCCGGGCCAGCACGTCCGGGTGGCGCGACAGGTAGTACAGCGCGAACGACAGCGCACCCGAGGTGGTCTCGTGCCCGGCGACCAGGAAGGTGATCACCTGGTAGCGGATGTTCACCTCGTCGAGCGCGCCGTCGCCGCCGGCGCGGGCGGCGCGCAGCATCAGCTCGAGCAGGTCGTCGGCGTCGGCGTGCGGGTGCTCGGCACGGGTGCGGATGACCTCGTCGACCAGCCGGTTCATGTACGTCAGCCGCCGCAGGTTGCGCTGCTCGGCACGGCGCCACAGCAGGTCGCCGACGTACGGCGGCTTGAGGAAGGTACGACGCTGGGAGTGCCGCAGCGCGCCGACCATCGCGTCCACGAACGGGTGCGGCCGCTCGGCGCGGAACGAGTCGAACGAGTACCCGAACCCGGTGCGGCCGATCGTCTCCAGGGTCAGCTTGGTCATGTCCGCGGACACCTCGACCGGCCGGCGCCCCGCGAGGCCGTCCCAGTACCCGGTCAGCTCGGCGGCGACCTCGAGCATCGTGGCGTGGTACGACCGCATCGCCGGCTGGGTGAACGCCGGGTGCAGCAGGTCGTGCGCCTTGCGCCAGTTCGGCTCGTCGTTGAGCGCGGTGAACAGCCCGTCGCCGGCGATGTCGCGCAGGTTCCACAACGCGGGCCCGACGAACTTCTCGAACCGGGACTCGTCGGACAGCTCGGCCGCGAGCTCGGCGCCGGTGACCAGCACGATCCGCCGGTCGAACAGCTTCCGTTCGAAGATCGGACCGACCTCGCGGGCCATCCGGATCAGGCTCTGGATCGGCGCCTTGACGTCCATGCCACGCAGGTCGCCGATCAGCGGCAGCCGGCCCGGCAGGTGCGGAGCCGCGGTCGCGAGCGGCACTGGCGTCACCGTTGCGGTCATCGATGCCCTCCCTTACTGAACCTGTGTGCAACAACTAACCTCCCCGCTTACTGAACTCGTGTCAAGTAGTGGCTGCGATCCCGTAGGCTGGGCTCGATGGCGACCACTCCCACCCCGGCGACGGCGGCGCGGCGACGGCTCAGTCCCGAGCAACGCCGCGACCAGCTGCTGGCGATCGGCTCCAAGCTGTTCGCCGAGCGGCCGTACGACGAGGTCTGGATCGAGGAGGTCGCCGAGCTCGCGGGTGTGTCGCGGGGGCTGCTGTACCACTACTTCCCGACCAAGCGGGACTTCTTCGCCGCCATCGTCGAGCGCTCGGTCGCGCACATGCTGCGGGCCACCGAGATCTCTCCGGACCTCCCGATGGCCGAGCAGGTCGCGGCCGGACTGGACGCGTACATCGCCTTCTTCCTGGAACACCCGTACGCGATGCTCGCGGTGAACCGCGGCGCGCTGGCCGGTGACGCGCAGGTGCAGTGCGCGATCAGGCGCGAGATGACGATCCTGCAGGAGCGCATCGTCGACGCCCTCGGCCTGACCGGCGACAAGCGCAAGCTCGCGACGCTCGCGGTGCACAGCTGGCTCGCCTTCACCCGGGCGGCGTGCGTCGAGTGGGTGCAGAACCGCACCGTCTCCAAGGAGGAGCTGCGCACGCTGTGCATGCGCAGCCTGTCCGGCGCCCTCGCCCCGGTCGCCCAGCTCGACGCCCTCCCCGCGAAGGCCTGACACCGGCTTGCCCTGGTGTCTAGGCTCAGGGTCGTGACCGAGCGATCAGTGGTGGAGCTCGACCGTGCAGCGGTCGAGGCGACGGTGGAACTGTTGCGCAAGGCAACAAATGGGGACTGGGCGCGGCCGACGCCGTGCGGGACCTGGACGCTGGCGGAGCTGGTCGCGCACATGACCGTGCAGCACCACGGCTTCGCGTTGGCCTCGGAGGGCGCGGCCGACGACCTGGCGGTCTGGCAGCCGGTGCCGGGCGAGGATCCGTTCGCAGCTTATGAGGCGGCGGCCGCGCGGGTGATCGCGGCGTTCACCGCACCGGGCGTGCTGGAGCGGGAGTTCCTGCTGCCGGAGATCAGCCCGGAGATCCGGTTCCCGGCGCCGCGCGCGATCGGGTTCCACTACCTCGACTACGTCGTACACGCGTGGGACGTCGCGCGCACCCTCGACCTCCCGGTGCCGCTCGAGTCCGACGTGATCGACCCGGTCCTGCCGATTGCGAAGCAAGTGCCCGACGACGAGCGCCGCCTGCGGCCGGGCGCGGCGTTCAAGCCCCCGGTCGACGACGGCGGCAGCGCCGAGATCCTCGACCAGATCCTCGCTCTGCTCGGCCGGGACCCCGGGTGGAAGGCGACATAGATGGCCGTCCAGCTGAACCACACGATCCTGTACGCCACCGACCAGGACGCGACCGCACGATTCCTGACCGAGGTGCTCGGCCTGCCGGACCCGACGTCGTACGGGCCCTTCCGCGTGGTGCAGCTCGGCAACGGCGTGAGCCTCGATGTGATGCAGGCCGGGCGGGTGCACTCACAGCACTACGCCTTCCTGGTCAACGAGGACGAGTTCGACCAGATCTGGAACCGGATCAAGGAGCGCGGCCTGACATTCTGGGCCGACCCGTTCCACCGCGAGGAAGGCCGGATCAACACCAACGACGGCGGTCGCGGGCTCTACTGGCTCGGGCCTGACGGCCACAATCTGGAGATCATCACCGTCCCCTACGGCGGCTGGCCGGATCAGGACTCGGCCAGCTCGTCGGGCTCGTAGGCGCGCAGTATGCAGAACTCGTTGCCCTCGGGGTCGGCGAGGACCACCCAGCTGACGTCGTCGCTCTGCCCGACCGAGACCCTGTGAGCGCCCAGGGCCTCGATCCGCGCGACCTCGGCGGCCTGGTCGTCCGGGCGCAGGTCGAGGTGCAGCCGGTTCTTGACCTTCTTGCGCTCGGGGACCCGCAGGAACAGAACGTCCGGTACGACGCCCTCCTCGGGGCTCCCCTCCGGCGGCTCGAGCACCACCTCGTCGGCGTCCTCGTACGTCCGGCGCCAGCCGAGCACCTCCGCCCAGAAGGTCGCCTGCGCGTCCGGGTCGTGCGCGTCGAAGCTGACGCTCTGCACACGGATCGTCATGAAAACCAGCCTAGGCGGTGGCGGTAGCAGCCGCCGA
>WNFV01012451.1_pt1 | contig 12238 bp, 11 predicted proteins | sample 5400101 | NCBI WGS metagenome assembly WNFV01 (sample SAMN13153361, study PRJNA577476) | soil metagenome | isolation source: 115 cm soil or saprolite under grassland replicate 1 | place: USA:California | collected 2016-06-15
CGCCGCTCCCGAAAGCTGGACACGGGCTCTCGCCCGCGCGCTCAGAAAAGTTCATCCGCGTGTCGATCTGGCCGTGCCCGGGTCGACGCGTTGGTAGAGGCACGCAATCGAAAGGAGCGCGGGATGCGCAAGATCGCCGCGAGTCTGCACATGTCACTGGACGGCGTCGTCCAGTCGCCCGACACCTGGGTGTTCCCCTACAACTACGCCAACGACGAGATGATGCAGGCGATCGGATCGTCGATGGCCACCACGGACGCGATGCTGCTGGGCCGGGTGACCTATCAGGAGTTCGCCGCCCACTGGCCGAGCCAGACCGGCGATATCGCCGACTACATGAACAACACGCCCAAGCTGGTCGTCTCCACGACCCTGGACACGGTCGACTGGAAGAACTCGACCCTGATCGGCGGCGACGTCGTCGAGGAGCTCACCAGGTACAAGCAGCAGCCCGGCAGGAACCTCAACCTCGTCGGCAGCGCCACCCTGGTGCAGTCGCTGCTCCGCGAGGGCCTGCTGGACGAGCTGCGGTTGCTGCTCTGCCCGATCGTGGTGGGCAGCGGCAGGCGCCTGTTCGAAGGCGGCGGCGCACCGGTGCCGCTCAAGCTGGTGGACGCGCAGACCTTCAGCACCGGCGTCCAATGGCTAACCTACACGCCGGCGGACCGGTAGACCGCCGAGAGAGAGACGGGACCATGCGATTCCTGCTGGTGCACAGAGTTGACGAGAGCCTGCCGGATGCGTACTCGCCGAGCCCGGAGGTCATTGCCGGGGTCGGGCGGATGATGGGAGAGATGACCAAGGCCGGCGTGCTGCTGGCGGCCGAAGGGGTCCTGCCGAGCGCGACGGGCGCGCGCGTCAGGACCTCCGGAGGCAAGCGCACCGTGATCGACGGGCCGTTCACCGAGGCCAAAGAGGTGATCGGGGGGTTCGCGCTGCTGCAGGTGCGGTCGAAGGACGAGGCGATCGAATGGGCCGGGCGCTTCGCCGAGGTGATCGGCGACGTCGAGGTGGAGGTCCGCCAGGTGGCCGAACAGCCGTGACGGCTTCGGACGCGTATCGCGCGATCGACGCGGTCTGGAGGATCGAGTCGGCAAGGCTCATCGCCGGTCTCGCGCGGATGGTGCGCGACGTCGGCCTCGCCGAGGAGCTCGCCCAGGACGCGCTGGTTGCCGCGCTGGAGCAGTGGCCGGAGTCAGGCGTCCCGCGCAACCCGGGCGCCTGGCTCATGGCCATCGGGAAACGCCGTGCGATCGACTCCCTGCGCCGCAACCAGCGGTTCGAACGCAAGCTGGAGGAGCTCGGCCGCGAGCTGGACGTCGGAGGGGAGCAGGCCGCGCCGGAGCTCGACGCGGTCCTCGACGACGACATCGAGGACGACCTGCTGCGCCTGGTGTTCACCGCCTGCCATCCGGTGCTGTCCACCGAGGCGCGCGTGGCGCTCACGCTGCGCGTGCTCGGTGGTCTGACGACCGAGGAGATCGCGCGGGCGTTCCTGGTCCCGGAGTCGACCGTCGCGCAGCGCATCGTCCGGGCCAAGCGCACGCTGTCCGCGGCGCGCGTGCCGTTCGAGGTGCCGGGGCAGGGCGAGCTTGGCGAGCGGCTGCCCTCGGTGCTTGAGGTCATCTATCTGATCTTCAACGAGGGCTACTCCGCCACCGCAGGCGAGGAGCTGATCCGGCCCGAGCTGATGGAGGAGGCGCTGCGGCTGGGACGCATCTTGGCCTCGCTGCTCCCCGCAGAGGCGGAGGTCCACGGGCTCGTCGCGCTGATGGAACTGCAAGCGTCCCGAACCCGCGCCCGGATCGGACCCTCGGGCGAACCAGTGCTGCTCCTCGACCAGGACCGCTCGCGTTGGGACTGGCTCCTCGTGCGCCGGGGGCTGGCGGCGATCGAGCGCGCCTACGCCACCGGCGGCCCGCTCGGACCGTACACATTGCAGGCGGGCATCGCCGCCTGCCACGCCCGCGCCCGCGTGGCCGAGGACACCGACTGGGAGCGGATCGTGGCCCTCTACGACGGTCTAGCCCAGCTCCAGCCCTCGCCCGTGGTCGAGCTCAACCGCGCCGTGGCGGTCGGGATGGCCTACGGGCCACAGCCGGCGCTCGAGATCGTGGAGATCCTGCGGGAGGAGCCCATTCTCGACGGCTACCACCTGCTGCCCAGTGTGCGCGGTGACCTGCTCGAGAAGCTAGGCCGCCTCGACGAGGCCCGGGCCGAGTTCGAGCGGGCGGCGCTGCTGACAGCGAGCTCCCGACAGCGGGCGGCGCTGCTCGAGCGGGCGGCCGCCTGTGCGGCCCAGCGTTGACGCCATGACCGGCGCCATCGACTCGGACGACGGTCCCGCACCCGCTTTTCACGCAAGCGAGCACCGTGCTCGGTCGAGGAGGCTCCTGGGTTGGACGACAAGGAGGCAGACGCCGACCACGGTCCCGGACTCCTGCTTCGCCTTCCCGCGCTCCTGCTTTCAGCCCGCGGCGTCGCTGCCCAGTTCGCGTGAACCCAGCACTCGTGTAAGGCCAGCGCCGGCGATCAAGCCTAGATTGGCGGCCGCCGCTTACGTGGGGCGGCCCTCGGTGTATGCGGTTCCGTCGCGTGATGGGCCGCACCCGCACCTTGGACTCCCACGCCTCCCGCCTGCGCCGCAAGCTCGACCCCGAAACGGGTCGCTACGTGGTGAACATCTGGGGCGTGGGGTACCGGCTGATCGAGCGCTGAGCGGTGTCCGGACGGCACTGATCGTGTACATAACAACCCGCGCATGAACGCGTGGGTGGAGTGCTGGTCCTCGCGCATTGGGAAGCCCATGGCGAGCCGTCGTCTCGGCGAAAGCAGGAGCGGAGCGCCGCCGCCGGCCTCTGCCTGCTCGTCGTCCAACGCAGGCCTGATCCGATCGCGCACGAGACACCCGCTTGCCTCGTAACGGGAGCGCCGGGAAGCTGTCGTCGACCCGCGCAGGAACGCCTTGCGAGCGCGTGTCGAATTCGGCCAGCCTCGCTCGACGTGTGTATAGAAGTCACAACCCGGAGAGGAGACGCCGTGCCCGCAACCGTACTCTCTACATGTCCATGTTCCTCGACGGGTTCGTCGCCGGGCCAAACGCAGGACCCGGGAACGCGCTCGGCGACGGCTGCTTGCGATGAGATTCACGCCACACGGAGGTCATAGGTGCAGATGAGCAGGGTCAGGGCCCATATCTCGGTCTCGGCGGACGGCTATGTCGCGGGGCCGAACCAGAGCGAGGAGAACCCGCTCGGCGAAGCGGGCGAGCGCCTGCACGACTGGGTTGTCGCGCTGCGCGCCTGGCGCGCGCCGCACGGGCTGGAGGGCGGCGAGGTGAACGCGAGCAACGCGGTGGTCGAGGAGGCCCAGGCGAAAATCGGCGCCGAGATCATGGGCCGCGGCAAGTTCGGCGGCGGGCCGGGCCCGTGGGGCGAGGACCCCTGGCGCGGGTGGTGGGGAGAAGACCCGCCCTTCCACATGCCGGTCTTCGTCCTGACCCACCACCAGCGCGAGCCGCTCACGCTCTCGGACACGACGTTCACCTTCGTCACCGGCGGGATCGAGGCGGCGCTCGAGCAGGCTCGGGCGGCCGCCGGCGAGAAGGACGTCCTGATCGGGGGCGGCGCCGACGTCATCAACCAGTACCTGGCGGCGCGGCACGTCGACGAGCTGGAGCTGCACGTCGTGCCGCTCCTGCTCGGTGGGGGCGCGCGCCTGTTCGAGGGCATCGGCCCCGACCTAGAGCTGGAGCAGATCCGGGTGGTCGAAGCGCCCGGCGTCGCGCACCTGAAGTACCGCGTCGTCAAATAGCTCGGCATGGCCATGCACTAGGGGTCCGGCGCTGAGCGCAGCGTTCCCCCGCCTTCTCCTTCCAGGCGAATGGAGGTGTCGCAAGCGCGCGCCCGTGGCTATCGCCATGGACGAGGAGCGGAAGCCGAGCGGGTCCGCAGTACCGGTTGGCGAAGAACTGGAACTCAGTCGAGTGACCTCCCCTCCTGAGTGAGGATCGTGGCCGCAGGGCCCGCGGGTGACGTTTGATCCTCGGCGCGCCGGGACCGCTCCATCGACCGCGGCGAAGCACAAGATGCCAATGTCCCCGAACAACCAGGCGGTCCCTATACGAAGCGAAGGATTGCGATTTGCAGGCCCTTCTATCACCGCCGGGGTCGCGAGAGATTGGCATCTTGCGGCAGGTGGGCCGTTGATGGGCCGGGCGAAAAAGTGACGATTTGCAGGACTTTAGGGTGAGCGACCGGACTCGAACCGGCGACCACCTGGACCACAACCAGGAGCTCTACCAACTGAGCTACGCTCACCGCGCCGGACCCAATGTAGCGGCCGCCGTGGCGCTTGCCTGCGGCGATCGCGGGCCCGCAGTACCCCCGGCAGGATTCGAACCTGCGACCCTCGGATTAGAAATCCGACGCTCTGTCCACTGAGCTACGGGGGCATGCGTCGAGTTTATGGCTCGACGGATTTCGCATCCAGCTCCCGGCTCGGGCCGCCGTCCTTCGCATGGCGATCGGCGGACCCTGAACGGGTCAGCCGCCCGGCGGAAAGAAATCGACGATGGGAGTTGGACCCTCCTCCTCGCCCTCAGACGGCTCGTCGCCGTATGGCCAGACCCACATCGCCAGGGCGAGCAACGCGGCGATCAGCACGAACAAGAGCCCTACAAGCCAGAGCGGCATACAACGATCCTAGACCGCCAGCTCGAGCACCTGGGTGCCCACGCACCGGCCTGGGACTCGACCTGCCTCAATGTCCTGGCCGGGGGGGCTTGGGCGCGCTCTCCAGCGCCTCCTGGCATTCCGGCGGAAGCTCATCGAAGGGGGTTTCTTCAGCGTTCTTGGGGCAGGACTCGGCAACTTCGTCCGCGCGCTGGTGCACTTGGTCTTCGAACTGCGCTAGCCGCTTCACGAAGGCTTTGCTTTGACGAACAGTGCTGGCTCCCGTCTTGTCTCCGTCTGAGTCGAAGCCCGTAGCTCTGATCTTGTAGCCGTTTTCGCTATCGGTGAGCTCGGGAAGAAAGGCGACGAAGAAGGTTGTCTGCTTTACGGCGTCGACTGTCTCGGCGAGCTCGCCAGTCAAGGTCGCCACCGTCGCCGGGGAGTGGAGGCCTTGCCCCGAATTGACGCGATAGGTGATGCGCACGTCAGTCGTCTCCGGGCTCGCCTCGCCGTTGACCATGGCGGCATCGCCATCTCCCCGCGGGAAGGTCACTTCACCAAGGCGAAGATCGCGGTCCCTGGGTCCCTTGCTGAAACAGAATCCGGGGCTGTCGTCGTCCGTCGCTTCATGCTCGGGAAAGTCCACGCTTAGGCATGTGAGCTCCATCGGTCCCAGGCCTGCCGATGCCCTGGCCCCGTCGCTTGGGTAAGCCACGATCTCGATCGGCTGGCCGTCTGGGGCCGTCCCAACTCCAGCAACAATCGCTTCGCCTGACGGGCGTGGCGTCTTGGAAGCCTGGGAGAGCGTTGGGGGGTCTCCGACGTCCGCTCGTCGAGGCTCATTCGATGAGCCACATGCGGCCAGCGCCAACGCGGCAACCATCATTGTGGGGAGAAGCCGACGCAACCAGGAGACCCTATCCCGATGCAGCAGCGTCATCGCTCGATGCAGACTCCGTTGGAGTAGCCTCGCCCGGGGTCATGGGCGCGCTCACCGACACCGGAACGACGATCGACAACCCGAAGTCGGGCGGCCGCATAACCGTACGCGAGTCGTGGCGCGACAACGGCGGGGCGCGAGTCAGCTTCGACCGCCGCTACCCGGCGGCCACCGGCAAGGCGGCGCCGCACTACCACCTCGACTTCGAGCAGACCTTCGAGGTCATCGCCGGGCACGGCAAGCTCGAGATCGAGGGCGCGGAACGGTCGCTCGGCCCGGGTGACAAGGTCGAGATCCCGCTCGAGACCGCGCACCACGATCTCTTCAACGACGGCCCCGCGGAGAGGACCGGGCGGGTGACGCTGGAGCCGGTGCCGCGCTTCGTCGAGATGTACGCCACGACCTGGTTCGACGCCTACTCCAGGGGCGAGACCAACGACCAGGACGAGATGTCGCTGCTCCAGATCCTCGTGATCGCCCAGGCCTGGACGGCCAAAGCTTCGCCGCCGGCCCGCCGCGCCGGCTCCAGCGGGCGACGCTGCCGCTGATCGCGGCGATCGGGCGCCTGCGCGGCTACCGGGTGCTCGGCTGAGCGCCCCCGACGCCCGCGGCGGATTCGACGCGCCTCCTTGAGGCCCGGCGCCGCACCCGTTCGCAGTCGCGCCCGACGCGGTCGCCGCGACCGGCGCGCACGCGGTCCCTGCCCGGCCCGCAGCGGATCACGTCGGGGGAATCGTCGCGCGCCTTGATCAGGTCCCCGCCCGGCCCGCCGGAGATGCGATCGCGGCCGGGACCTCCGTTCAGCTTGTCGCGGCCGCCGTTTCCACGCAGGCGATCGGATCCGCCTCCTCCGCGAATCCGATCCGCGCCCGGGCCGCCCTCGACGCCGTCACGAGCGGCCCCCCCGGCCAGGCAATCGCGTGAGCGCCGGCCCGAGATCCTGTCGCGCCCCCCGCGGCCCGAGAAGCGGTCCGAGTCGCGAGTGCCCTTGAATACGTCGCGCCCGCGAGTCCCCTTGAGCGGCGGAGTGCAGGGCCTGGCGCCGAACGGGTTGGTGCCGCAGCGGGTGAAGTAGGGGAGGCTGTCGAGCGGCGCAGCCACGGACTGCAGGCCGGGGCCGTCGTAGACCTCGCCCTGAATCGGAAGGTAGTCGGTGTCTCGCCGCTGCCAGCAGCCCTGTGGGAAGTAGACCTGCCGGGACGTCGCGCCCTCGCCGACCACTGGCGCGACGAGGACGTCCGGTCCGAGCAGCCACTGTTGCTCGATCGCGGTCTCGTGCTGGGGATCCGGGTCCTGGACCTGTGGATCGCCCGGAAGCTCCAGCCACAGCGGACGCGCGATCGGGATCCCCGTCTCGCTGGCCTGCTGCCACAGCTTCAGGATCAGTGGCCCGGCGAGCTCGTGGAGACCGCTGATCGCCTTGTAGAGGTCACCCGTCTCGCGATCGTATGACCACGGCGTGTGGGTACCTGCGTTGATCGACCCATGCAGCCGAAACAGGGGTGAGAGGGCGGCCCACTGCGCCCAGCGCAGCAATAGCTCCTTCGTGGTGGCAGGGGACACGAAGTCGAAGTAACCCCCGATGTCCGTGCCGTAGCCGTAGGCGCCGCCGATCCCGCGGTTCAGCATGTCGATGGTCTGGGAGGCGAGACCCGCAGACCGGCTCCAGTCGGTGTTCTCGTCGCCAGGGAAGTTGGCGCCCTCATACGCGGCCGCCCCCGGGGTGCCGGAGTAGCCGGCGCGGGTGAAGAAGAAGATCTCCCGCCCGGGGTGAGCCGCCTCGTAGTCGCGGACGGCGTCGCGCGTCACCTGGTGATAGAGCACCGGGTAGCGGTTGTGCATCGTCTCGCCGGTTTCGCCGTTGGCGAAGTGCATGTTGTTGGTCACCTGCTCACCGAAGTCCTGCATGAAGCCGTCGGCGCCGAGGTCGAGGGCGTCGAAGATCCGCTGCCGCCACCAGTGCACAGCGGCAGGGTTCGTGAAGTCGATCTGCGCCGTGAGATTGTTGAAGTTGCCGACGTAGACGTACGGCGTTCCCAGGGCGGTCGTGGTCACGTACCCGTTCGCGATCGCCTCGTCGAAGTAGGACGGCCGGTCGGTGCCCGTTTCGTCGCGGCCGACGAAGGAGCGAAAGTAGAGCAGCGAGCGGATGCCGCGCTTGCGCAGCTCGGCGATCGACTCGCGCAGGAAGTCGCGGTCGAGGAACTCCCAGCCCTCGAACCGGTAGCTGCTCAGGGGGAGGTCGTAGCGCTTGATGTCGCGCAGGTCGTTGCGGACCTGCTCCGTGTAGGCGGCGGAGCTGTCCACGAGCTTCACCGCCCGGTCCAGCGCCGGGCCCACCGCCCAATCCGGAGGCACCCGCTGGCGCCCGCCGATCGCCGTCAGGGCCCCGATCGCGGCCTTCGGGTCGCCCGGCGCGACGATGTAGTCGAAGCCGTCTGCCGCAGCGGTCACCTGCCAGGCGTCGGGACGGTCGGAGGCCAGCCGCCAGCCGGACAGCTCGCTGCGATCGAGCAGGAAGCCGTAGCCCGCTGAGGAGATGAACTGGGATTGCGCGTAGTAGGCGGCGGTCGGGCCGTTGGGAAAGAGGTAGCCGTCGGCGCCCGTTCCCGGGACCACGTCCGGGATCGGCTGCAGCTCGCCGGCGCCGGTGTCCTGCTGCTCGACCCAGCCATAGAAGTCGTTGCCACGCTGGTCGAGCGAGTTGTGACGCCCCCCGAAGCCCCGGAAGGCCTCCGTCTCGGGGCTGAGGAAGGAGTCGGACATCGCCGCCACCCCGGTGGCCGGTGTCGGCCGCACATCGACCCGCAGGGCTGCGGGGCCGGCGGGCGCGACGCGGACGAGGAGCTGGCGACCCGAGGGGTCGCTGGTCGACAACGTCACCAGTGCGCTATCGCCCTCGCTTTGCACGTCGATGACGTCGCGGGCCGAGTACTGCACGCCCACCTGCGCCGCGGTCAGCTCGTTCCCAACCCAGGGGGTGGCCGGGAATTGGGTGCTCATCCGGTCGCCGACCGTGAAGTTGAGCGGCGCGTAAAGCGTCGGCCCATCGAGGTTGTCCGTGCCGAGCGGCTCCGGCTGGGGGACCGGCAGGATGAGCATCGGCGCTTGGCCGCTGTTGGGCACCTCCGAGAGCACGGGTGCACCGCCGGCGTCGGCGAACTCGAGCCGAAACGGGACGCGGGTGATGGTCGCGCTCGCCCCGGCATCTGTGGAGACGACGACGTGGTCGGAGCTGATCGTCACCGCGGCGCGGGCGCTCGGGGCGGTGGCACCGAGCGCGCCCGCCGTCAGCAGGAGCATCAGCTTCAGGGGCCGGGATCCTGTCGCTGGGCTGCGGCGACCCCCCATCCCGAGCGACTATAGCCCGCGAACTCAGCCTGGCGAGCGACTTGCCGGGCGGGCAGATACCAGTTGCCGTTTCGCATCAGCACCATGACCGCGGGGACGAGCATGCAGCGCACGATCGTCGCGTCGACCGCGATCGCAACCGCGAGCCCGACGCCGAACTGCTTGACGACCGGATCGCCGTTGAGGACAAAGCTCGAGAACACGCAGACCATGATCAGCGCGGCGGAGGTGATGATCCGCCCCGTCGCGGCGAGCCCGTCGATCACCGAGTGGTAGTTGTCCTCGCCGCGCAGGTACTTCTCCCTTATCTGGGTGATCAGGAAGACCTCGTAGTCCATCGAGAGGCCGAACAGGATCGCGAACATGAGCAGCGGGACGAAGCTGACCACCGGGGCCGTGTGGTTGAGCCCGATCAGGTTGTCGCCCCATCCCTTCTCGAAGACCGCGGTCACGACTCCGTAGGAGGCCCCGATCGAGAGCAGGTTCATGACCGCGGCCTTTAGCGGGACGACGAGCGAGCGGAAGGCGAGGGTCAGCAGGACGAACGACAGCGCGACGACGATCGCGATCACCGACGGCAGCTTGTCGGCGATGCGGTCGCCGAGGTCGATGAAGCCGGCCGTCGTGCCGCCGACGTAGGCGTCGAGGTCCGTGCCCTGGAGCGCCTTCGGGATGACCTCGTCGCGCAACTTCTCGACGAGGTCCTGGGTCGCCTCCGACGACGGCGCGTCCTTGGGCGTCACCGTGAACACGGCGGCCTTGCCCGAGGAGTCGACCTTCGCCTCCGAGACCGACTTCACCCCGGGCGTCTTGGAGATCTGGTTCTCGAGCTTGACGAGGTCGGGATCGCTCGCCGTCGAGCGCAGGAACTGCTCCTGCTCGGCCTCCTTCTTCTGCTGGGCTGCGCTGGGCTCCTGGGCTTTGGCCTGCTGCTCGGCCTCCTGCGGGGTGAGGCCCGACTCCTCTCCCTGTTCGACGGCCTGCTTTTCTGCGGCCTGCTCCTGCTGCTGCTGCCGCTTGAGCTGGTCGAGCTTGGCCTGGTCGTTGTGGGCGGGCTTGGCGAAGCTGACGGCGAGCAGGAACGGTCCGTTCGTGCCGACACCGAACCCCTGCCGCAGCAGGTCGTAGGAGCGGCGCACGGTGGTCGAGGTCGGGAGCTGGCCGTTGTCCTCCTGTCCCAGGCGCAGGTCGAGAACGGGGGCGGTCAGCACGCCGAGGACCACGACGCTGACGAAAACGGCGAGCCAGGGGCGCGCCGCGATCCAGCGCGCCCAGCGCGCCCAGCCGTGCGGCTTGTCGTCGCCGGGCGCGCGCTTTCGCCCCAGATGGACGGGCAGGGCGTTGATCCGCTCGCCGAGGATCGCGAGCAGGGCGGGCAGCAGGGTAAGCGCGGCGAGCACCGCGACAAGCACCACCGCGGCGGCGGAGATCCCGAGCGCCGTGACGATCGGGATCTTCGCCAGGGCGAGCGAGCACAGCGCGACGATCACGGTGCTGCCGGCGAACGCGACGGCCGCGCCGGAGGTGGCGACCGAGCGCGCCACCGACTCCTCGACCTCGATCCCCTCCTCCATCTGGGCGCGGTGGCGGGTGATGATGAACAGCGAGTAGTCGATCCCGACGCCGAGCCCGAGCATCGTGCCGAGGGTGGGAGCGACCGACGGCACCTCGACCACGTGGCCCAGCAAGATGACGATCGACAGGCCGGTGACCAGCCCGAAGATCGCGGTCGTGATCGGCAGCCCCATCGCGACGACCGATGCGAACGCGAGCATCAGGATGATCACCGCGGCCGCGAGCCCCACCGCCTCGCTGCTCTCCGTGCTGGGCTTGGAGACGTCCTGGCCGAGGTAGCCGCCGACGCCGACCTCGAACCCGGCCTCGGTCGCGGGCGAGGTGGCGTCGACCACCTCGCTCGCCTCGTCCTTTGTGAGGTCGGACGGCCCGTCGTCGAGCGTCACCGCGATGTAGCCGATCGTCTTGTCGGCCGAGAGCGCGGACCTGCCGGCGGCGCTCAGCGGGCTGACGGCGCTGTGCACGTCCGGCGCCCGCTGGAGCGAGCGCACCGTCGCGCGGACGATCTTGGAGTTGGCCGAGTCGGTGAGCTTGCCGTGGGGGGCCTTGAGCGCCACCGGGTTGGTGCCGTTGGCCTGATTCGGGAGGTACTTGTCGAGCAGGTCGGTCGCGTCGGTCGACTCGGTCCCCGGGAGGTTGAGATTGTTGGAAGTCTCCTGTCCCGCGGCCTTGGCGCCGATCGCGATCGCGATCGCGACCAGGACCCATGCCCCGACGACGGCGAAGCGCTGCCTGATGCAGAAATGCCCGAGCCGGTAGAGCACCCGGCAATTCCTACCGGAAGCGGCCGATGGCAGTTGAATTGGGCCGCGATTGCGTCCGGTTAGACTCGATCTGGCTCGGGGCGTAGCTCAGTCTGGTAGAGCGCTCGGTTTGGGGCCGAGAGGTTTCGCCGGTTCGAATCCGGCCGCCCCGATTCAGCAAGCAAGCATTCGCTAGGTCGCAACTCCCCCTTCCACACGGGAGGAGCATCGCCCCTCGGTCCCGCGCCCAGTGCTGCTTTACATGGAGGGATAACCCCCAGCATGGAATCGCCTCGCGTGAACGCGGCAGTTCCAGGACGAAGCAGAGCCCAACCAGCCCACGCGGCACTCGATCATGGAGCCGCGACGAAGGCCGGCGGGATCAGAGATCCAACAGCCGCTCGGCCTCTTTGGTGAACTCCTCGTCGCTGACCTCGCCGCGCTTGTGCGCGCCCTGGAGCCTGCTGAGGTCGTCGACTTCGGCCGCGAGCTTATCCCGCCTCGCCTTGATCGCCGCCTTGTCGATCTCGATGCGGGAGCGGTCCTTCGGGTCGTAGCGCATCGGGACTATGTCGCCTTCGCCCAGGAACAGGCCGCTCTCGTTCAGGGGCATGCCACCGATCTCCGTTTCCTTGAGCTCGCGCTCAACCTCGGTCGTGGTGCCGTCCTCGAACTCCACCCGGACCTTGAGCCGCACGATCGTGGCTCCGGCGGTCATCTCTCCGGGGCCCGATACGCGGCTGTGCCTGTTCTCGGACCCCAGGACGACGCCGTCGACCTGCGCCCCGTCGCGCATCAGGTTCAAGCGACCGAACATGTGCGCAAGCCTAAATCAGGCACGATCCTCGATCAAGGGCCGGGAGTCGCGGACCTCCGTTCCCGGTATCACCGGCTCGAACGCGTCGCTCCCACTTTGCGAGAGCATGATCCACGTCACGTGGCACATGACGACCATC
>WNFV01010797.1_pt1 | contig 12236 bp, 9 predicted proteins | sample 5400101 | NCBI WGS metagenome assembly WNFV01 (sample SAMN13153361, study PRJNA577476) | soil metagenome | isolation source: 115 cm soil or saprolite under grassland replicate 1 | place: USA:California | collected 2016-06-15
TGCCGGGGATCGGGGGCCGGGGATCGGCGGTTGTCGTCTGGCATTCGGCCTCTGGCATCTGGCCCCCATTCATCCCACACCACGACCGGCCGCATTCCCCGTAGGCCGGCGGGCCCGGCGCCCCGCAACAGGTGCATCAGCACCGTCTCGGCCTGATCGTTGGCGTTATGCGCGACGGCAACAGCCCGCGCGCCCCAATCGCGCGCCACCTGTGCGAGGAAGCGGTAGCGCGCCTCGCGCGCGGCCTGGTGCAGGTTGGCGCGGCCAGCCTCGGCCCGTACATCGATCGCGGCGAGCGTGATCGGCAGGCCCCATGCGCGCGCCGTCGCGACGACAAACGCGGACTCGGCGGCCGACTCGGCGCCCCGCAGCATATGGTCGAGATGCGCGACGTGCAAGGTTATACCCAGATCGCCGCGCAGCGCATTCAAGACATGCAACAGGCACAACGAGTCCGGGCCGCCCGACACGGCGACGACCACAGTGCTGCCTGAGGCAATCATCTCGTGCTCCGCGAGCGACGCGCGGACGCTGGCGACGAGCGACCGGCTCATGGCGATGGTGTGGGGCCTGCGGTCGGCGTCGCCGTGACGGGCGTGGAGCGCGCCGGCAGCGGCGAATCGTCCGGGCCATCCAAACGGATGATATACAGCGTCAGCCCATCCTGCGCGGCTTCCTGCCCATCGACGCGCACGACCACACCCGGCGTGCTGCTCCAAGCCAGCAAATAGACACCGTGCTCATCAATCATTGGGTTGTTAGGGTTGTTCGGATTGCCGAAGCGCACCGATCGATCCTGGAACAATGAGGTCAGCAATTGTTGGCGATCGAACAGCCCGGTTCGCGGCAAAGGAATCGCCCACGGAAAATTGCCGGCCCCCGAAACCGCGATCGACTGACTTGCCCCCGCCGCGATCGTGCCGAGCCACTGGAACGCCGTGCCGCGGACGATCGTCGCGTCTTCGAGCAAAGTGCGGACGGAGCCGACATCCACCAGCACCTCGGGAACTTCCGCGCCGGCGTCGGTTTGCAACACGGTCGCGATTTGGCCGGATAGGTCGTTCCAGGTCTGCGACTCGCTCACCAGCATGTCGGCGGGAAAGGCAAGCGCATAGTTGGCGCGGCGCGGCGAGAACAGGCCGGCAAACGCGGTCACGAAGCCACGCGATTGTCCCTCGCTGCTCTGCACAATCGCGACCTGATCGACCTGCGACTGGCCACCGCGCAGCCCGAACCCGACCACATACAGGCCGCCGGCGAACAGGAGCACCCCCGTGGGCACAGTCAGCCAGGCCCACTCCAGCCGCCGCAGCCGCCGCAACACCAGGTAGTTGAGCGGCCCAATCACGAAGATATAGATCAGCAGGAAGAGCAGCAGCACACCAGCCGACGGCAGACCGAGCGAGGGTAGCCGAAGCGCTGCTTGCAGAAGGTTGAAGCGGCGCTGGCGCGCGGCGACGCCGGGTGCGAGAATTTCGACCGGCTCAAGCAGCCGGCCCCAGAGCCTAGGCTCGCCGTTCCACCCACGCAGGACGGCGAGATCAAAGGTGGTGAAGATGACCATGCCAGCGCCGCGTTTCCAGCGGAACACCAGCCCCGCGCCGGGCGGCAGGCTCTCGGCGCCTTCGCGCGGCCGCACCTCACTGAGGGCCAACGTGCGCTGTGGCGGCTCGGTTCCGGCGAAGTCGCCCAGCGGGGCGAGATCGCCCAGCGCGATACCACCAGTCACCTCCACCGGCAGCAGGTCGGCGACTGCGGCGGCGGTGCGCTGCCCATTGGCGCCGCCGCTGATCACAAGCTGCCCGCCGAGCTGCACCCAGAGCGCCAGTGTGTCGTGTTGCGCAGGGGTGAGCGCACTGCTGTCTACATCGTGAAGGAAGAGCGCGTCGACGCCACGCAGCGCGGCCGTGTTCTCCGGTAATAGAGCGGCATCCAGGTGCCGCACCGTCGCACCACCAGCGCCCGAGAGTGCCAGGGAATTGAGACTGTTGAGGAGCGCCGGGTCGCTGCTGAGGACGCCGCTCAGGAATCGGCCCTCGTCAACCGCTTCCAACGGCTCGCTCTGCTCGGCCAGAGCTCTACCATTGCCCAGCAGCCGCACCTGGCCGCTTCGCACGAGGTCGCGTGCGAAGACCGCGATCGTCACGCGTTTGCGCGAGCCGCGCGGCAGATCGATCGCGCGCTGAAAAGCCGCCTCGTCAGGGTGGCCAGCGAAGCGCCACTCCAGGACGCCGCGCACGTCGGGGCCGTCATTGGCGACCGTGACGACAACCGGTAACCAATCACCCAGGCGATAGGCGCCGTCGTAGCCGGCCTGGACATCGATCGTGATCGCCGGCTGATTCTGGGCCACCGCCGGCGACGCGCCGAGCAACGTCGTCACGATGCCGAGGAATAGCACGACAAAGGCGTAATGTTTCATGTAGAACCTATATTATAGCCGCCGCCGGCCAAACCGGCGCCGCCGCAACATCCGCCATAGCTCGTTGCGCACGGTGACGCGGAGGTCATTGTCGCCGGCCGCGGCGGCCTGCGACTGCGCGAGCTGCGCCGATACTTGCTCGGCGATCAGCGCGGCGACGCGCTCCTGATCCATCAGCTCGTTGTGTGCACCTTGCGCCACGTGATATTGCTTGAGTAGATCCAGCGTCGCTTGTTGTTGCTGCTCTTTCTCGCGTTTGCGGAAGTCGGTGAGATAGTCGTTGAGCGTCGCCTCGACACCACGCGGGTCAGGGACATGATTAAAAGTGAACTTGCCGCCGGCGCCGCCGGTTTCAATAAGCACATCGCCATACCCCAGAATATTCTCGATGAAGCTGACATCATAGGAAATATCCTGGATCGTGCCGAGCGAAGCGCGCCGGCGGCTCTCGGGACCGAAGGGCCTTTTATCTACATCCGTAATGTCCTGGCGAGTCAGGATATACAAGTCATGTTCGTGTTCCTCACGAATCCAGAAAGCCCAACCAATGCTCACCAGCGCGATCGGCAACCAGACTGCGAACACCAGAGCAGCACTAAAGATCCCTAGCCGCAAGAGCAACACAAGCCCGATGCTCGCCAGCGCGAAGATGCCGATCGGCCGCAGCATTGCGAGGATGAGGAATATCCAGAAAGGTCGCCAGATGACGATTTCACGCTCGAAATCTATTTCCGGGTTGGTCGCGAACAGCCATGGGATCAGCCCCGACCGTTCCTCGACATGGATCGCCGGTTTGGGCTTGGAGGGCTGTGTGTTGCCATATACCTGATCTTCGATGAGACGCCCCAGCCGCTCGGCATCTGCCCGCTTGCGGATTTTGTTGACCTCGTCAAGAATCCGCATTTGCATCTGTTGTGGCCTGATAGCATGTGAGAAAACCAGGCGCCGCGGGCTGAGCGAACTTATGACGAGCGTCCCGTAGCCCAGCCAGTGTTCGGGATAGCTCTCGGTCCGCGCCAGAACCTGCTGGACGTTCTCGATCAGCATCTGCTGCTGGACGTGACGAATGAGTAACTGAGTATCGTCGTAGACGACCCGCGTGTTTGTCAGGATCAGGAAATCGTTAGCCCAGTCGATCACGTTGTAGACCAGGATCACCGCCATCACAAGCGCGGCCAGGACCAGCAGGATGTTGAGCAGATCGCTGCCGGCGCCGGTGTTGAAGGGATCGATGTGGAACAGCCGCCCGCCCCCGTAACGGAAGATGACCGCCAGCGCCACCACTCCGATCGTGAGCAGGTACAGGATATCGCGCAGCCCAACCTTGCGTTTCCGCTTAGGGTCGCGACCGTACAGCCAGAGGATCACAAGTAACAGGATCAGGCCGATCAGGATGATATTAATGAAGTCATTCTGCGGGAGCGGCGCGACACCACTCACGATGAACCGGCCGCCGAGCGCGCGGTAGGTCGCCAGCCCCCCGCTGATCAGGAAGGCCAGCGCGAAGATAAAGCCGCGTTGCAGTAGCACGATCCAGTGGCGCCGCGTGACATACAGGATCGTTTCGCCCTCGTCAAGTTCCAGGTCAAGCTTCGGTTGCAGAACCGCCATCGGCGCCTCCCGGAGCAAGGGGTCATGTGAGTCGCAAGAGTCGTCAGTCGTCAGTTGGCCGTCATCAGTCGGTAGTCATAGGTCGCAGGTCGCAGGTTACAGGTCGCAGGTTACAGGGGACACGGAACAGAGAAAAGAGAGCATAACCCTATCACCTATCACCTATCGCCTATCATCTTGTCATCTTGTCATCTTGTCATCTTGTCACTCGCCGCGTGCCGCTCGTTTCATGCCTCGCTGTAATGTCCGCGCATCTCGGGTGGCAGCAGCCCGGCGATGCGTGCCATGATCTCGTCGGTCATTCGCTCGCGATCCTCGCGGCGCGGGAGCGTGCCCGCCGAACCGAGCATGAGCGGCGCGCCGACTGTGACCGTCACCCGCGGGAAGCCGACCCACGGGAAACGGCGCAGGAAGATCCGCGGTGTGCCGATGATCGCGACTGGGACCACCGGCGCTCCGGCCCTGAGCGCCAACAGCGCCGCACCGCTGTGGGCCTCAAGCAGCCCATCGCGGCCACGCTTCCCTTCCGGGAAGATGCACAGCAGCCGGCCCTCGGCCAGCGTGCGCTCGGCGGTGCGCAGCGCCTCGCGGTCGACTTTGCCTCGCCGCACGGTAAACGCGCCGACCAATGGCATAAAGAATTTCAGCGCACCGCGATAGTTCTCGACCTTCGACATCAGCACGATCGGCCGAGGAAGCACGCCGACCAGCACCGCCGGATCGACCGCCGCGATATGGTTGCAGACGACCACCGCCGCGCCGCGCCGCGGCATCAGCTCCATCCCACGCACGCTGGTGCGGGTGAGCAGCAGCATCGCGACCCGGATCAGCGCCTTGATAATCCGGTAGGTGAGCGTCAGGCCACGCGACGGCATCGCGGTACCTCACGCTCGGCTCGCGATGCCGACGATCGCATCCACCACATCGGCGGGCGAGAGGCCGTCGCTGTGGAACACCAGCGCGTCGGGCGCTGGCGCCATCACATGCTGGTCGAGGGCGTCGCGCCGCGCGACCTCAGCCCGCACCTGGTCGAGGCGCACATCCTGGCCGCGGGAGCGTAACTCGGCGGCGCGTCGGCGGGCGCGTTCGTCCAGCGACGCCTCCAGGTAGATCTTGAGCGGCGCGTCGGGCATAACGATATTGCCGATATCGCGCCCGACCATGACGACACGCCCGCGCCGCCCGATCGTACGCTGCCGCTCCCGCATGACCTCGCGCACTGCGGGGTAGCTAGCTGCGAGCGAGACGTTCCGCTCGACTTCGGGGAGCCGCAGCTCCCAAGTGGCATCGTGGCTATCGACCAGCACGGTGTACTGGCGGCCGTCATCGGCGGTCGGCGGCAGCACCTGGATATCGAGTGCGAGCGCGAGCGCCGCCGTCGTCGCGCCGTCGCGCGGATCGATCCCGCGGCGTAGCGCCGCCCAGGTGAGCGCACGGTACATCGTCCCGGTGTCAAAATAGAGGTAGCCGAGCCGGCGCGCGAGCAGCTCGCCTACTGTACTCTTGCCGGCGCCGGCCGGCCCGTCGATCGTGATCGTATCTGGGATGGTCATAGTGACTAGATATTCAGCTATCGTGTGGCTTCTATTGTAGCACGACAGCGCAAGAAAGGGCAATGTCGTGATGCGTAAAACGCAAAGCTCGCTAACCCATGACGTTTGACGTTGTACGTTTTTGAAGCACGAAGAAGTAGCACGCGCCGTCATTGGGGGGCGGGGCCTCGTAAATCCGGCGCAGCAGCGGCTCCCACAACAAATTGGGCGTGAGCGGCGGGCAGAGTAGCCAGCGCCCGGTGAGTCGGCGAGTGATCAGCGACGGCGCACCATAGTAATGGCTAAAGTCAAACAGCTTGAGCGCGGCGGCGCTGATGTACGGGCGCATAGCAACCATCTCGAACCCAGCGGCAGCGAAGCGCGCACGCCAGCCGTCGGCGCTGAAGGTGTTGAAATGGTAGGCGATCTTGTTGAACCAGCGTCCGTAGCGGCCACCATCCAGCCCGGCGGCGTTGAGTATCACCGTGCCAAGCAAATATTCGGGGAAACGGTTGCCGACGACTGAGGCGACGAAGATGCCGTCGGGACGCAACACCCGTGCCACTTCGCGCAGCGTCTCGTCGAGTGGGATGACGTGTTCCAGCACACAGTTGCTGATCGCACTAGCGAACTCGCCGTCGCCGAAGGGCAGCGCCGCGCCATTCGCGACGCTCAGCCCGGCGTAGATGCCGCGGCGCGCGGCCTCATGAGTATCGCCGCGTATCGGGTCGATCCCGAACACGCACTTACCGGGGAAGGCGATCTGGACGAAGGTGCCGTCACCGCTGCCGATATCGATGATCGGCTCGGGCAGATCATTCGCCAGCTCGGCGAACAGCCGCGCCTCGACCGAACGGATGATCACGCGGTGGATGGGCAGCGCGAGCAGGTGCGGGCGCAGAAAATCACGTTGGTCGGACATATTTAGCCTCGATATTGGCAGCAGGCCACAAATTGAAGATCGAAGATAGAAGATAGAGGATAGCAAACGGCCCTTCCGCAGAAGATTCTACCCTCCATCCTCTATCTTCTATCCTCTTGATCTCAGTTCCTCGAATAGCGCCTCGTACTCGGCGACGGTGCGCTTGGTATTGAAGCGCGCCGCGATCTCCTCACGCGGGCGGAGATACTGGGGGCGGTTGCGGATCACGCGGATGATCGTAGCGGCCAGCGCGTCGCTGTCGCCGATCGGCACGACCTCGCCCATACCTGTCTGGTGTACCGGCTGTCGTACGCCGGGCAGCGCGCTGGCGATCGATGGGGTGCCGCTCAACATGCTCTCGATCTGCACCAGACCGAAGGATTCGGTGGAGTTCAGGCTTGGGACGACGATCACAGCGCAGTTCGGGTAGAAGGCCGCCAGCTCCTGCTGGCTCAGGTTGCCCAGGAAGACCCAGTGATCGCGGTGCTGCTCCAGCAGCGGCGCAAGGCGCAGGGCATAGGCTTCCTCGCCCAGCACGTTCTGATAGGCGCCAGCGAACATCACCCGCGCGTCAGGGTAGGCCTGCAGCACAGCGGGTAGCGCATTGAGCAGCACCTCCACGCCCTTTTCGGCGGCCAGCCGCGCCACCATGCCGATCACCGGCCCTTGAATGTTCCAGCGGCGCGCGAAGGCTGCCACTTCCTCAGCGGGGACCGGTGGCATCTCGACCGGCGGCGGGATGATCCGCACTTTGGAGCGGAAGCGCGAAAGATAGGGCGAGTGGTCGGCGTAGTCCTGGGTGTAGGTGACGATCGCGGTCGCCAGTGTACCCGCCGCCATGTTGCTCAGATCCACCACGCGGTTGACGAGGCGGTTGAACGGGCTGCGCGGCAACTGCAGATCGCAGTGGTAGGTCAACACGACTGGCTGGCGCAACAATCGCCCGCGCAGCGCCAGGCCCGGAGCGTCGAACTGCGGCAGGTGCAGGCTCATGGCGTCGTGCCGCACTGACAGGGCGCTCGCCAGCCAGCCGAAGCTGGGCATGATCACCCCTTTGCTGATGCGCGCGGCGACCGGTGCACGCACCACCCGCACGCCATCGATCATCTCACGGCGGGGCAGGCTGGGATCGTACTGCGAGGTGAGAATGGTGACGATATGCCCGCGTGCGGTCATCGCGGTGGCGAGGCGCTGTACATAGATCGTCAAGCCGCTGGTGTAGGGCCGGTAGTAGGTCAGCGCGAAGAGCAGCCGCATCAGCACTCCTCGCGGTAGTGGCGGCCATACTGGCGAATTTCCATTATTGGAATCCCGGTGGGCGCGTCGATCGTTCTCATCGGTGGAAGGCGCACAGGTATCTCTGGCAACTGCTCATATCCGGCGCTATTGTAGCATATTGTGCCCCACCCTCGCTCAACCCATTGCCATAAGACAAGGTTCTGCGTTCGCACCACGGCTAGGCAGAGGGCGCGACCGTTACGCGCGTCTGCCGCGCGGCGAAGACCAGCGCGCCGATTCCGATCGCCGTCAGCACCGCCGCCGCCGGAAAGATCGCGAACAGGCTCTGCTGCGTGACGACGCTGCCGATCGCCGGCCCGAGCATGAACCCGATGTTCACCGGCAGGTAGGCGAACGACATGACGCGCCCGCGCATGTCGCTCGGCGCCGAGGCCGACATGACGCTGAACGAGATCGCGAAGACGCCCGACGCGACGCCATTCAACAGCGCCCAGGCGACCGCGAAGCTGACGAGGTCAGGCGCGAGCGCAGGCAACGGCCAGAGCAGCACCTCCACGACCGCGCCGGCGAAGAGCATGCGCCAGAAGCCGAGACGGTCGGCGAGCGCGCCCATCACCGGGCTGACGAAGAGCGTGGCGAGGCCGCCGGCACCGATCACAATCCCCACTGCGGTACCTGGCTGCGTGCCGTGGTACAGCTCGCGCTCGATGACCAGCGGGATATAGGTCAGCGCCAGCATCCAGCCGCCGAACAGGAAGAACAGCGCTGGGAACAGCATCCGCAGCCGTGGCGAGCGCCAGATGATCCCGACCGAGTCGGCGGCCATCCGCAGGAGCGGCCCACGATCGGTCCCGACGAAGGTATCGCGGTAGCCGAATATCAGTGCCAGGATGACCAGCAGCATGAGCACAACATTGAGCGCTAACAGCGCGGGGAAGCCCCACCTGTCGACGATCGGGCCGCCGATGAGTGGGCCAAGAAACGCGCCGATCGGCGAGGCGCTGTTCATGATCGAGAAGGCCAGGCCGATGCGCTCGCGCGGGGTGCGCTCTGAGAGCGTCGTCATCATCAGGCCGCTATTGCCGAGCGCCAGGCTCATCACCGCCCGCCCGATCACAAAGACCCAGATGTTCCCGGCGAGCAGCGTCACGATCCCGGCGACCAGATGCGCGACAAATGAGCGCACGATGATCGGCTGGCGGGTGTAGCGATCGGCGAGCGCGCCCCACAAGGGTAGAAACGGGATGCCGAGCATGTTGGAGATCGCGGCGATCGCGCCCGTCCAGACCGGGACATCCTCCAGCGAGATGCCGAGGTGCGGCAGGTAGAGCGGCGTAAATGCGCCCATCTGGCCCCAGAACATCGTCTCGATAAAGCTCGCGACGGTGAAGAGCGCCAGCAGCCGTCGCCAGGATGCGGTTGGGTGGGGTGATTGAAGAGTCATTTCAGTGCGCCCCTACGACATCCGCGACCGTCAGCCAGCCCGTCCCCGGAAAGAGTTTCGCCACCTGCGAGGAGAAGATCAGGCTATCGCTCAAAACCTCGCGCACCGGCCCCTCGACGACTAGTTCGCCGTCGCCCAGCAGCGCGACGCGGTCGGCGCAGGACGCGGCCAGCTCGACATCGTGGGTGGACATGATAATTGTGCTTCCCCCGGCGGCCAGATCGCGCAGCAGATGGCCGAGTACGACCTTCGCGCGGTAGTCCAGCCCGCGCGTCGGCTCGTCGAGCAGCAGCACCGGCGGCCCGCCGACGAGGATCGCGGCCAGCGCCGCCCGCTGCGCCTCGCCGCCGCTCAGGTCGCGCGGGTAGGCCTGGGCTAGGTGTGCCAGCCCAACGAGCTCAAGCGTCTTCTCAATGACCGTCGTTCCTGAGGGCACGATCTGTGGGGGCACGATCTGTGGGGGCACGATCTGTGGGGGCATGATATATCGTGCCCTTACGTCGTTCGTCGTTCGTCGGTTTTCGAGCGTGAACGCCAACTCCTCCCTCAGTGTATCGTGGAACAGCAACGCGCGTGGGTCTTGCGGCACGTAGCCCACGAACGCGGCTACATCCTCGACGGCCATGCGCGTTATGTCATGTCCAAGCACGCTCACCGCGCCGCGCTGCGGCTTCAGCAAGCCGACAATCAGCTTTAGCAGCGTGGTCTTGCCGCTGCCGTTGCGGCCCATCAGCGCCAACACCTCGCCACGAAGCGCGGCGAGGCTCAGGTCGTAGACGGCCTCCTGCTCGCCGTAGGAGAAATGGACGTGGGATAGCTCGACCGATTTTCGATTTGGAGCATCATGAGGCGCGAGACGGGCGGCGTGAGACATATTCGAGTCGTCGATCATCGGTCGGTCGCCAGTCGTCGGTCGTCGGTCGCCGGTCGCAAAGCGGCGCCCATCCTTAATCGTCAGTGGTAGCGGCGACCAGCCGAGTGCCTTGCCGAGCGCGACCAGCGGCGGCACCAGATCGATCTGCGCCAGCACATCGCGCGGCGATCCTAAGATCGGAAGATACGCAGAAGGGAAGACGAGCAGCCGGTCCGCTCGTTCGCTCTGCTCGTCTCCTTGCATCGTTGCATCCTTGTCCGATCTAGGGAAGTAGAGAACCCGGTCGGCGTACTGCACCACTCGCTCCAGCCGGTGTTCGGACAGCACCACCGTCAGGCCCAGATCGGCGTTGAGCTTCTGGAGCGCCGTCAGCACCTCCTCGGCGGCGTGCGGGTCGAGCTGGCTGGTCGGCTCGTCGAGAACCAGCGCGCGTGGTTGGGCCGCCAGCACCGCCGCGATCGCGACCCGCTGCCGCTCGCCGCCCGACAGGCTCGCCACCTGCCGCCGCCGCAGGTGCGAGATACCGAGCTGATCGAGTACTTCCTCGACACGCCGGCGCATGAGCCGCGGCGGCAGGCCCAGGTTCTCCATCGCGAAGACGATCTCGTCCTCGACGATCTCCACGACGAACTGCGCCTCGGGATCTTGGAACACGAATCCAACCAGGTCGGCCATATCGCGCGGCTGGTGATCGAGCGTCGAGCGGCCCCACGCCCGCACCACCCCGGCGATGCGCCCGCCGTAGAAGTGTGGAGCGCCACTCTCGCCACAGACCAGCAGGAATTCGCCCGCGGCGATCGTCACCGACAGATCCTCGAAGACCGGACGTGGCGCGTTGGGATAGCTGTAGGAGACGTGTTCGATTTCGATCATATGGTCAGCTACAAGCTGCGGGCTACGCGCTGAAAGCTACAAACGTGTAGCCTGCTTCACTGTAGCAACTTGCTGGGATCCTCCGGCGGCGGGACGGGAATGTGGTCGAGGCCGGCGTCGCGGGCCGCCTCCATCCGGCGGCGCAGGTCCCACAGCCGATCGAGCTCGGCTTTGATATGCGCCAGCCGCGGGTGCTCCTCGGTGGTCACCTGGTCGTCGGCGTAGATCTCCTCGCGTTCCTGATCGAGCTTGATGATCTCGGCGATTACTTGCTCAAGGGTCATATCTGTTCCTCTCACGCTGGTAAAATCGATCTCGCTACAGTATAACGGAGCGCGCGAATGGCGCAAGTGGATGCACGAGGTACAAACGTACAACATAAGGTTCGCGATGCCTCAATGTACATTTTGCGTTTTATACCAAACTCTGACACTATTGTGTACAAGGTTCTGCGGTTCCGCGGTTCACCCAAGCACCGAACCGCGGAACCGCAGAACCGGCCAATGCATACGATCGGTCCCAGATTTGGTATTACGCGGATGTGGGCAGCGTAAAGCGGATGCGAGTGCCGCGCCCCTGGGCGCTCTCGGCCCAGATGCGACCGCCGTGCGCCTCGACGATCCCGCGCGCGATCGCCAGGCCCAGCCCGGCACCGCCGGTGGCGCGCGAGCGCGACTTTTCGCCGCGGTAAAAACGGTCGAAGATCCAGGGCAGGTCTTCGGGGGCGATCCCCTCGCCGGTGTCGGCGACCTCGACTAGCACGAAGGGGGCGGGGGACAGGGGGCGCGGGGCGGGGGACGGTACATTTTCATCCGGTCGCTGGCCTTCGGGCATCGCCGAGATCGTCCCCACGCCATCGCTGGGGGTGTGCCGGATCGCGTTTGTGACCAGGTTATACAGCACACGCTCGATCTTCTGCGGCGCGACCAGCACCGGGCCGACCCCCGGCGCGACGCTGCCGCATACCTGCACGCCTTTGGCGGCGGCCTGCGGGCGGATGCCCTCCAGCGCGTCGCTGATCAGATCGTCGAGCGAGGCGCGCTGGAGTTCGAGGCGCAGCGCGCCGGCGTCGAGCTGCGCCAGCTCGAACAGGTCATCGATCAAGCCGCTGAGATGGCCGATCTGGCCGCGCATTGTCGCCAGGTAGCGCGTCGTCGTGGCCGGGTCGTCCACCAGGCCATCGGCTAGCGCTTCGGTCATAAGACGCAGCGAGGCCAGCGGCGTGCGTAGGTCGTGCGAGATTGCCGCGATCAGGTCGCGCCGCACCGCCTCCAGGCGCTCGCGCTCCTCGGCGGCGACGGCGAGCTGGGTGGCCATCT
>WNFV01014317.1_pt1 | contig 12233 bp, 10 predicted proteins | sample 5400101 | NCBI WGS metagenome assembly WNFV01 (sample SAMN13153361, study PRJNA577476) | soil metagenome | isolation source: 115 cm soil or saprolite under grassland replicate 1 | place: USA:California | collected 2016-06-15
AGCCGAACCGTCGCTCTTCGCAGCCGATGAACACCCGCGCTCCGACACGACACTGGAAGCGCTGGCGAAGCTCAAGCCGGCTTTCAAGCCCGGCGGCAGCGTGACAGCGGGCAACTCCAGCGGCGTCAACGACGGCGCGGCGGCGCTGCTGATCGCGACGCCCGAGGCGGCGCGCCGGCACGACCTCCAGCCGCTTGCGCGGATTGTGAGCATGGCCGTCGCCGGCGTCGATCCTTCCTGCATGGGTCTCGGCCCGATCCCGGCGACGCGCAAGGCGTTGGAGCGCGCCGGCCTGACCGTAGCCGATCTCGATCTGATCGAGCTGAACGAGGCTTTCGCGTCACAGTCGATCGCCTGCATCAACGAGCTTAGCCTCGACCCGGCGAAGGTAAACGTGAACGGCGGGGCGATCGCGCTTGGGCACCCGCTGGGAGCGAGCGGCGCGCGCATCCTGACGACGCTCGTCCACGAACTACGGCGGCGGAATCATGACGGCCGAAAGGGCGGCGCTTGCTACGGCCTGGCGACGATGTGCATCGGCGTTGGCCAGGGTATCGCCACGATCGTCGAGCATGTCGCATAGCCGCCGGCCGATCGCGACATGCTGTTCGCCGTTGGGGTCACAAAGAGGTGCTTTCGATGCAATACGATATCAAACTAGCGGCGGCGCCGGTCTCCTGGGGTGTGACCGAGGTCGCCGAGGGGGTGGCGCGGCTGCCGTGGTCGCAGGTGATGGATGAGATCAAGGCGGCCGGCTACGCGGCGACCGAACTGGGGCCATATCGTTACTACCCGACCAGCGTTGCCGAGCTGCGCGCGGCGCTAGCTACGCGCGGACTGACGCTGGCCTCGGCCTTCGTTCCGCTGCCGCTGCACAATGTGGTGGCACTCGAGCGCGCGCAAGACGAGGCGCTCCAGATCGCGCGACTGCTCTCTGACCTCGGCGCCGAGTATATCGTGCTTTCGTCGGCGAGCGACGACCGCCGCGCCGCGCTGGCCGGCCGTGTCCCGACCGACGGCAGCGCCGGCTTGAGCGCCGCGCAGTGGCGTGCGGCGGCGGCGGGATTGGATGCGCTGGCGCGCCACTGCCACGACCTTGGCCTCCAGGCGGTGTTCCACCACCATGCCGGCACCTACGTAGAGACGCCCGACGAACTGGCGGCGCTCTGCCGCCTGACCGATCCCGACTTGATCGGGATCTGCCTCGACACCGGCCACTATGTCTACGGCGGCGGAGACCCGTGCGCGGCGCTGGCGGCCTACGGCGAGCGCATCCGCTATATCCACCTGAAAGACATCGACGGCGCGAAGCTGGCGCTGGCGCGCGCCGAGGGATGGAGCTTCGTCGAAGGGGTCGAGCGCGGCGTGTTCAGCGCGTTGGGGCGCGGCGTTGCCGATATCGCCGGCTGTGTCGCCGACCTCCAGGCGCGTGGCTACCGCGGCTGGGCGGTCGTCGAGCAAGACATGCTCGGCGAGTACGACTCCGAGGGACGGACGCCGCTCGAGGGCATGCGCGCGGCGCGCGAGTACCTGCGCGGGCTTGGGCTTGGTTAGAACGCCGGCCCGGACGATCAGCGTTTCTACACGAACGACGCAAGCGCGCGATCTATCGTGCCCACACGAACGACAACCTGCTGCTTGACAGCGATCCACAGTTCCTCTATAATCGACACGTGTCGAATCGGATAGCGGTTCTCGCGCGGAAACGCCAGCCATGGCCGCCAAGAATCCCTCTCGGAAGCGAGTGACCCGCGACGACGTCGCCGCGCGTGCCGGCGTGACACCTTCCACCGTCTCATATGTGATCAACAACGGGCCGCGGCCGGTTTCAACGGCGGCGCGCGATAGGGTACTCAAAGCGATCACCGAGCTGGGCTACCATCCAAGCGACGTGGCGCGCAGCCTGCGCACCCAACGGAGCATGACGCTCGGCCTGGTGATCCCGAACACGGCGAACCCATTCTACGCCGAGGTGGCCCGCGCCGTCGAGGAGGTCGGCTTCGAGCGCGGTTACACCGTGTTTCTCTGCCATTCGAGCCACCTACCCGAGCGCGAGCAGCGCTACGCTCAGATGCTGCGCGCCAAGCACGTGGATGGCGCGATCTTCCATCCGACGACCGCCGACCTGGGACCGCTCGCCTTCCTGAGCCAGGCCGGCATCCAGGTGGTGGTGCTCGAAAGATCCGTGCCCGGCTACTATTGCTTCGTCGCCGACGAGCGCAACGGCGGCTACCTTGCGACGCGGCACCTGCTCGAGCTTGGGCATCGCCGGATCGGCTGCGTCGTTCGCACTGGGGATCTCACCAGCAGCGCCGCACGCGTGGAAGGGTATCGCGCGGCGCTGGCGGAGGTCGGGCTGCCCCTGGATGGGCGACTGATCACCGAGAGCGATTTCGGGTACGCCGCTGGCGCCGCGGCGAGCCGGCGGCTCCTGGATCTGGCCGATCGCCCAACCGCGCTGGTCACGCACAACGACATTATCGCGATCGGCGCGATCAAGGCCGCCGCCGAGGCCGGGCTGCGAGTGCCCGACGATCTCTCTTTGGTCGGTTACGACGACATCGCGCAGGCGGCGTATGCCGTCCCCGAGCTGACGACGATCGCCTACCCGAAGCACCGGATCGGCCGCGCGGCCGCCGAGCTGCTCCTGAGGCTCCTGGCCGGTGAGGAGACCATCCCGCCGGCGACGATCGTGCTGCCGGTGCATCTAGTAGTACGCGCCTCGACGGCGCCTCCAGGATCGGATTGAGACCGCTCGAGACAACACATTTTCAGGAAGTGATTCGACACGTGTCGATCGGATGGTGAAATGCGATGTAGGACCCAAAGAGGCAGCGCGTGATGCCGATACGCATTGGTGTCATCGGAACCGGCCGGATGGGGCAATGGCACGCGCGCCTGATCGCCGATGCGATTCCGGGCGCGCGGCTCGCCGGCATCGCGGACGTCGATCGCGCGCGTGCGGAGCGGCTGGCGCGGCTGCTCGGCGTCGAGCGTTGGCACGCGCAATACGAGGATCTGATCGCGCGCGCGGACATCGACGCGGTGGTGATCGCGACGCCGAGCGACACGCACGCCACTGTCGTATGCGACGTCGCGCGGGCGGGCAAGCCGATCTTCTGCGAGAAGCCGCTGGCGTTGACGATCGAGGAGACAGACCGGGCGATCGCCGCGGTCGCGGCCGCTGGCGTGCCCTTGCAGATCGGCTTCCATTATCACTTTCGCCCGGCCTATATCGAGGCGCGCGCGGCTCTTCAGGCCGGCGAGATCGGGATGCCGCTGCTCTTTAAGGCGCTGCACCGCGATGAGAGTATCCCGCCGCCGAGCTTCTGCGATGTGGCGGTCAGCGGCGGAATCCTGGTCGATATGGGCATCCATGAGTTCGACCTGGCGCGCTGGCTGTTCGGTGATGAGATCATTGAAGTTTACGCGGTCGCCCCGCCGCCGGCTCATCCCGGCCTCGCGGAAGTGGGCGATGTCGACCGGGCGCTGGTCAGCCTGCGGCTGCGCTCGGGGGCGGTCGGGAGCGTCGAGGTGGCGCGGAACACCCACTATCCCGACGAGTCGCGCCACGACCTGCTGGGCAGTGCGGGGACGATCCTGCTCGGCAACCCGCCGCAGACGAACATGTTCTTGTCATCAGCGACGCACCGGCGCGGCGTGCTGGCGCCCGAGCTGAGCCTGGCGATGAACGACGGGTACCGCCTGGAGCTCGCGTCGTTCGTCGAATACGTCCGCGACGGCGTGCTGCCTACGGTCGATGGGCACACCAGCCGAGCGGCGCTGCGCGTCGCGCTGGCGGCGCGCGAGTCGTTGCAGACGGGCGTGCCTGTACAGATAGCGGAGTAGGCGCATACTATGACCTATGATCGCACACAAACCATCCTCGTCGCATCCGCGCCAGTGAGCTGGGGCGTGATGGAGGAGACCGATGTCACTGTCTGGCCCCCGACTAGCCAGGTACTCGACGAGATCGCCGGGGCCGGCTACGACGGCACCGAGCTTGGCCCCTACGGCTACTACCCCACCGAGGTCTCGGCGCTGCGGGAAGCGATCGGGCGACGAAAGCTCGCGCTGACCTCGGCATTCGTGCCGCTGCGCTGGTTCGAGCCGGAGCGGCTGCCCGCCGACGCCGCAGCGCTCGATGGCATGGCCCCACCCGATGCGCCTGCGCCGGATGACGCAGCCTGGCGCGCGGCTGCTGCCGCGATCGAGACCGTCGCGCGCGACCTGGCGGCGCTGGGCCTGCGAACCGTCTTCCACCTCGAGGCCGGCAGCCGACTCGCTACGCCCGATGAACAGGCCCGGCTCTGCGCCCTGACCGACCCGGAACTGGTCGGTATCTGCCTGGACACCGGCCATTATGCCTATAGCTTCGGTGACCCGCGCGACGCCGTGCGCGAGTACGGTCGCCGCATCAGTTATGTCCACCTGAAGGATGTCGACCCGGCTGTACGCGAGCGTGTCGCACGCGAGGGACTGGACTTCTATAGTGCGGTCCGGGCCGGCGTCTTCACGCCGCTCGGCCAGGGCTGCGCCAGCATCGCCGGCGTCGTCACCGACCTGCTGGCCATGGGCTACACCGGCTGGGTCGTCGCCGAGCAGGATGTACTGATGCCGCTAGATAACGGGCGGACGCCGCTCGAGAACGCGCGGGCAAGCCGGGAGTTCCTGAAAAGCCTCGGTATTTAGGACGAAAGACGGACGACGAAAGACGACAGCAATCGTATAGCACATACTAACGTTCGTCCTTCGTCATCCGTCCTTCTTCGCATAGGGAGTAAACACATGGCGCGCTTACGTGTCGGCGTGATCGGGTGTGGGACGGTGGCGCAGATAATGTGGCTGCCGAACATTCGCGAGCTGGACGACCAGTTCGAGCTGGCGGCGATCTGCGATCTTTCGCCGGGCCTGATCGAGTCGCTAAGCGCCTACTACGGTGTAGAGCGCCGCTTCCTCGATTACCGCGACCTGGTCGCAGAGAACCTGGACATCGTGATCGTGCTGACCCCCGGCTCGCACGCACCCCAGGCGATCGCCGCGCTCGAAGCCGGCAAGCATGTGATCGTCGAGAAGCCAATGTGCTACACACTGCGCGAGGCCGATGCGATGATCGCCGCGGCGGAGCGGGCGGGAAAGCACTTGATGGTCGCCTACATGAAGCGCTACGACCCTGGCTACCGCTATGGCCGCGACCTCGTGCGCACGATGGATCGACTGCGCTATGTGCAGATCAATGTGCTGCACCCGGCCGAGCCGCTGTACTTCGCACATCACCGCATCAAGCGCTTCCAGGACGTGCCCCAGACGACGCTCGACGCGCTCCAGGCCGCGGGCGATCGGCTGGTGGTCGAGGCGATTGGCCAGGTCACGGAGCGGCTGCGCTTTCTGTACTACGATGTCTTCCTCGGCAGCATGGTTCACGACATCAACGCGCTGCGCGGCATCCTCGGCCGCCCCGACCGGGCGCTATTCACGACGCTCTGGCCCGACGACGCGACCTACCCGACGATCACGGCGGTGCTGGCCTACGATGGCGGGCCGCGGGCGGTCTTCACCTGGTCGTACCTGGCCGAACTGCGCGATTACTTCGAAGAACTGGCCTTTATGGGCGAGGCCGGGCGCGTGCGCATCCAGTTCCCCTCGCCGTTCCTGAAGCACTTCCCGACCCCGGTGGAGGTACAGGGGATGGATGGGAGTTTCGAATGGCGCAAGCGTGTCAACGCATCCTACGCCGAAGCGTTCAAAGAGGAGCTGCTGCATTTCCACGCTTGCGTCAGCGATGACCAGGAGCCGCTGACCGGTGGGCGCGATGGGCGCGAGGACATCGCCGTTCTGCAAGAGATCGTCGCCGCGGCGCGGCCGGCGGGGTTGGGGGGCGAGGCCGCCGAAGACCGAGGATAGAGGATCGAGGATCGAGGATAGCAGATCGAGGATCGATCTACGATCTTCGATCCTCGATCTTCAACAGTGAGGTTGTTATGAAGATCGGGTTATTCACCGATGGATTGATGCATCTACCGTTCGAGGATGCGCTGGCGGCGGCGGCGCGGATGGGCGTGCAGGCGGTCGAGATCGGAACCGGCAACTTCTCGCCGGCACCGCACTGCGATCTGCCGGCGCTGCTTGCGCACGCTTCGGCCCGCAACGCCTTCCTCGACACGATCGCACACCACGGGCTGGAGCTGGCCGCGCTGAACTGTAGCGGCAACCCACTGCATCCCGACGCGCAGATCGCCAACAGCGCGGCCCAGGTCACGCGGATGACGATCGAGCTGGCCGGGCTGCTGGGCGTCGAGCGGATCGTCTGCATGACCGGCTGCCCCGGCACGCCGGAGGGTGGCGGCTACCCGAACTGGGTCGTCGCCGCCTGGCCCGAGGATTTCCTGGAGCTGCTGGACTGGCAATGGCGCGAGCGCGTGATCCCGTTCTGGGGCGAGATAGCCGCACTGGCCGAGCGGCATGGCGTTCGCAAGCTGTGTTTCGAGCTGCACCCCGGCATGTGCGCCTACAACGTCTCGTCGTTCAAACGGCTGCGCGCGGCGATCGGGCCGATCGTCGCGGCGAACCTGGATCCGAGCCACTTCTTCTTCCAGGGCATCGATCCACTGGCGGTCATCCGCGCGCTGGGTGAGGACATCGGCTACGTCCATGCCAAGGACGCGCGCGTCGATCCGTACAACCTGGCGGTGCAGGGCGCGCTCGACGTGCAGCCGGGGCGGCCGGTGCGCGAGCTGGTCTGGGCCTATCGGACGCTCGGCTACGGTCACGGCGCCCGGTTCTGGGCCGATTTCGCCTCGGCGCTGCGATCGGTCGGCTACGACGGCGTACTGTCGATCGAGCACGAAGACCCGCTCATGGACGCCGAGGAGGCGATCGGCCGCGCCGTCGCGCTCCTTCAGCAGACAGCGCTCTTTGGTCCGCCATCGATCGTAGCAGGGGCGCCGCCGCCTTACTAAAGCGTAAAACGTAAAGCGTCAAACAGTTTTGCCTGTTCGATCTTTACGTTTTATATAGCTGGAATGGCAGATTCTCATCAAGTAGGAGGCAGCCATGAGCAGTACAGAAGATCGGAACGACCAGGAAACGGGGCTGGACGGCCGGCTGGCCACGACGCGGCGACAGTTCCTTCGGCAGGCGATGGGGATGATGGGCGGCGCGGCACTAGCGCAGATCCTGGCGGCGTGTGGCTCGCAGGCGCCGGCAGGTAGCGCGGCGGCGACAGCGGCTCCAGTGCCAACCGCCGCGGCCTCGGTGGCGACAGCGGCGCCCGCACCAACGGCGCAAGCAGCAGCGACGGCAGCTCCCGAAGCAGCGACGGCGGCGCCTGCGGCGGCCAGCGGTGGTGGTAAAATTACGCTCGGTAGCTTCGCTGACCCGGCGCAAGATGTACTCAAAAAAGTCTTCCTGCCCGAGTTCGAGAAGCAGACCGGCATCAAGACCGAGTGGGTCGAAGCGGACTACTCCGGCTGGTTCCAGAAGGCGGTAAACGACGGGCAGACCAAGGCCGGCGCGTTCGACGTCTATGTGCTTGACGACCCGTGGATCCCGCAGTTCGCCGGCGGCGGCTTCCTGGCGAACATGGAGGAGCTGGGCTACCAACCCGACAGCGACTACGTACAGCCTGCGCTCGACCTGGGCTACTGGCCGCCTAAGACAGGCCCACGCCAGCCCGGCATCGACCCGAACGCCAAGCCCGCGATCTACGCGCTGCCGATCATCGGCGACGTCCAGCTGCTCTTCTACCGCAACGACATCTACACCAGCGGGCCGCCGGCGACATGGGACGATGTGCTGAAGACGGCGAAAGAGAAAGCCGACCCGTCCAAGCAGCAGTACGGCTGGGTCACACGTGGCGTCAAGGGCAACCCGATCGTGACCTCTTTCTTCGTGATCCTGCACGACTTTGGCGGCAAGATGTTCGAGGACAACTGGAAGATCGCCTTCAACAACCCGCAAGGAGTCGAGGCGCTGGAGTTCTACCTCAGCCTGCTGCCCTACGAGCCGCCGGGTGTGGCCGAATTCGACTCCGACCAGGAAGGCCAGACGATGCTTGGGGGCAACGCCTTCGCCGCGACGATGTGGACCGGCTGGTGCCGCCAGACCGACGACCCGAGCAAGTCGAAAGTGATCGGCAAGGTCTCGTTCGATGTGCCGCCCAAAAAGGTCAACCAGTTCGCCAAGATCGGTCTATTCTCGGCCGGGATCGCCGCCTCGGCGCCGAACAAAGACGGCGCGCTCAAGTTCTTCCAATGGTTCAACAGCTCCGATACGCAGGTCAAGTTCGCGCAGGCAGGCGGGACACCCGTCAAGATTAGTGCCTTCCAGAACGAGGACGCGGTCAAGCAGGCGCGCTGGCTGCCGGCGATCCTGAAGGCGCTGTCGGCCGGCATGCCCTCGCCGCGCACCCCCGACTGGTCGAAGGTCGAGGATATCCTCGGCACAGCGCTCAACAAGGCGCTGGTCGAGAACGGCAACGCCAAGCAGCACCTCGACGAGGCAGCGGCTGAGGCGACGACGTACCTGAAGAGTGCGGGGTATCCGGTCGGATGACGAACGACGTAAGGGCACGATATATCGTGCCCTTACGTCGTTCGTCAAGGGGTGAGCTATGGCCCAGGTGGGAGCGTTCACACCTCGAACCGAGGCGCGGCGTCGTGGGCGCGTGTCGCGGCTGCCGCTGCTGCTGCTGACGCCCACCGCGCTGTTCGCGCTGGCCGTCACGGTCTTTCCGCTCGGCTACGCTGTTTTCACCAGCATCCAGGCGTTTCGCTTCGGCCGGCCGGTCGCGTTCATCGGCCTGCTCAATTATCAGAACCTGCTCGCCGACGCCAATTTCCGCGGTTCGGTCGCCACGACGCTGATCTACACCGTCGCGGCGACCGCGATCGAGTTCGTGCTGGGGATGGCGCTGGCGCTGCTGCTCAAGGACGATTTGCCGCTGCAAGGGATCATCCGCTCGACGCTGATCATCCCGATGATCGTCGCGCCGGTGGTCGTCGGTATCGTCTGGCGGCTGCTGTACAGCTCGGATGTCGGGCTAGTCGGCTACGTAACGCAGCTGATCACAGGGGAACCGATCAGCTTACTGTCCAGCCCGGCGCTGGCGCTGCCGGCGCTGATCCTGGTGGACATCTGGGAGTGGACGCCGTTTATGTTCCTGATCCTGCTGGCCGGCATCCAGTCGCTGCCGCAGGAGCCGTTCGAGGCGGCGCGGGTCGACGGCGCGAGCGCCTGGGGGTCGTTCCGCCTGCTGATGCTGCCGATGCTGCGGCCAGTGATCATGGTAGCAGTGCTGATCCGCGCGATGGACGCCTTTACGGTCTTCGATCAGGTCTATGTCCTCACGCAGGGCGGCCCCGGCACGGCGACCGAGGTCGCGACGCTGATGGTCTACAAGACGGCGTTTCGCTTCTCGCAGATCGGCTACGGCGCGGCGATGGCGATCGCGCTGCTGGCGCTGGTGATGGCGCTCTCGGTCGCGATCGTGAGGGTATTTCGTGGCGATTCGATGAGCGAGGCGTGATACCAGTCGAGAACTAAAGTTAAGACCTCGGAAGTCTTGATCGCGGCGTCCTAAAAGCTTCCGGCGAGACTTCGGAAGTCTCGCAGTCCAGATCATTTTCTGAAAGACTATAGCAGAGAGGGGAAGCTATGGCCGCATCGACAGCCATCCGGCGCCCAATCCAACTACGCAAGGGCTCGGCGCTGCGCCTGGTGTTGCTCGTCCTCGCGCTGCTGATCACCTTGCTGCCGGTCTACTGGATGGTAATCACCTCGTTGAAGACTCAGCTCGAGGTGTTTGCCGCGCCGCCGACGTTCGCGCCGCAACGGCCGACGCTGGAGAACTATGTCAGCCTGTTCGCCAACCGCAACCTGGGTGCGTACCTGCTCAACAGCCTGATCATCGTCGGCGCGTCGGTGCTGCTCTCGGTGGCGATCGGCTCGCTAGCGGCCTACGCCCTGGCGCGCTTCCGCATCGGCCGGCTCAACGAGCGGATCGGATTCTGGTTCCTGGCGCCGCGCATGATCCCGCCGATCGCGATCATCGTGCCGATCTTCCTGATCTTGCAGCAGTTCGGCCTGATCAACAAGCACCTGGGGCTGATCCTGGTCTACACCGCCTTCAATTTGCCGTTCGTCGTCTGGATGATGCGCTCGTTCTTCCAGGAGATCCCGATCGACCTTGAGGAGGCCGCAATGGTGGACGGCGCTTCGCGGCTGCGATCGTTCTGGCACGTCGTGCTGCCGCTGGCAGCGCCCGGCCTGGCCGCGACCGCGATCTTCGCGATCATCACGACGTATAACGAGTTCTTCTTCGCGCTGATCCTGACCTCTACCCCAGCCGCCGCGACGTTGCCGGTCGGCACGGCCGCGCTGATTGGTAAGACCCAGACGCTGTTCGGCGAGATGGCCGCCGCCGGGGTCGTCGCCACCGCACCGATCGTGTTCTTTGCGCTCCTGGTGCAGCGCCATCTGGTGCGCGGCCTGACGATGGGCGCGGTCAAGTGATCATTTTACTGCCAAGAAGTGGTACAATCCTCGGGCGTACAGGTTAGGCGTCAATAGGCCATTGTATTTTTATGTCTCTCTGGTTGGTGAGGTTATTCATGGCTGTTCTATTACGTTCGCGCCGGCAGATCGCCAAGATGCGTGAGGCCGGCCGGCTGGTCGCCCAGACTTATGAAATCTTGCGCCCGCGTATCCGGCCCGGCGTCACGACGCGCGAGCTGGATCGCATCGCCGAGGAATTCATCCGCAAGCACGGCGCGACTCCGGCCTACAAGGGCTACCGCGGTTTCCCGGCGACGATCTGCGTGGCGCTGAACAACGTGATCTGCCACGGCTTCCCGAGCGATACGCCGCTGCACGAGGGCGACATCGTCGGCATCGACATCGGAGCACAACTGGATGGCTGGTATGGCGACTCCTGCGTGACCTTCCCAGTCGGCCAGGTATCACCCGAGGCGGAGCGGCTGCTGAAGGTGGCCGAGGAGTGCTTGTGGAAGGGCATCCGCGCGGCGAAAGCGAGCGGCTGGTTGGGCGATATCGGCGCGGCGATTCAGACCTACGCCGAGGCCAACGGCTACTCGGTCGTGCGCGAGTGGACCGGGCATGGCGTCGGGCAAAAACTCCACGAGGAGCCATCAGTTCCACACTATGGCCGACCTGGCACGATCATGCGGCTGCGCCCCGGCTTCATCTTCACGATCGAGCCAATGATCAACGCCGGCGGCCACGAGGCCGTCCTGGACGAGCGCGACGGCTGGACCGTGCGCACGGCTGACGGCTCGCTCTCGGCGCAGTTCGAGCATACTGTGGTGATCACCGAGGATGATGGGCCGGAAATCCTGACCTTGCCATAGAGCTATTATATCGAAGTACAAGCGCGGCGCGTTCGACAGCCAGACCAAGGACTAAATCTCGAACGGCGCGAGTCGACGCGACTCGGCTTCGATCACTACTTCATCTATAGGCAATTCGTGATCTAGGATCCGACCACCACCGCCTGCCCGGCGATCAGCTTCTCCAGCGCCGGGCCGAGCTCTTCTTTGGTGATCCCGCCCTCGAAGCGCGCGGCGATCGTGCCCTGCGCGTCGATCAGGAACAGCCACGGCTCGGATTGTAGGTGCCAGGCGACCATCGGCTCGGAGAGGCCGCTGCTGTCCTGGCGCTGCGCCGACTCGCCGAAGGGGTATTTGTAGACCTCGACATGGATGAAGTTCATCTTGTCGCCGTAGGTCTTCTGCAAGCCCTGCATGACCTGGAGGCTCGGTCCGCAGGTCGCCGTCTGGCAGAAGCCGGGCGTCGCGAACAGCAGCGCCGTCGGCTTGCCCGATTTCAGTGCGTCGTCCAAGCTGATCTGGTACATCGCAGGGTCGATCTCTGTGCCCGACGACAGATGGCTGAGGTCGGGCGTATCCTTGACGGTCGGCGTCTTGACCGCGATCGCCGGCTGGCCGACGTTGGGGGTGTCGGACTTCTGCTTGACTTCCAGCCGCAGCCGGCTCGTGCTGGGCTGCGGCTGACCCGACAACCGCGTCTCGATTTCGACGCCCCAATTGCCGGCTTTCTCGAACGTCGGGTAGGCGATGTAGAAGCCGGCCGGCAGCCCCTGGCCGTAGTAGGTCGCGTCGGCCTCGAACTTCACCGGCGAATTCTGCTGGTCGAGGTCGAAGAAGCGGAGGTGAACCTTCGCGCCGGGGTCGTTCACCGGGGCCTGGTTGCGCAGC
>WNFV01008202.1_pt1 | contig 12232 bp, 8 predicted proteins | sample 5400101 | NCBI WGS metagenome assembly WNFV01 (sample SAMN13153361, study PRJNA577476) | soil metagenome | isolation source: 115 cm soil or saprolite under grassland replicate 1 | place: USA:California | collected 2016-06-15
TGGAAATTGTTCCTTCTCGAAGAGCACAACCTTGCGTCCCTCTCGCGCAAGAATGCTGGCGACGGAACTGCCCGCAGGCCCGCCGCCCATTACGATCACGTCATAAGTGTTTGAGTTCATATTCATATTTCTAGTTGAGCTTCAGGGGCTGGGTACGGTACAGGGAGCGGTAGCGACCTGGCGCCCTCGTGAGCAATATACTCATGAGGGCGCCAGGTCGCTACCGCTCCCTGTACCGTGCCGCCACAGATCTTCAAGCGTATCGAACTGTTCTTAATTCAGGTTCAAAAAAATCCGAAAGAAAATGGTCGACTTGCAGCAGCCCGCGCCGCGTGAGTTCGATCGTCCCGTTATTACGTAGAAGCAATTCTTCCCGGCTCAGCCTCTCATAAGCCGATTGAAACTCCTGCCACACGTCAACGCCGAACTTGCTGCGGAAATACGCGGCGTCGAGCGCCCCCGTCTTGAGTTGCAGAATCATCTCGCGGATCAGCCTCTGTTTGGGCGTCAGCTCCAGCGCGCGCCAGAGCGGCAATTGGCCACTCTCTAACGTCTGAACATACTCCTCGAATTTGCTCAGGTTCTGGAAATGGACGCCGTCGAAATGCGAGAACGACGAGACGCCGAGTCCGATCATATCGCCGCCGTGCCAGAGCGAGTCGGTGTAAATGAAGCGGCAGGGCTTCTTCGTCGTCGCCAGCGTGTAGGCGCTCGCGATGCGGTAGCCGCGCGCCTGGAACTGTTCGTAAGCGTAATCGAGCCAGCGCCGCTTCGTCGCCCAGTCGGCGATGGGCGAATCGAGCCCCTTCTCGATCATCTCGCGCGAAATGATCGTGTTGTAAGGAAGCTCCATCTGATAGATCGTCACCGAATCAGGTTCGAGCTCAAGGGCGCGGCTGACGGCGTCGCGCCAATGCTCGTCCGACTCGCCCATCATGCCGGCGATCAGGTCAATGTTGATCTGAGGGAAGTCGACTTCGCGCGCCCACTCATAAGCGAGGTAAATCTCGGCCGAAAGATGAGCGCGGCCGTTGGCGGCCAAAATGTCGTCGTTGAAATGTTCGACGCCGAGGCTCAATCGCGTGACGCCGATTTCTTTCAGCGTTTCGAGCTTCGATTTGCGTAGCGTGCCCGGCTCGCACTCGAAGGTGACCTCTTCGGCGTTCTCCCAACTCACATGCCGGTTGAGTCCATCCACCAGATAGCGAAGCTGCTTTTCGCTGATATAAGAAGGCGTGCCGCCGCCGAAGTAGGCCAGCCGAAGCTGCCGCCCCTGCAAAGCGGGCATACGGCTGTAGATTTCATTCTCTTTGATCAGCGCGTTGAGATAGACCTCGATCTCCGAAGCGTTCTTGTCCGTGTAGACTTTGAAATAACAAAATTTGCACCGCTTGCGGCAGAATGGGATGTGAATGTAAAGCCCGAGCGGCTGCTCGACGCGCGCGGGACGGCCCAGCGCCCCGATCGCGTCCGGGATGTGTTCCGGTTCCCACTGCGAGAACGGCGGATAGTTTGAGACGAAATAATTGCCGACTTCAGTTTTGGTATTCGATGTGTCTGTCATTTCGTTTTTGGATCCCTCAATGGTTCGCCGGTCTTAGTGTCAAAAGAGAGAGTCTTGCCGCCGATTCATTCCGCCACCCTTTTCAGGTATGTTCAAGATCTCTTTCGCTCAAGAAACATCCAACGATGACCTTCGATGTCTTCCGCTCTGTATCGTCTGCCCGGGCCGCCGTCTTCCGGTTCAGACAGGATGACGGCCCCGGCTCTTTTCGCCCGTTCATAATGTTCATCAACGTTGTCGACATAAACGAGCGCTCCATCAATAACCCAAGGCACGGTCGACCATTCTCTGGCGCGTGCGCATCGCTCGCGATGGCGCTTCGGACATTCGTACTCAGGCGTGGGTGTGGCGAGCATGATCAGACTGTCGCCATATTCCATCTCCGCGTGAGCGAGTCGGCCGTCCGGCCCAATAATGCGCGTACGCTCACGGAAGCCAAAAGCCATCCCGAGCCAGTCCAGCGCGCCCACGCCGTCTTCATACGAAATCATTGGAATAATACTTTGAGCCTCATTCGGCATAGTGTTTCCTTCAACAAACTCTCCTTGACGCCGCGCCAAGGTCAGAATACCACCTCAAACAGATGACCATTCGGGTCAAAAAAATAGACTCGCCCGTTTCCACCGAGCGGATCGCTGGTCTGCATGTTAGCGATGCGCTTCCTCATTCATTCCGCAACCCGCTTGTAGCGGCGCGCTTTGAATTCGTAGCGCGGCAGGCTGCCCGCCGTCGCCTGCGCGACGCTGACGCGGATGTTCAATTGCGCGCGGAAGGCGGCGAGAATGGCCCGCTCCACTTCGGCGAAAGGGCTCAGCCCGTCGGTTTCGATCTTAAGGAGCAGATCGTCCATCTCCGACACTCGCCGGATCTCCACTTCATATTCGACGATGGAGGGGACGGCGCGGATCAGGTCGTCAATCGCGCTCGGATAGACGTTGACGCCGCGCACGCTCAACATATCATCGGCGCGCCCCAGCACTCCGCCCTTGATGCGGGCCAGAGTCCGCCCGCACTCGCAGGGCTCCGTCGCCATCTCGACCAGATCGCCGGTGCGATAACGCAGCACGGGCATTCCGGGGCGACCGAGCGTGGTAATGACCAGCTCGCCGCGCGTCCCCTCATCAACCGCTCCGCATGTCTTCGGATCGATGACCTCGAAGATGAATTCAAGCTCGTTAAGGTGGATCGCGCCGTCCGCAGCCTGGCAATCGAAAGCCCAGGCCCCGACTTCGGTCGCCCCGGCGTGGTCGAAGCATCTCGCGCCCCAGGCCTCTTCGATCCGCCGCTTGACGTTGGGCACGCTCGCGCCCGGCTCGCCCGCGTGAATCGTGACGCGAATGTCGGATGAGCGCAGGTCGAGTCCGAGGCGCGCGGCGACCTCGGCCAGATGCAGCGCGTAAGTCGGTGTGCAGACTAAAACTGTGCAGCGGTTATCGAGGATCGCGCGCAGCCGCTGTTCAGAACTCATCCCGCCGCCCGAAATTGCTAGCGCACCCGCATGCCGCGCGCCCTCGATGCCCGTCCAGTGGCTGACATACGGTCCGAAGGAGAAGGCGCAGAAGACCAGATCGTTCTCCGTCACGCCCGCCCCCCGGTAGACCTCGACCCAGCACCGCAAAAACGTCTCCCAATCTTCGGCAGTATCGAGCCACCGGAGCGGGCGTCCGGTCGTCCCCGACGTCTGATGTAGATAGCGGTAGCGCGAAAGCGGGTAAGTGAGCAGCCTGCCGTAAGGCGGATGTTCGAATTGTTCAGCCGCCAATTCGCTCTTGGTCGTGAAGGGCAGCGCGCTCAAATCCGCCGCCCCTCGCGCTTCAGACATTTTCATCCCAGCAAAGCCGAATTTCTCCTGGTAAAACCGATTCGTCGAGATTTCCACGAGCAGCGAGCGGAGCCGCTCGTCCTGCCATGCGCGCAGCTCCGCGCGACTTGGGGATTGCGGCCCGCGATAGTCAAAATCCATTCTAGCCCTTTACCTCCGGCCACGTCGTTGAGCGATCACGGTCGTTTTCACCTTTTTTGGAATATCCTCCATTCAAGAGGGTAATAAGAGGATAAGAGGAAAGCATTAATGTTTAAAGTGACGAAATGACCGCTTCGACGTAGTTGCAATTTGCTCAAACCACATGTGATAGTACGCCGCGCTTCGACCCGCGGTTTCTGATACTACATGCGCTGAAACCCACGATCAAGTCACCTTCTCCACCTAAATTCTGACGGGACAAGCCCGTCTGAATTTAGGTGGAGCTTGGATCGAAAGATCAAAGCTCCGGGTGACCAGACCCAGCCAGGATTGAAAGCGATTTCAATTATCGGGCTACGTTATTTGAGTCATGACACCAACGGATGCGCTAGCCAGTTCGTTGCCACTGTCGTCCGGCATTAAACAGACAAGGGGAGACTAGAGTCAGTGTGTTGGGCGTAAAAAGCTCAGATAACTTCGTCGAGGCTAACATAGCAACCACAAGTTGCATTGAGTCGAAAGGCTCATCAAAAAAAGAACATGAAAGTAGCCGTTTTAGATACAACCAAAAAACCTTTAGCGCCGACAACCTTGCGCCGCGCTGACCTGCTTTTAAAGCGAGGCAAGGCAGCCGTCTTTCGTCGCGATCCATTCACAATCATCTTGAAGAGAGAAGTGTCTGACCCAGAGACGCCTGATTTGAAACTCAAAATTGATCCTGGATCGAAAACATCCGGCATTGCGATCATCAACCAACAAACCGGCGAAGTTGTCTTTGCTACCAACATCAATCATCGCGGGCACGAGATTAAGAAAAGTCTTGATTCGCGTCGCGCGCAACGTCGTTCTCGTCGCAGCCGAAAGACCCGTTATCGCCAGCCTCGTTTTTTGAATCGGACAAGACCGGAAGGTTGGTTGCCGCCTTCGCTTGCCAGCCGTGTTGAGAATGTCTCGACCTGGGCGCGACGCTTGAGCCGCTTCTATCCGATCACAGGTCTGGCGATGGAACTGGTCAAATTCGATATGCAGTTGATGGAAAACCCTGAAATCAAAGGCCTCGAATATCAGCAAGGCGAACTGGCCGGATACGAACAGAGAGAATATCTGCTCGAAAAATTTAAGCGTCAATGCGTTTATCAACGTAGAGGCTCGCCTTGTGACGATGTTTTGAATGTTGATCATCTACAGCCTAGCGCCTGCGGCGGCACAAATCGAATTTCAAATTTAGTGATCGCCTGCCAAAAGCACAATCAGGAAAAAGGCAAGATGTCGGTTGACGAGTATTGTGCTCGCTATGGTCTCGATGCCGCCAAAATCAAAGCTCAAGCAAAGCAGCCGCTGAAAGACGCTGCCGCTGTCAATACGACAAGGTGGGCCTTGTTCAATCGTCTTAAAAGTCTTGGTTTACCTGTTGAGACCGGATCAGGCGGATTGACCAAATTCAATCGCATCCAAAGAAACTTAGCTAAAGAGCATTGGATTGATGCTGTCTGCGTTGGCCAGAGCACGCCTGAAAAGCTCAACACTGAAGGCGTGCAACCGCTTCGGATAAAAGCGACTGGTCGTGGCTCGCGTCAAATGTGTTTGCTTGACAAGCATGGCTTTCCTCGGACATCAGCAAAAGCGAAGCGTGTAGTTCAAGGATTTCGGACTGGCGACCGGGTCAAGGCGGTTGTGCCTGATGGCAAAAAGAAAGGTGTGTACGTTGGCAAGGTCGCAGTCCGAAGCAGTGGCAGTTTTAACATCACAACTGCACAAGGAACAATTCAAGGCATTAACTACCGTCATTGCCGGTTGCTACAACGAGCAGACGGTTATTCGATTAACGGTTAATCGCATGCTCTTGCCAGGGTCAAGCCCTAGCAATCGCATACGATCTCGATTTCCTCTCCATCTCAACCCTCCGGGTTATAGACGGAGTATCCATCGAGGGAAGAGGATGAAACGACTGCTGCTCGTCATCGCCATCATCGCGCTCTACCTGCTGCACCAGGACTTCTGGTTCTGGCGCGCGGCCGCGCCGATCGTCTTCGGCTTTCTGCCCGTCGGCCTCTTCTATCACGTCTGCTACACGCTCGTGATCTCGGCGTTGATGTGGGCGCTAGTTAGATACGCGTGGCCGTCACATTTGGAGGGTGAAGACAAGGAGGCTCGTACAGATTGATCCCTGCCCTTTTCGTCTTCGCTTACCTGGCGATCGTCATTTACATCGGCGTCTTCGCTTTCCGCCGCAAAGTGGGCGAGCATCCGGCGGAAGATTATTTTCTGGCCAATCGCGCGCTGGGCCAGTTCGTTTTTCTGCTCTCGCTCTTCGGCACGAATATGACGGCGTTCGCGATCCTCGGCTCGTCGGGCCATGCGTTCTCGAACGGCGTCGTGACTTACCCGCTGATGGCTTCTTCGTCGGCGCTGGTCGTGCCGCTGTCGTTGTTTCTGATCGGGACGCGCGTCTGGGCGTTGGGCAAGCGATACGGATTCATTACGCCCGTTCAGATGTTCCGCGACCGCTGGGAGTGCGGCCACATCGGCACGGTGATTACGGTCGTGCAGGCGGCGATGCTCGTGCCCTACATCATCATCGGCGTGATGGGCGGTGGAACGACTCTGTATGCGATCAGCGGAGGGCGCATTCCGTTCTGGATCGGCGGCGCGGTGGTCGCGATGGTGGTGATGATCTACGTCTTCTTCGGCGGGATGCGCGGCACTGCCTGGGTCAACACTTTTCAGACGACGCTCTTTCTGCTCTTCGGCGCGATCGCGCTGGTCGTGATCGGCGTGGGGATGGGAGGTTTCGGGAACGCGGTCAATGAGCTGCTGGCCTCGCCCTCAACGTCGTCGCTGCTGACGCGTGAAAAGGTTTCGCCGCTCTTCTTCTTCAGCTACACGTTCATTCCGCTCTCTTCGATCAACTTCCCGCACATGATCATTTTCTGCCTGACCGCCGAGCGGATGCGCCATTTCAAAAAGACGGTGATCCTGTATCCGGTCTGCATGCTGGCGATCTGGCTCCCGGCGGTCTTCCTCGGCGTGGCCGCGAACCGGGCCACAGAAGTCCCCGCGATTCGCGCGAAGCTCGAAGCCCGTCAGACATTGGTCTCGCAGGGCGCGGCGCTTTCGCCGGAAGAACGCGACGAATTGCGGGCTAAGTCGGCCGGCGACGACATCCTGCTCAGGCTGCTCGATCCTTACGCGCTGCTGTGGCTCGCGGGCTTGCTGGGCGCGGGAATTATGGCCGCCGTGATGGCCAGCGATTCGCAGATACTGGCGCTCTCGACGATGTTCTCCGAAGACATCTTCGCGTTTTACGGAGGCAAGGAGAGATTCGGCGAAAGGGCGCAGGTCGTCACGGCCCGCGTCTTCGTCATCGCGCTGACCGTCATCGCCTACGCCATCGCGCTCAAATTCCCGCAGCCGATCTTTGACCTGGCCGTGCAGTACGCGTTTTCGGGCTATTCGGCGATGATGCCGCTGCTGGTCGGGGCGCTCTTCTGGAGGCGGAGCACGAAATGGGGCGCGCTGGCGAGCGCGCTCTGGGCGGCGGCGAGCGTGGTCGCTATTGCGATCTTTCAAACGGTCGTGAAGACGCCGAAAGTCGTCTGGTCAATCGGCGACGTCGAGGTCTTGGCTCGCACGCCGGCGGGAACGTCGGTATTCGGATTGTTGCCGGTCGTGCCGATGGTGATCGTTTCCGCGCTGTTGATGATCGTCGTGTCGCTGATGACGAAGACGCCGAGCGAGAAGACGGTCAGCCGCTACTTTCTTCAATAGGCTTTTCTTCGGGACGGCGCAAAACCGTCTGCCAAAAAATCGTTTTTATCAAGGCGCGATTGTTGTAAGCTTGCGGCGCGCGCTAGAGTTGACCCGAAGAATCTCCATTCGACTTGCAGCCCCGACTCAGCGTCAAGCGAGGTGTTTTAGCGACATCGATTCAGTCGATAGACCTCAGAAAATCGGATTCAGACCGGAAGGGAAAGGCATGAAATATTGTCCGAAGTGTAAAGCGTCATATTCTATTGGCCAGCGTTTCTGTTCGAATGACGGGGCTACGCTGACGCTTCAAGACCCGTACAATCTCGTGGGCCGGGCCCTGGTGGACAAGTATCGCCTCGACGCGCTCGTCGGGATGGGCGGGATGGGGGCCGTCTACTCCGCCGTTCACCTGAGCACCGGGCGTCAAATCGCCGTGAAGGTGCTTCTGCCCAATCTGGCCATCGGCAACCCGCGGCTCATCGAGCTTTTCGAGCGCGAGGCCAGGGTCGTCGGGCGGCTCAGGCACGAAAACATCGTCGACATCATCGACGCGGGTCGGACTACGGACGGCGTCGCCTACATCGCGATGGAGTGGCTCGAAGGTCATCCCCTCGAGGATGAGATCCAGCGTGGCGGCCCGCTAAGCTTTCAGCGCGTCTCCGAAATTCTCCGGCAGGTCGCCGCGGCGCTCGATGAATCCCACTCCCAGCACATCATTCACCGCGACCTCAAACCGTCCAATATTTTCCTGGTGAAACGCCCCGGCGGTCGAGAGCAGGTCAAGGTGGTGGACTTCGGAATCAGCAAGTCGCTCGGCGACACCGGCGGCTCTCCCGTCTCGTCGGTGATGGGGACGCCGCAGTACGCCAGCCCTGAGCAATTCAAACTCGGCGAAAACATAGACAGCCGGACCGACGTTTACTCGCTCGGCGTCATGCTTTTCCAGATGCTCACGAACGCGCTGCCGTTCAACGACACTACGATCAGCGCGCTCATTCATAAGCACCTGAACGAGCCTCCGCCGCCGCTCCGCAGCCTGCGCCCGGACATTCCGCCCGCCGTGGAGGAATTGGTCGGCCGCATGCTCGCCAAACAACCGGCCGATCGCCCGCAGCGCGCGGGAGACATTCCGGATCTTTTTGATCAGGCTCTCGGCGCTCACCGTGTGACCGTTGTGGACGAGGCCACAATTCCGGAGGCCGATCCCGGATTTCAGCCACGCCAGGCGCCGCCTTCAATACAACCTCCGGAGCAGCCTCCGATGCAACCGGCGGCGCAAGATCCGATACAGCCTCTGACACAACCTCCGGCGCAAGTTCAGACACAGCCTCCGGTACAACCTACGGCGCCATTTACCACGCATCCTCCGGTACAACCCACGGCGCCATTTACCACGCAGCCTCCGGTACAACCCCAGGCGCAATTCCCCATGCATCCTCCGGTACAACCGCAGGCGCCGTACCCCATGCAGTCTCCCGTACAGCCTCCGATGCGACCTCCGGCGCAGCCTCCGATGCAGCCTCAGATGCAACAGGCGGCGCAATTTCCCATGCAGCCTCCGATGCAGTATCCAGCGCCGCCAAAATCATCGAAGCGGAGATGGGGGGGATGGACTCTTGTGATCGGCGGCGCGGCCGCGCTCTTCGCCATTCTGGTGATCGGACTCGCGATCGCCTTGTATCTGAGCGGTTCCGATTCCGTCTGGAAAGGAAATACGGAGGCTGAGCGCAAGGCCTTTCGCGAAGGGCGCTATCTGGAAGCAGTCAACTATGCCCAGGCGGCGGTGAAGGACGCTGAAGCCTTCGGCCCGCAAGACCCGCGTCTGGCCACGAGCCTGCACAACGCGGGCGAGCTTTACACCCGACTGGAAAGATATGACGAGGCGGAGAGGTTCCTGCAGCGCGCGTTATCGATCCGCGAAAAGACCTTGGAAAACGCGGAGACCGCGCGAACGATTTGCGCCCTGGCCAGGCTGAACCAGGGTCGGGGGATTAAAGACAAGGCGGAGCGACTATACCGGCAATCGCTGGCGATTCGGGAGAAAGCGCTTGGGAGAGACCATCCCGACGTCGCCGAAAGTCTGAGCGGGCTGGCCGGCGTTCTGTCATTGAAACGAATCGACGAGGCGGAGCGATTGGCCCGGCGGTCTCTCAGCGTCAGAGAAAAGGCCCTCGGCGAGAATCATCCAGACGTGGCGGAGAGCTTATCGAGGTTGGTTGAGGTGACCATGGAGACAGGCAAGCCCAGTGAGATAGAGTCCCATTTGCGACGCGCCATCACCATCAGAGAAAACTCCCTCGGACAGGGGCATCCTGATCTGGCCGAAAGCCTGATAAGTTTGGGCGTTTTTCTCGACAAACGATCACAATGTCAAGAGGCCGAGGCGCCGATGCGACGGGCGATAGCGATACTCGAAAACGCCTACGGAGCGAACCACCCCGTCGTGGCCAGAGGTAATCTTGCGCTCGCCAGCGTGATCGCGGGGCTAGGCAGAACGTCCGATTTCGAAGAATTGATTGGTCGCGCCATCGCCGTTTTGGAAAAATCGTCGGGCGCGGAGAGCAAGGATGTAGCCCGGGCGCTTTCGATCAAGGGAACGGCGCTGATGAATCTGGGCGAGTATAAGGAAGCGGAAACTCAGCTTCTCCAGTCGCTGGCCATTCTCGAGAAATCGGAGAGGATGACTGGAGAACTGGTCGCCGAAGCTTACCTGAACCTGGCCACCCTTTACAGCACACAGGGGGCGTTTACCAAAGCGGAAGATTATCTGCAGCGCTCGGCGAACGCATACGAAAACGCCCTGGGGAAAGATCATCCGGTGTTGTCGGCCCTGTTAATTGGCCAGGCGATGAACCTGGCCAAATTGAAAAAGGCCGGCGAAGCTGAAAATAAACTGCGCCAGGCCGACGCCGGCGTTCGAAGGGCCCCCGGAACGTTACGCGCTCCTTTGGCGTCTTTGTCCGCGTTCGCAGGGGCGTTCCTGCTCTTTGAAAAAGGCGAGTATGAGCAGGGGTATGAGAAGATGGGAAGTTCAGCGTCGGCGTTTGACGATTCGCCCCTGCTCTTCGGCGAAACCGTTCACTTCGTTTACTTCGCCTCTGTCGCGCAGCAGGTTAAACCCGTCATTGACGGGATGGCCAAGTTGTTCCAGGCGCGAGGCGCGGGACAGGCGCTGGAAGCCCAGGCCGACAGCACGATTCAGAGAATAGAACTATTGGAATCGACGGCGAAGCGCGGCTTGGCGGTAGTGGAGAGAGAACAATGCAAGCGAAATCAGAACCTTTTGGGAGAATACAAAAACATGCTCGCGGTCCTGTATGCGACGAAAGCTCTATGCCTCGATACCGCAGGCAAACATCAGGACGCTATGACTGTCTTGCGCGATAATCTCCCTACCATCCAGGAAAATCTTAAGCGTGGAGGCTCTAAATCTGAGGTGTATAGTCTTTTTTCGACATATGGCAACCTGCTCAGATTGACGGGGCGCCAGGATGAGGCGCAGGAGATCGAATCTTTCATTAAAGACATTCCCGCCGGGAACGTTCCCAAGAATTAGCGCTCCTATATCGTTCGCCGCGCAAGGCGACCCGGAGGCGATCGTCACGCGCTTGGGCGCGAAAATAGTATCCTTTTGAGCAAGAGTAACTTGAGCAGATTGCGGCGCGCTCTCTTAATCCTGCTTCAATAGACCAAACCGGACGCTCGTCGAAGTAACATTGAGGCTTAAATTCAGCCTCTGACTTTTAATGTTTTTGTAATTGACATACGCGCGCGAAGTAAATATCCTAGCCTTGCTTTTACGTTGTTAATCTTAATGACTGCCCTGAACACGCACACGCCCTTTTCCTCACCTCCTGTGTTTCCCCTTTGGATTTGCAAGCCCCGATTCGTTGAAAAATAATTTTGCGACGCAAATGAAGAGATAAACGCTTCACCCGCTTGTCTCACTTATTTTCAATAGCCTTATGAAAAAGGCTTTTAGGATTTGTGCGCAATGATCGGTGTGAAGTTACGCATTCAAAATGCCGGAATGGCAAGTTGAGGACGGAGAGTGGAGGAGAGGGAAGAGTCGGTGGGCGTATCAGAGTGGGAACGGGGCGAATAGGCGACGACGAATGGGGAGCGCGGAGTCGCCCGGTCGTCAAACATCCGCGCAGTTCGCTTCATCGGCTTCCCCTCTCCTGCGCTCTTCGTCAAAGTTTGTTCTCCGACTTTTGAGAATCTAAAGCTTCAAATGGCGGCTTCTTGAATCTGAAGCCGCTAAAAAAATTCATTGATCCGAATTATCTAAATAGCAGCAGTCGCTCAACAGAAATTACTGTGGGCTTGTCCTAAGTAGTAATGTAGAGCCTTGATTTTTGATAGATTGGGTTGCCAATCAAAATGGCAAATTGAGGACGGAGAGTGGAGGAGAGGGAAGAGTCGGTGGGCGTATCAGGGTGGGAACGGGGCGAATAGGCGACGACGAATGGGGAGCGCGGAGTCGCCCGGTCGTCAAACATCCGCGCAGTTCGCTTCATCGGCTGTCCCTCTCCTGCGCTCTTCGTCAAAGATTTCCGCGCGTATATCGCATTCAGACCTGATACTCTTTGCCTCCGTAGTCGCCTTCGCCTAAACTCCCCTGAATCCCACGCCAAATTTGTTTAATCGCTGCATTTATGGGGTTAGCAAATGCGTGTACGGTGTGGGGCGATTTATTTAATCGCCCTGTTTGTGGCCCTGTCCGATCAGGAGTCCAATCAGGAAACGTAAGCGAGTAAACAACTCGCGCACGGAGTCCCGTACACGCATTTGCTAACCGATCTAAATAAAGAGGTGTTTCTGCGCGTCACACAATTGATCCTGGCTTCTACGCTGCTACTGAGCGTGGCCGGGCGTCTGGGACATTTGAGCAAATACGCCGAACTGGCGTCTCATTTCAAATTTCAGTACCTGATCGGTTCGGTGGTCTGTCT
>WNFV01020346.1_pt1 | contig 12231 bp, 9 predicted proteins | sample 5400101 | NCBI WGS metagenome assembly WNFV01 (sample SAMN13153361, study PRJNA577476) | soil metagenome | isolation source: 115 cm soil or saprolite under grassland replicate 1 | place: USA:California | collected 2016-06-15
TTCGGATCGACGACCTTGTACCAGTTCACCGTGCAGAGGAAGACCGAGACCTGCGGCTGCAGCTCGCGGATCATTTGCCGAAAGTCATTCGCGCCGTGCCCGTTGAAGATCACGAGCTTTCCAATCCCCTGCTCCGCGAGTGACTGCGCGATATCGCGCAACACCAGCGCCTGCGTGCTCGGGTTCATGTTGATGCACAGCGGGATATCGAGCTGGCCGGTGTTCACGCCAAAGGGGACGCACGGCAACACCACCACCTTCGCGCCGCGCTGCCACGCCCGCTCGGCCGCGCGCTCGGCGACCGCTTCGGCCTGCATGTTGTCGGTGGCATACGGGAGGTGGAAATTGTGCGCCTCGGTCGCGCCCCATGGCAGGATCGCGACGTCGTAACGCGTGTCGCGCACGGTCTTCCAGGTCAGCTCATTGAGGATGTACGGTCTCAAGCGACGACAGCGGCGGGAGCCGGTCCCGCGTCCACAAGTTGCTTCGTGAGCGGGTCGACGCGGTAATTCAGCCCCTCCAGGCTGCGCGCTCCGAGCAAAACGAGGTCTCCGTGCTCGCCGAATACGACGTCATCTGTGGTTCGACGTCCCGCGGCGTGCACGAACGCCGCGCCGATCCAGCGTTCTAGAATGGTCCCGTTGGCCTGTCGAAAGCGCAGCCTCGTATAACGCTCGATGCCGAGCGAGGCGAGAATCCCTTCTGGCACCCATGAGAGCTCGGCACCCGTGTCCACGAGCGCGGACCCCACCGTTCGACGCTCGCCTGGACGCGCGGGGTTTTCGATCTCGATATCGATCCGGAACGTGCCCATGTCCTCGGTCATCAATCTGCTCCTTGTTGCTCTGGCGAGTAGTACCATCACCGTGCGTCGCGTGTCAATGTATCGCGGATAGAGTTCAGGGGCGACGCCGCCGGGGTTGACGCGCTTACCCCCAACCCGTCTCTTCGAGTCCGGTCAACTCTCTTGATCCGTGGCTCGGAGGCATTGATGCGTCGCACCCTGTGGAGTCTCCTGTTACTCGCGCTGGTGGGCACCCCGCTACCAGCCCAGGGGCTCCGCGACAAGATCTCCCAGCTCTTCATTTTCACGAGCGGAAAGGACCCGCTGTTCCTGGGGGGGACGGCAGGCTCCGATTCGGCCACCGCGCTGCATGCCGATCACTTCGTTCCAGCGGCCAATGCCGACAACGGCTCCCTCATCTCGTTCATCGGCTCGGCGATCAGTCAAAACGTCGGCAACCTCCCCGTCAGCGCCACGAGCGGCGGCTCGACCTTCCGGTTCGAAGCGGGGGTCCCCGTCCCCACGTCGGGCTCGCCTGGCGCCGTGTTCGGCGAGCGGGCTCCCACGCTCGGCCGCGGCCGCGTGTTCGTCGGCGCCAACGTCAATCGCCTCCACTTCGAGACGCTGCGCGGCGTGAGCCTGCACGACATCGAGATGACGTTCACGCACGAGAACGTGACGGGCCCTGCCTGTGACAGCATCGTAGGGCAGTCCTGCACGCCATACGGCGTTCCCACACATGAAAACGACGTGATCGACCTGAAGTTGGCGCTCGATATCGACATGACGATCACGTCGTTTTTCGTGACCTTCGGCCTCCTCGACCGGGTGGACATCGGCGTCGTCCTGCCGATCGTCTCCACGTCGCTGCGCGGCACCAGCTTCGCGCAGATCGCGCCGTTCGGCGGTACCACGGCGCAGCACTTCTTCGGCGGGACGGCCGCGAACCCCGAGCTCTCGACGTCGCGGTTTGTGGACGGTTCAGCAACTGGTGTCGGCGACATCGCCACGCGCGTCAAGGTCAATCTCATGCGCTCGGAGCGGACTCACTTCTCGGTGCTGGGCGACGTGCGCTTCCCCACCGGCAGCGCGGACGATCTGCTCGGCGCCGGCCACATCGCGGCACGCGGCCTCGGCATTCTGTCGGCGCGGTTCGGCACGTTCTCACCGCACGCGAACATCGGATATCTGTTTCGGGGCGGGGGCTCGCAGAACAGCGCGGTGCTCGCGACGGTGGGGTTCGATCACGTGATGGCGCCGTGGGCGGCGATTGCGATCGATCTGGTGTCGGAGCTGCAGGTCGGTGAAAGTAAGCTGCGACTGCCGGGCACGGTCTCGTACGATCTGCCGTTCCGCCGCACCGTCGAGCCGACGAATATCCCCAACGAACGCGACGATGTGATCAACGGATCGTTCGGCTTCAAATTCGTGACGCACAGCGGCATCACGATCGTGGCCAACACCCTCTGGCCGTTGAACCGGGGCGGATTGCGGCCGAACGTCCTGTGGACCGCCGGCCTGGAATACAACTTCTAGACGCCTAGGCGCCGAGACGCCGAGGAAAGACTAGCGGACCGCGGTGATGCGCCAGCCGTTCGCGTCGCGCGCGAGCGTCACACGAAACGTCACCGGGCGTCGCTCGGCGCGTCCGGTGCCGGCGTTGTCGTATTCGTAGACGCCGCTGACCGTCGCATCAGCTGACGCGCCCGCGATATTCAGGTTCGCGATGGCGAGATTGGCTTTGAGATTGCGCACGCGATCGAAGAACGTCTGCCAGCTCCCCTGCTGCGCCCCCGTGAGGCCGGGATACGCGTGCCGCACCTGCTCGATGTCGCGCGATTCGAGCGCTCCCGCGTAGTCGGCGATCACCTTCTCGATATCCGGTCGTGGGTCGGCAGCGACCGGCGGAGGCGCGGCCGGTTGTGGCGCCGGGGCAGGAGGAGGCGCCGGCGGCGGGGACTCCGCGACGCGACGCGCCTCGGTGTCGCGCGCGCTCCGCGACCGCGCGGCCCGCTCGGCATCCGTCCAGAGCGATGCCGCCGTGGCGAACTGCATCATCGCCTCCGAGACGCGCCGCGCCCGCGCCAGCGACTCGGCGGTCGCAAACGCCGCCTGGCCCCCGCCCAAATCGGCCGCCGAGGCACCCGCCAACGCCGCCCGCTGTCCCGACTTCAGAGCGCCCGCGCGCAGCGCACCAATCAGGCTGTCGTCCCGTTGCCCGACGACGTTCCGGCGTGGCGCGGGCAGCTGAGCCGGCTGCGGAGGGGGAGCCGCGGCTACAGGCACGGAGTCCCGCGCACCTGCCGGCGGCGGAGCAGTGACCGAACCGACCGGACGCCACGGCGCCACGCGCCACAGCGCGAAGCCGAGCACGGCAATTCCCGCCGCGACGCTCGGCCAGATCCAGCGCCGCCCGCGGCGGATGGATGGACGTGTCCGCACGCGCGACAAGGCGATCGGGCTGGTCGGCGTCTTCGGGCCGGCGCGTCGGACGCCGCTCTGCGCGAGTGTAATCATCTCGCGCCGGATCGGATCATCGCGCCGCAGCGACGGCCGGCCGCAGACCGCGACGACGTCGTCCATGTTGGGCCAGCGCCGTGCCGGTTCCTTCTCCAGCATGCGCATGACCGCTTCGGCGAGATTCGGGGGGCAGTCGGGGCGCAGCTCCGTGACGGGACGCGGCGGCTGGTTGAAGTGCGCGTACATGACGGACATGATGGAGTCGTCTTGAAACGGCAGCGTCCCCGTCAACATCTCGTACGCCACCACGCCGAGCGAGTACTGGTCCGACGCGCCGGTCACTTCTTCTGTGGCGCACTGTTCGGGGCTCATGTACGTCGGCGTTCCCACAGTCACGCCGGTCATCGTGAGCCCCTGCGCCTGCACCACCTTCGCGATGCCGAAGTCGGTGACGACGGCCCATCCTTCTTCATCCAGCATGATGTTCGCCGACTTGATGTCGCGGTGGATCACGCCATGGCGGTGCGCGTAACCGAGTGCGTCGCCGACCTGTGCGAGGATGGCCTGCGTCATCGCGATCGGCAGCGGACCGACGTCACGGATGACGTGGTCGACCGATCGGCCCTGCACGTGCTTCATCACGAAGTAGAGAACGTGCTCGCTGTCTCTCACCGCGTAGATCGGAATGATGTGCGGATGGCTGAGCGCGGCGGCGGTACGGGCCTCGCGTTTGAAGCGCTCGACCATGCCCTCCCCCATGAGCAGCAATGCGGGCGCGAGCACCTTGATGGCGACCTTGCGATCGAGCGCGAGGTCGTGGGCGAGGTAGACCGTCGCCATCCCCCCACGCCCAATCTCGAGCAGGATCTCGTACTGCCCCATGGTCGCGCGCCGCAATGCCCCGAGCTGCGCCTCCGCCGCGTCGGGGCGCAGTTCGACTGGGGCGCCGGTCGGCGTGGCGAGCGTCGGCCCAGACCACGGCCGGTGCACAGGGATTCCCGTGCCGCAGCGCGGACAGAAGGACGCCCCAGGCCCGAGGTTCGCACCGCAGCGCTGGCAGGAGGAAGATGGATTAGAGGTCATTCCAGCCGCACAAGATACACCAACTGCTAGACGTTTGGACGTCTAGACGTATAGGCTAGACGTTTGAAGTTGCCGGACGCCTCGCGAGCATCGCGCGCCGCGCAAACAGGGCACACGGTGTGCCAATCAGGAAAGCGTGGACGGCGATACTCAGCAAGACCCACACGAGATCCCCGGAGCCCGGATTCGCCGCCGAGAGCGGGACGACGATGTAGTTCATGATCCCGTAGAGCAGCACACCATACAGCGGACCATACACCCACGGTTTTTGCCACAGCTCCGACCAACGCCGCGCGAACAGGTAATACGTCACCGCCATCGACGTGGCAATGAAATAGTGGAGCGCGAGGCCGAGGAGTGCCGTGCGCGCCCCGCCGGTGAAACTGGCGCCGTCGAGCAGGCCGGACGCGACGGACTGCAGGACGCGAGTGGGGGCAACGTCGCGCTTCAGGAACCAGAAAGTGCAGGCGTACGTGATGTCGAATGTGCCGGCGACCAGACCGCCGAGGAAAACATAGGACCAGGGCTTTTTCATGGGTTCCATGCTACGACGCGACGGGTTCGATTGCTCTCGACGGCCAATTGCAATCCGCGCATGACGTCGAGCGACCACTCCGGTGTGACAGCGAGGTCGGCGGTGCCGAGCATCGCGTCCCGCACGTTCTCATAATATCGCGCGAAACTCGACCGCAGCGTCGGCACTGTTCGCGTTGCGTCAGGCGTGATGAGCTTGCCGTACAGCTCCGGCGATTCGGTATCCCAATCCGGCTCGTCCGGTGTACGTCCTTCCTTCAGGGCGGCTTCCTGCGGGTCCATGCCGTATTTAATGAAAGAGCCCTTCATGCCATGCACGATCCAGGTCGGGCCCACCGGAGCTGCCAGCATCGACGCGCGCAACACGGCCCGTGCGTGCCGATAGTAGAGCGTGACGTCGAACGCGTCGTCCACCACGGCGTCCGGACGTTCGATGCGAATATCGGCGCCAATCGCCTCGGGAGCTCCAAACAACAGGAGCGCCTGATCGAACAGGTGCGGACCGATGTCGAACCAGACGCCGGATCCCGGCAGAGTTTCTTCGCGCCAGGCGTTGGGCTTCCGCTCCGGCCGGAACCGATCGAAATGCGATTCGAAGAGCACGACTCGTCCGAGGGTGCCCTCCGAGACGACCTGCTGTACCGTGGCGAAATCCCCGGTGTAGCGGCGATCCTGGTACACGGTAACGATGCGCCGCTGTTGTTTGGCGATCTGGACCAGGTCCAGGGCCTCCGCGAGCGTCGGGGTGAACGGTTTGTCGACCACGACGTGACGGCCCGCGAGCAAGCACTGCTTGGCGATCGGATGATGTGACGCATTCGGAGTGGCGACGACGACGAGATCGATCTTGCGCGTCAGCATCTCGTCAACGCTGTGCACGAATTCGACGTCAGGGTAGCGCGGATCCGGCGGTCCATGACGTTGGACGATGGTGGTAAGTCGCAGGCCTTCGACCGCGCGGATGACGGGTGCGTGAAAGACCTTGCCGGCGAAACCAAATCCCACGAGGCCCACGTTTGGCATGAGTGATTCTCGCACGGCTCAGGAATAGTTGATCAGTCGCTCGTCATAATGAACAGCGGTGCTCCGTCGAACTGGTAAATCGGCCGCAGCCGCTGCGTGTTGTAGTACTTCGACACGTCCACGACCTTCTTCTCCGACGTCAGCCGTCACGCTCGCCAGGGGCACGGTGTCGTAGAACCCTTTGTGTATGCTCACGAGCCGGCCGTACTGTTTCTTCACCACGAGGTCGAGCGCCAGGTTGCCGAAGGCCATCGGCACGATCGAGTCGAGCGCGTCGGGATCGCCCGAACGGACGAGATAGCCGAGCCGCTGGTTTACGACGTCGACGCGCCTTCCCTTGTTGTACTTCGGCGAGCAGTCCTTGAGCGCCGCACCGATCTGGTCGCCGATGCCGCCGAGTTTGCGGTGCCCGAACATGTCGGTCTCTTCGCCCTCGAAGCTCATCCCTTCGTGCGAGGTGAGCCGCGCGCCTTCCGAGATGAGGACAACCGAATAGCGGCTCGGGTTCTTGTTGCGGTCCTGCACAAGCAGCTCGGCCAGGTGCTCGACCTCCACGGGGTACTCGGGGATCACGCAGCGGTCCGCGGCGCCGGCCATCGTCGGCAGCAGCGCCGTGAATCCGGCGTACCGGCCGAACACTTCGATCACGAGGAACCGCTCGTGCGAACCCGCCGAGGTGCGCAGCCTGTGGGTGAGCTCGATCGTGCGCGTCACGCAGGTGCTGAACCCGATGCAGTAATCGGTGCCGTAGACGTCGTTGTCCATCGTCTTGGGGATCGCGACGACATTCAGTCCCTCATCGTGCAGTCGCTTACCGTAGCTGAGCGTGTCGTCGCCGCCGATCGGAATCAGGACATCGACACCGATGTGTTCGAGGTTCTTGATGACGTCTTTCGTGATGTCGTTTGTCTTTTCGCTGTAGCCGCTCAGATGCGAAGGCACCCGCTCTTTCGGCAGGTGACTCGGGCGCACGCGCGAGGTGTGGAGGAACGTGCCGCCCGTCCGACCGGCGCGGTTCACGATCGCTTCGGTGAGCGGCTGTATCTGCTCGCTGTTGTCCGCGTCTTTCTCGCGCGAGTAGTCGACCAGGCCGCCCCAGCCGTGACGAATGCCGACGACTTTGTAGCCGTCGCGGATGGCGCGAATCGTGATGGCGCGGATGGCGGGATTGAGCCCGGGAACGTCGCCGCCGCCGGTGAGGATACCGATAGTGCCTTTGTTCATGGCGCGGAAAATAGGGCCGCCTTGCCGCTGAATCAGCTTCGGGATACTTTCGGGTCATGCGTCGCATTCTGCTGGCCGATGCTGACGCGTTCTACGTCGCCGTCGCGCGCGCCGTCGATCCCGACGGCGCCGGGAAGGCGGCCCTCCTCATCGTCGGCGGCTCGCGGGAAAGCCGCGGCGTCGTCTGCTCCGCCTCCTACGAGACCCGCAAGTTCGGCGTTCGCTCGGCCATGCCGATCGCACGCGCGCTGCGGCTCTGTCCCGACGCGATGTGCGTGCCCGTGCCCTTCAAGGAGTGCATCAGAAAGAGCGCCGAGATCCGCGCCGCGCTACAGCGGTACACACCGGTCGTCGAAGGCGCGAGCATCGACGAATGGTACCTCGACCTGACCGGCACCGAGGGCCTCTATCACCATGAGCCCCTGATCGCGACGGCCCACCGGATCCGCAATGGCCTGCGCGAGGCGACAGGACTCACGCTCTCCATCGGCGGCGGCACCAACAAGCTGATCGCCAAGATGGCCGTCGATCGCGCCAAGCCGAGCCGGGGGGGCGACGGCGTGCTGATCGTCGCGCCCGGGACCGAACAGGAGTTCCTGCGATCCTGCACGCTGGCCGACATCCCGCTCGTCGGTCCGAAATTCCAGGCACGACTCGCCGCCCACGGCCTGATCACCGTCGCCGACGCCCTGCGGTACGACCTCGAGACGCTCGGAACGTGGATGAGCAAGCGCGAAGCGCAGTGGCTCTGGAATCGCATCCACGGGACGGACAGCGCCGATGTCTTCCACCGTACAATGAACCGGGGCATTAGTCGCGACGAGACATTCTCGAAGGACCTGACGGAAGATGGGGACATCGAACGCGAGCTCCTCAGGCTCGTCACGCGCGCGGCCGCGGACATGCGCGGTGACGGGCTCACGGCGCGCACCGTCGTGGTGCGACTACGCGACTGGGATTTCAAGACGCGTGGGGCCCAGCGGACGCTTCCGGAGCCGGTCGTGTCGGACCGCGTGATCTTGCGCGTGGCACATGAGCTGTTGGCGAAATTGCGCAGCGCCCGCCGCGTGCCGGCGCGGCTCGTCGGGGTCAGGTTGTCAGGTCTGAAACCGGTCGTTGCCGTCGATCAGCTCGAGCTCGCCACGACGGGAGAAGAAACGGAACGCGACCGAGGGCTCGCCCGAGCCATCGATCGCGTCCGCGGCAAATTCGGCCCGAAGAGTATTCTCCCGGGCGGCCTCAGTTAGATCCGGCAGTCCTCGCGGGCGCCGGTGTGGGATTCGTGATGAACCGCGCCACGTTCTGCTTCAGCTCGGCGAGCGCCGGCTCGTACAGATACATCATGTGCCCGGCGTCGTAGTACTTGAGTGTGATGTTGTCGCGCAAATCGGGTGACAGCCCCTCGAGATGGTTGACCGTGTACTCCGTCGCGAAGAAGGGCGTCGCCAGATCGTAGTAGCCGTTCTCGACCTCGATCCGCAGGTGCGGGTTGGCCACGAGCGCCTGCGTCAAATCAGAGCCGACGTACGTCGTCGTGGCCCAGCCACGCTGCCCGTCACGGGCCCAGTTCCACTGCCCCTGGTTGCCGCCTCCCATCAGGTAGCGGTCCTGCGTGTCGAACTTCAGCTCGCCGCGGAGGTACGCGTTGGCGGCCGCAGTGAACGCGCCCGTCACGGCATTCGACTGCGGGTCGCCCGGCGCGTTCTCGGTCAAAAGATCGGGCAGCGGGCCCGAGAAGCGCGAATCGAGCCGCCCCGTCACGAGCCCGCGGGTGCGCTGCAGCTCGGCCATGAACTGCCGCAAGTTCACGCGGAGGTTGGCCCGCATGACATAGTCCTCGGAGAGCCCGGTGTACGCCGCCACCTGCTTGGCCACCGCGGCCTTGCGGTCCGCCGGCAGCGTCGCGCCAGCGGCGAGCGCGGTGGCGTAGTCGCCCATCGCGTAGCGGCGGACTTCAGTCAAGAATGCGCTCATGTTGGCGGGCGCGGGGACCACCTTGTGATAGGCCGCGGTCGCGGCGTAGCTCGGCAAGTAGAGCTCGTAGGACAGATCGTGCCCGGGTGAGAACAGCAGTGTTTCGAAATCGAGTACCGACGAAATCAGCACGATGCCGTTGAGCGAGATCCCATCGCGTTCGAGTCGGCTGCCGAGGACGGCCGAGCGGGTCGTGCCGTAGCTTTCGCCGATCAGGTACTTGGGCGAGGCCCAGCGGCCGTTGCGGCTCACGTACTGCGAGATGAACTGCGCGAGCGCTTTGGCGTCTTCGTCCACGCCCCAGAAGTCCTTCCCCGTGCCTTTGCCGACCGGTTTGGAGAATCCCGTCCCAATGGGATCGATGAACACCATGTCAGTGACGTCGATCAGGCTGTTCGTGTTATCCACCGTCTGATAGGGAGGCGGCGGCGTGGGGGCCGCGTCGGTGGTCACGATACGCCGTGGGCCGAAGGCGCCCATGTGCAGCCACGCCGAGGCTGATCCTGGGCCGCCGTTGTAGACGAATGCGAGCGGCCGCTGGCTCGGGTCCTTGGCGTCGCTGCGAGTGTACGCCGTGTAGTAGAGGGCGCCGATCGCCTCGTCTTTGTCGTTCTTCAGGAGCATCGTCGCCGCGGTAGCGCGATAAGGCACGATCTGGCCGCCGACGCGGATCGTGTGATCGGTGACCGACGACGCTTCCTTCGGGATCGGTGCAGCCGCGGCTTTGGCCGCCGTGTCACGCTCCGACGCCGCGGGGTTTTGTGCCGTAAGCGGAACGGCGAGTACGCACGCCGTCAAAATGATAGTGCCGACTCTCATGATGCCTCTCCCCCCTTTTGGCGTCAGTGACTGATCGCGAAGAACCAGGCCCCGATGACTGGACCGCGCGCCGGACGCTGGCCCGGCTGGGGCGGCGGCGTTCCCGGGGGCAGCGGACCGTACTCGGGCTGGAAGAGATACGCGATGTGCTTCTGCGTGTCCACTGAGATGGTTTTGGCCCCACGCATCGTCGGAACGGTCGCAACCACCGTGTATTTGTCGGGCCCATCCTGACGGACGACGGTGACGTTGCTATCGCGCGCCGCCGGAATGTAGATCAGCTTCTGCGACGGATCCCATCCCAGCGCGTCGACCCCGTCACCATTGGCGATCGTGGCGACGATCTTGCCCGTCTTCGCGTCGAGAACGACCGACGTCTTGCCGCACCCGGAAAAGATCCGATCGGTCGCGCGATCGTACGCGATGCCGGTCGGGCCCTCGCACGGTGCGAGCGGCCACGACGCCACCGCTGTCATCGTCCGCTCGTCGATCACCTGGATCGTGCTCGTGCCTTCGTTGTTGACGAAGATTCTTCCCTTGCCGTCGCTCGCGGCCCCCTCAGGCGCATTGTCCTCGAGCTGCACGGTGGCGACGATGTCGCCGCTCTTGGGATCGATCGCGACGACCGTGCCGGCCGGACGGCTGTGATTCGTGAGGATGATGCGGTCGGAGAAGTCGTCGTACATGATACCGTCGAGGCCGCCGGTGGGAACCCGGATCTTCTTGACCACGGCGAGGCTGGGGATATCGAACATCGTGACGGTCGAATCGCCGGCGTTGGTGATGAACCCGTGCCCCGATTTGGGCGCCAGCGCGATCCCGTGCGTGCGCGGCGTATCGGGAATGTCGCCGATCACTTTGCCCGTAGCGCCGTCGATCACCATCACGTGGGTGCTGCGCGAGACGAAGACGCGTCCCGTGCCGGGCTCGGCGGTCAGGTAATCGGTGCCACCGTCGCCGCCGATACTGTACTTCGCAACCTTGAATGATTGCGCCGAGCAGACGGCGGGCAACGCCATGGCCGTCAGGATGAGCAAGAGCCTGTTCATCTGTTTCTCCTTTGTGCGTTGAGCCGACTCCACCGCACCATCACCTGATTCACCTGCGCGCGCGCCCGGGCACATGCGGCGACCTGCGCCGCGGTGGGCGGCACGTCCGCATCCTGTATGGCCATCGCCGCGGCGAGCGCCGCGTTGCTCGCGCTCTCGAGCGTCGGCGGTGGAGCTGCTCCAGGACGAGCAAACCCCCGCGCGCCCGCCCGAGGCCGCGGCGCCGGAGCAATGGATTCCACCTGGGCCCGCATCGCTCCCGAAAGCGAATCCACGAGCGCGCGCGCCTCACGATACGCCGCACGCGTGCGGGCCGCCGCGTCATACATCTCTCGCGTCAGCGCCGCCAGCTGCCGCAATCCCGCAGCGGGTGTCTTCACTCGCGGATCGAGGCGCAGCGTAAGCGGCTGGGTGTACGGTTTGCCATTCACGGTGAGGCGGACCGTGTAACGACCCGGTGGCGCCCACGGCGCGGTCGGCGTGTGCTCGCTGCGGTGGGGCACCGCGCCCGTCGCCTCCACATCCCCCGCGGCGCGCAGGTTCACCTCACCGATCGGTTGATAGCGCATGTCCCAGCTGAAGCGATGCAAGCCGGCGCGCGTCGAGAGCCGCGCCTGCGGCGCGGGCCAGTAGAGCGGTAGTCCACAGTTCGTGGCGCCCGGATTCTTCTGGCACACGCGATCGTACGACGCCGGATCGAGTGCCGGATCGGGATCGAGCACGGGATCATCACTCGAGTATGTCCGAATGACTGTGCCGGACGCCGCGACGATTTCCAACTTCACGGGACCCGCGGCGGCGGCGGCGGCGAGCGAGTAGTCGATGAGCGCGCCCGCCGGTGGATTCTCTCCCGCCGGAAGCTCAGGTGGCCAGGGCGTGGGCTCGTTGGTGCCGAAGCGGACACGGACGGCGGTTTGAGGCTTTACCAGAAAGTCCTCACCCCCTGACCCCCTCTCCGTACCACGGAGAGGGGGAACGACATGCGTAGCGATGTGCCTTAGCGGCGTGAGGTCATCGAGAATCCAGAACCCGCGGCCGTGCGTACCCGCGATCAGATCGGCACACAAACAGGTGCTGTCGTCCTTCACCTGAATGTCGCGCACCGAAATCGCCGGCATGTTGAGCCGCAGCGACTGCCAGCTCGCACCGTCATCGAACGACACCCAGACCTGCGCGTCGGTGGCGGCGTAGAGGAGCCCGCGCACGCGCGGATCCTCGCGGATCGAGTTGGCCACTGCGTTCGACGCGATCCCGGTGTTGATCTCGGTCCACGTCCGCCCG
>WNFV01011257.1_pt1 | contig 12229 bp, 9 predicted proteins | sample 5400101 | NCBI WGS metagenome assembly WNFV01 (sample SAMN13153361, study PRJNA577476) | soil metagenome | isolation source: 115 cm soil or saprolite under grassland replicate 1 | place: USA:California | collected 2016-06-15
CGACGATCGCGCTGACGTATCAGGAGCTCTACGTCCGCGTGAACGAGATGGCGGCGCTGCTGCGCGACTTTTGCGGGCTCAAGGCGGGAGACCGCGTGACCCTCCACCTGCCGATGACGCTCGAGCTGCCTGTCACGATGCTCGCCTGTGCGCGACTGGGCGTCATCCACTCGCAGGTGTTCGGCGGATTCTCCGGTCAGGCGTGCGGCACGCGCATCCAGGACTCGGGCAGCCGCATCCTCATCTCGATGGACGCCTACTGGCGCGCGGGAAAGCTCGGCGATCACAAGGTGAACGCCGACATCGCGGTGCAAACCGCGAAAGAGATGGGGCAGCACGTGGACAAGGTCCTTATCTGGCAGCGATATCCGGGTAAGGCCAGCTCGCCGACGCCGATGGTCAAGGGGCGCGATTTCTTTGTCAACGAAGTCCTGAAGAATTACCAAGGCAAGCGCGTTGATCCCCTGCCGATGGACGCGGAAGCGCCGCTGTTCCTGATGTACACCAGCGGCAGCACCGGCAAGCCGAAGGGATGCCAGCACCGCACCGGCGGCTATCTCGCCTACGTCGCCGGCACCTCCAAGTACATCCAGGACATCCATCCGACCGACACTTACTGGTGCATGGCGGACATCGGCTGGATCACCGGGCATTCCTACATCGTCTACGGTCCGCTCGCCGTCGCGGCGACGAGCCTCGTGTACGAGGGCGTTCCCAATTATCCGGATGCGGGACGTCCGTGGAGAATCGCCGAGCGGCTGGGCGTCAATATCTTCCACACCGCGCCGACCTCGATCCGCATGCTGCGCAAACAGGGACCCGAGGAACCGAGAAAGTACAGCTATCACTTCAAGCACATGACGACCGTGGGGGAGCCCATCGAGCCCGAAGCGTGGCGCTGGTACTACCACGAGGTCGGCAAAGGCGAAGCCGTCATCGTGGACACGTGGTGGCAGACCGAGAACGGCGGGTTCCTCTGCAGCACGGTGCCCGCCATCGACCCGATGAAACCCGGCAGCGCAGGGCCCGGTGTGCCGGGCATCTATCCGATCATCTACGACGAAAATAGCAAAGAGGTTCCCGCGGGCTCAGGCCGCGCGGGCAACATCTGCATCCGCAATCCGTGGCCCGGGATCATGCAGACGATCTGGGGCGACCCCGAACGGTTCGTGGATCAGTATTACGCGCGCTATTGCAAGAACCGCCAGAGCAAGGACTGGCGCGATTGGCCCTATCTGGCGGGCGACGGCGCGATGCAGGCGGCGGACGGCTACTTCCGCATTTTGGGCCGCATCGACGACGTCATCAATGTTGCCGGCCATCGCCTCGGCACCAAGGAGATCGAGTCCGCGTCCTTGACGGTGCCTCAAGTCGCCGAAGCCGCGGCGGTGCCGGTCGCCGACGAGCTCAAGGGGCGCGTGCCCGAGATCTACATCGCGCTCAAGCCGGGCTACCAGGCGAGTCAGGAGATCGTCAATCGCGTGATCAAGGCGAACGAGGATTTGATCGGCAAGATCGCGCGACCGAAAAACGTGTATATCGTGCCCGACATGCCCAAGACGCGCTCCGGCAAGATCATGCGCCGCGTATTGGCCTCGATTTCGAACCGGAAGGACGTCGGCGACGTTACGACGCTCGCGAATCCCGACGTGGTCGAGCAGATTCGCGTGATGGTGCAGGGCAAGGAAAAAGTCGCGTCACATGACGCCTTGCCCGAAGACATCGCCAAGTTCGGACAGGGCGACTGATCTACGAGCGCTGAGCTTTCGCAGTCGGCCTCGGGTCGCGTAAAATCCGAGCCCGACACGGAGAGGTGACCGAGCGGTCGAAGGTGCACGCCTGGAAAGCGTGTGTACGCCAAAATCGTACCGCGGGTTCGAATCCCGCCCTCTCCGCCAAATGGCCCCGCCCGCATCGTCTGACCGATGAGCCTCCCAAATGCGGACCGCGCAATCGTCGATCCCGCGAAGATCCGCGGCTATCTTCTATCCGCGTCTCATCCGGTTGCCGCTTCAAAGCGGGGTTCTTTTTCTCACTGGGCTATTCTGAAGATCGGTGGGAGGTGTTGCGAGACCACGTTCTTGCGCTCGCGCGAACTGGAATCGCTTTACCCGGGCGCCCCAGCCCCTACGGGCGCAAGTTCGATCTCGATGGTATCCTGACGGGACCATCTGGGCGGTCCGCCGCGGTCAGGACGGTGTGGATGCTCCGCATCGGTGAGGAGATTCCGCGGTTGGTTACCGTTATGCCGAGGTGATTCATGTTCAACGTTCTAGACACGGTAGTTCTAACGCGCGACGTCCCGGACGCTGGGCTTCGTCGGGGTGATCTCGGGGCTATCGTCGAGGTCTACGGACCGGACGCGTTCGAGGTCGAGTTTGTCGCAGCCTCGGGTCGAACCCAGGCGCTGGTCACGCTGAGTGCAACTGACCTTCGACACGTGGATGACCATGACCTCATCTCAGTCCGCGGCCTAGAGCAATCGACCGGCTAGCATCGCGTTGGCCGGCAAATCGATAGCAGGCTCTGAGAACGTGCAATGGAATGGGTAGTCGTTGTTGCTCTTGCTGCGCTTGTAATTGCGCTGTGTCTCGTTGTGCGGGGAGCATACGCACACGGCCACAGGTAACACCCAACCGGCATATCGGACCCTAGGCTGTCTTGGCTTTCGCGCGCCCCAGCGCGGTGGAGCTCGGAAACACCAGCGACTTGATCACGACCGGCACAGCGCCCGAGGTCTCGAGCAGCGCGCCGATGTCGATGAAGTCGAATTCTTTCAGGACGATCCCGTCGATCGACACGATCGGATTGCGCAGCCGCGTCTCCTCCAGGCAGTGAATGCCGATCAGGCCGCCCACGTCGCCGTCGCCGACAAGGATGAGCGGCAGGCCGCGCTCGAGCGCTTTGGCGAGACCGTGACGACGGGCACGTTTCGCAGCGGCAGTACGCTCTGCGGTGCTACGAAGATGGTGCTGCCGCTCACCTGGATCGTGTACTGCGAAGCGCCGATCACGGTAGCGCGGATCCCTTCGTCCGGCCGCTCGATGCGCGGTCCCCAGTTCTTTACCCGCGCAAGGATCGCCCGAGCCAGCAGGGGGCCGAGGTCTCCAAAGGCGCGGTCCTCGCGCCCATAGATGTATTCGGAGACGCCGCCCGAGAACGTGATCACGTCCGGCTTGCGCTCGTTGCGCAAGGGCTCGAGACGCAGCAGGGCGCCCGCCTCGGCGCCCAGCGCGGATCGGCTCATGACCTCGAACAGGCGATCGGCCATGCGCCCGACCATACGGCTCAGTTTTCCCGCGTCCGGTTTTTTGCCGATCTCGAGCGCAAGGCCGGCTTCCCCGGCAAAACGCCGGCCGGCCTCCTCGATGCGCCTGACGCGTCCCTCGGCGTCGAAAGACACGACACGGGCGCCGACGTCGGCCGCGGTCATCTCGGCGATTTCGCCGGCCTCGCACACGGCGATCTTGGAGGTCCCGCCGCCGATATCGATGTTCATGACCCGGGCGGATTCCCGGATCGAGCGCGCGCAAGCGCCCGAGCCGAACGCTGCGAGCGTGGCCTCGAGCGCGTCGCCCGCGCTCACTGAAACGAACTTGCCGGCCTGGGAGGCGAACAGCTCGCCGATCGCGCGCGCGTTGCTGCGCCGGACGGCGACGCCCGTGAGTATCAAGGCGCCCGTGTCGATCGCCTCGGGATCGATTCCGGCGAGCTCGTATTGTTTGTCGATGAACGCGCCGAGTGCCGCCGCGTCGATGGTCGCGTCGTCGGCCGCATTTTCGATAAAAGGGGTGAGAAGCACCTCGGATTCGTGGACTACCTTGCGCTCGGAAATGACGTAGCGGTTGTCGAGCCGCTCGAGCACGAGGCGCGAGAAGACGAGGTGCGAGGTCGAGGAGCCGATGTCGACGCCGACGCTCGTGAGGCGGATCTCATCCTCGGTTTCGAGGCTGCGCCTGACGTTGCTGAAGAAGATCCTGCCGCCCGCTTCCTCGCTCATTCGAAGCCGGGTTACTTCGCCGCCGGAGCGACGTACCAGCCCGGCTCCATGCGGTTCGGCACGCCGTTCTTCTTCAGCGTCTCGTCGTATTCCTTGCGGATGTACGGATCTTCCATCCAGTAGGGAATGGACGTGCCGCCGTCCGGAATGTCCATGCCGGTGTAGTCGATGGCCTTCTCGCCGGGCGCGCCGGGATCGCGCCCGGGGTTGTGCGGGCCGAACCACGCGGTCAGGCGGAACGGGTCCTTCGACACGCTGAAATGCTGGTGGTACCAGCGCGCCCCGCCCGGGGCCGCCGACACCATGCCGACCGGCTCGTAGTCGACGCGCTTCACCTCGTCCATGCGGCCTTCTTTCCACGGCGTGACGCCGATCCGCTCGGGCCAGGTGTAGGTGTAGCCCTTGCCCTTGACGCAGATAAGCACGGCGGCGGAGGTGTGCGCGTGTCCCTTCGAGTAGCGGCCGTTCTCGTGCTGGCCGATCCAGAAATAGAAGCAGTTGCCGGTCATGAACGGCTCGACGCGCCGCCAGCCGGGCGAGCGCCGGTTGTCGAGCGGAAGATCGCAATTGACGATGTCGGGAATGAAATTCGTGCGCCGCATTGCGAGTCCTCGCACAGGGTCGGGCTCGATGTCGTCCTTCGGCTTGAAGAAATCGTCCGCGCCGCTGAAGCGCTCGCGGAACACGAAGGGGTTGTTGAACACGGCGTCCACGTTGTTGATCATGTTGAGGACGTTCGGCGCCGTGGTGCCGGCGAGGAGCAGCGCGCCGCCGGGGGTCGCGTTGACGAGGCGGTGCCAGGCGTTCATCGGGATCGAGAACATCGACCCCTTCTGCCACTCGAACACGTGCCGCTTCGCGTCGCCCTCGAGCCAGACCTCGGTCGTGCCGCGTCCCTCGACCACGAGGAAAATCTCCTCGTACATGTGCTTCTCGGCGTTCAGCGCTCCTGCCGGAGGCACCTCGACCACGTAGCAGCCCCACTTGGTCTCCGTGCCATAGAGCTGGATAAAGTGCCCGCGTCCGCCGGTACGCTTCCACGGCGCGAGAGGAAGATCCTGCACCTTTCGTATACCGATCCCTCGGAAGACGGGAATGCCCTCGGACTCCATGAAGGCGTCGTAGGGTGTCGGCTGCTTCTTGAACTCGCCGTAGCCGGCCTTGCGGGAGCCGGTCGGCTCGTGCCAGTGGGTCTGGTCCTTTTCATGCGGCATGGGAATTCCTCAGGGAGCTTTTTTGTGTGTTCCTTGATATGGAATCGGGTTCCGATGTTTTGCAACCCGCATTCATTCGACCATATAATCGCTCGCAGCGTCAATCGACGGCAGCCGGGTACAGAGCGCCGCGGCGAGGAGGAACCGATGGGGAACGGCTCGATCATCCGTGGTCTTGTTGTGGCGCTCGCTCTCGGCGCCGCGTGCGCGCCGTTCGCGCTCGCCCAATCTCCGGAGAAAAACGCGGCGGTCTACCTCTACGAGGGCGGCGATCGCGCCCAGCGCCTCGTCGGGCGGGCGCGGCAGGAGGGGACGCTCGTGCTGTATACATCCCTTGCCACTTCGGAATCGGTGCCGCTCACCCAAGCGTTCGAGAAGAAGTACGGCGTCAAGATCCAGCTGTGGCGCTCGCTGAGCGACCAGGTGGTGCAGCGCGTGCTCAACGAAGCAAGAGCGCGCCGCCACAACGTCGATGTCGTCGAGACCAACGGCCCGGAGTTGGAGGCGCTGGCGCGCGAACGGGTGACCGCGCGGTTTTTCAGTCCCTATATCGCCGACATTCCCGCCTGGGGCGTGCCCGCGCACCGGATGTGGATCTCAGACCGCGTCGATTTCTTCGTCGTGGCGTTCAATACGGTCAAGGTGCGCCGCGAGGAGTTGCCGGCTACCTATGAAGGCTTCCTCGACTCCAGATGGAAAGGGCGCATCGGCCTTGAGGCGACCGACCAGGAGTGGCTCGCCGGGCTCGCGAAGCATTGGGGCGAGAAGCGCGCCCTCGAGTTCTTCCGCCGGCTCGCCGCGATGAAGCCGGACGTGCGCAAGGGGCACGTGCTCCTTTCCGAGATGGTGGCGGCGGGCGAAGTGCCGGTCAGCCTCACCAATTACGCCTCCAACGCCGATTCGATGAAACGCCGGGACAAGCCGATCGACTGGAAGCCGGTCGAGCCGGTGATCGGCAGGCCGCAGGCGCTCGGGCTCGCGGCGAACGCGCCCCACCCGAACGCCGCTTTGCTGTTCGCCGATTTCCTGCTGTCCCCGGAAGGCCAGCAGCTTCTCAGCTCGATGGGGCGGTTTCCCTCCAGCCAAAAGGTGAAAAGCAATATCGGCGCTTTCCCCTACCTGATGCTCGACCCCGTGACCCTCATCGACGAGGACGAAAAGTGGTTGAAGCTCTGGAACGAGCTGGTTGCGGCCAAGTAGGATGGCACCGTCCCTCTCGCACCAGACCCGCTTGAAAATCTCCGCGATGGAACGAAAGCCCAATTCCGCAGGATTCCGGACGCGGCTGTCCTCGGTCGCGAATTCCCTGCGGCTCATCAAGGCGTTTTCCGAGGACGAATACGAGATCGGCATCAGCGACCTCGCGAAGCGGCTGGGATTGGCGAAGAGCACCGTGCATCGCCTCGCGTCGACGCTGCTCGAGGAGGGAATGCTCGAGCAGAACCCCGCGGACGGCAAATATCATCCGGGACTCGCCCTGTTCGAGCTGGGGGCGATGGTCCGCCGCAAGATGGATTTCACGATGGAAGCGCGGCCGTTCCTCAGGACGCTGATGGAGAAGACCGGCGAGACCGTTCATCTGGGAATCCTCGACCGCGATTCGATCCTGTACATCATCACCCACGAGAGCAAGCAGGCGTTGCGCATGGGTTCCAAGGTCGGCACGCGCGTGCCGGTGCACTCCACGGCGGTGGGGAAGACCTTGCTCGCGTTCCAGCCGGATGAAGAGATCGACCGTATCATCGCCCGCGGGCTTCCCGCGAGCACGCCCAACACGATCGTCGACGCAAAGGCGCTGCGCCGCGAGCTCGCGGCGGTGCGCGCGCGCAGCTACGCCGTGGACGACGAGGAAAGCGAGATCGGGCTGCGCTCGATCGCCGCGCCGATACGCATCTACTCGGGCAGCGTGGTCGCGGCGATCAGCATCGCCGGCCCGGTGCACCGCATGGCGAAAAAATCGCTGCTGGGCTGGTCGCGCGAGCTGGTCGATGCGGCCGAGGCGGTTTCGCAGCGGCTCGGCTGGCAGCCTTCGCGCGCGGATCCGCTGCACCGGCGGGCCTAAATTCCCAGCCGCTGCCAGATCGTCGAGGTGAGCCCCGCCTGGTTCATGGTGTAGAAGTGCAGGCCGGGCGCTCCGGCCGAGAGCAGCCGGTCGCACAGGTCGGTGACCACGTCCAGGCCGAGGCTCCGGATCGAAGCGGCATCGTCGCCGAGGCCCTGCATCTTCAGGCGCAGCCAGCGCGGAATCTCGGCGCCGCAAGCGTCCGAGAAGCGCGCGAGCTGCGAGAAATTCCCGATCGGCATGATTCCCGGAACGATGGGCAGATTTATGCCCAGCGCCTCGCAGTCGTCGACGAAGCGGAAATAGGAATCGATGTTGTAGAAGTACTGCGTGATCGCCGCGTCGGCGCCCGCCTCGATCTTTCTCTTGAAGTTCGCGATGTCCTCGCGCGGGCTGCGCGCCTGGGGATGGAACTCGGGGTAGCAGGCGACTTCGACGTGGAAGTGGTCGCCCGTCCTCTTGCGGATAAAGGCCACCAGGTCGCTTGCGTAGCGAAGCTCCCCGGCGCTCGCGGCGCCCGACGGCAGGTCCCCGCGCAGCGCGACGATGTGATCGATGCCCTTCGACTTGTACAGCTCGAGCGTAGCGGCGATGTCGGCGCGCGTGGCGCCGATGCAGGAAATATGGGGTGCCGCCTTGTGGCCCGCGGCCTGGATCTCCAGGACGGTCTCAAGCGTGCGGTCCCGGGTGGAGCCGCCCGCGCCGTAGGTGCACGAGAAGAACCGGGGCTTCAGCTGCGCGAGCTGCTTCCAGGTTGCGCGCAGCCTCTCCATCCCTTCCGGGGTTTTCGGAGGGAAAAACTCGAAGCTGAAGGCGCGCGGATGTTTTTTCTGCGATTCCAAGAATTCAGGCCGAAGCGCGCGCGGACCGGGGGTTCTGGACGCGGGCGCGCATGCGGCGGGCCGCCTCGACCATCCTCGCCAGCGCGGCCTCGGTTTCAGGCCATCCGCGGGTCTTCAATCCGCAGTCCGGATTCACCCACAGGCGCTCGAGCGGAATCACGCGCTCGGCTTTTTCGAGCAGCTTCAGCATCTCCCCGGCGTCCGGCACCCGCGGAGAGTGGATATCGTATACGCCCGGGCCGATCTCGTTGGGATAGCGGAACTCCCCGAAGCCCTCGAGCAGCTCCATGTCGGAGCGCGAGGTCTCGATGGTGATCACGTCGGCGTCGAGCGCCGCGATCGAGGGCAGGATGTCGTTGAATTCCGCGTAGCACATGTGCGTGTGGATCTGCGTCCCGTCCGCGACGCCGGATGATACCAGCTTGAACGCGCGCACCGCCCACTCGAGATAGCGCGCCCAGTCCCGCTTCTTGAGCGGAAGGCCCTCGCGCAGCGCAGGCTCGTCGATCTGGATGATCGCGATCCCGGCCCGCTCGATATCGAGCACTTCCTCGCGCAGCGCCAGCGCGATCTGGAAAGCGGTTTTACTGCGCGGCTGGTCGTCGCGCACGAACGACCATTGCAGCATGGTGATCGGGCCGGTCAGCATGCCTTTCATCGGTTTTTCCGTCAGACTCTGGGCATACCGCGTCCACTCCACCGTCATCGGGCCGGGCCTCGAAACGTCGCCGTAGATTACCGGCGGCTTCACGCACCGCGAGCCGTAGCTCTGCACCCAGCCGTTCTCGGTGAACGCGAAGCCCCGGAGCTGCTCGCCGAAATACTCGACCATGTCGTTGCGCTCGGCTTCGCCGTGCACCAGCACGTCCAGCCCCAGCGCCTCCTGACGCGCCACGGCCTGGCGGATTTCCGCGCGCATCGCCTCGACGTACGCCTCGCGCCCGAGCGCCCCCTTCTTGAACGCCGCGCGCGCTTTTCGTATCTCGGGGGTTTGCGGAAACGAGCCGATCGTCGTGGTGGGCAGCAGCGGGAGCTTCAAGCGGGCGCGCTGCTTGCGGATGCGCTCGGCAAAGGGCGAAGGGCGGCGCATATCCCGCTCGGACAATGCATCCAGCCGGCGCCGCACGGCATCGGAGAGCACCCGCTCCGACCGCCTCCGCGAAGCGGCCGCCTCGCGCGACGCCATCAACGCCGGTGCGATCGCCCTGGAGTCTCCCTCGGCGCCCTGCTTGAGCGCCGCGATTTCATCGAGCTTTTGCACGGCGAACGCCAGCCAGCCGCGAATTTCGGGGGCTAGCGCTTTTTCGTGGTCGAGATCGACCGGAACGTGGAGCAACGAGCAACTGGCCGAAACCCACAGCCGCTCGCCGAGCCGGTCGTGGGCCGGATTGAGGCCGGCCAGAGCCTTGTCCAGATCGGTTCGCCAGATATTGCGGCCGTCGACGACGCCGAGCGACAGCACCTTCGACTCCGGGTATCCGTTCAGAAATGTCGCGAGCTGCTGCGGCCCGCGCACGAGATCCAGATGAATGCCGGCGACCGGCAGCGATTTGAGCATGGCTGCGTGCTCCGCCACCGACTCGAAGTAGGTCGCGAGCAGAATCTTCGGCGACGAGGGAGCGAGCGCCTCGTAGGTCGGCCGAAAGGCACCGAGCCAGCGCTCGTCCAGATCGAGCCCCAATATCGGCTCGTCGATCTGCACCCAGGGTATTCCCAGGGCCTTGATGCTCGCGAGCAGCCGCTGGTAAGCCAAAACCGCGCGCGGCAGCAGGTCGAGCTTGTGCGACGGGCCGGCTTTGATCTTGCCGATATGAAGCAAGGTGAGGGGGCCCGGCAGGGCGACTTTGACGGCGTGGCCCTGTTCCTTCGCTTCCTTCACCTCCCGGAACAGCCAATCGACCCCGCCTTCGAAGCGCGTATCCGCATTCCATTCCGGGACCAGGTAGTGGTAGTTGGTGTCGAACCACTTGGTCATCTCCATGGCGGGATGGTCGGCGTCGCCGCGCGCGAGCGTGAAATATTGCGGCAGCGTGAGCGCCCGGGGATCGAAGCCGAAGCGGCCGGGAATGCACCCGAGATGCGCGAGGGTCTGCAGCACCGAGTCGTACCAGGCGAAATCACCGACCGTGACGAAGTCCAGGCCCGCGTCGCGCTGGCGTTGCCAATGCCGCTTGCGCAGCTCGCGCCCGACGTTCGACAGTTCGCGTTCCGGAATCTCGCCCCGCCAGTACGCCTCCAGGGCGAGCTTCAGCTCCCGCTTCGCCCCGATCCGCGGAAACCCCAGTATGTGAGCGACGGTCATGCTTCACTCCTTTTGACGAGGGGGAAATCATCGCTTATGCTTAGCTATGAATCCAATGAAAGTTTATACGGATACCGTGAGCATCATTCATAACTAGTGCTCGAAGTCCGCCACCTCCGCACGCTGATCGCGCTCGCCGAGGCGGGCACGGTATCGCGCGCCGCCGAGCGCGTGCATTTGACCCAGTCGGCTCTTTCGCATCAGTTGAAGGCGTTGGAGTCGCATTACGGCCTGGCGATGGTGAAACGTCACGGGCAGTCCGTGCAGTTGACCGAGCCGGGGAGGCGGCTGGTGGCGTTGGGCCGCACTGTGATGAGCGAGATCCAGGCCGCGGAGCGCGATCTCGCCAAGCTCGCCCGAAAGCCCACGGGGACGCTGCGCATCGCGCTCGAATGCCACACCTGTTTCGACTGGCTGATGCCGATCATGGACGCGTTTCGCAAGCACTGGCCGGAGGTCGAGCTCGATCTGGTGTCCGGATTTCATCCCAATCCGCTCGCCCTGCTCGCCGACAACAAGACCGATCTGGTGATCGGATCGGAAAACAAACCGAGGCGGGGCGTCGTCTACCATCCGCTGTTCCGGTTCGAAGTGCTGGCGGTGTTGCCGACCGATCACCGGCTGCGGGCGAAGCGCTATCTCGGCGCGAGCGACTTTGCGCAAGAGACGCTAATTACCTACCCGGTGCCCGAAGATCGCATCGATTTGATCCGGCGCGTGCTGAAACCGGCGAAGGTTCATCCCAGGCGCCGCACGACGGAGCTGACCGTGGCGATCCTCCAGCTGGTCGCCAGCCGCCGCGGCGTGGCGGCGCTGCCGAACTGGGGGATCAGGAACTACCTCGATTACGAATACGTGATCGCGCGGCGCATCGGCAAGAACGGGCTGTGGAGCGACCTGTACGGCGCCACCACCCGCGAAATGGCGGGCCAGCCTTTCGTGCGCGACTTCCTCGAGACGGCAAGACGGGAATGCTTCGCCAAGCTCGACGGAGTCGTGCCCGTCGAATGAGCCGTCAGGTTTTCCCCGGCTTCTTCATCCAGCGCACGGGGATCGCGGTGATGTCGCTCTTGCCCAGGCCTTCGCGCGAGGCCTCCTCGTAGCATTCCAGCGCCCGCGATGTGACCGGAAGCTGCTTGCCGAGCGAGCGCGCTTCCTCGACCATCGTCCGCAGATCCTTGCGCATCGCGTCGATGTCGACGGTGATCGGGCCGGTATCCTTGCCCTGGAGCGCCGCCGCAAGGACCGCCCCGCGTCCTTTGAGCACGTTGGGCCCGCCGGAGGTGTCCGCGAAAATATCCACGATCCGGGCCGAGTCGAGCCCGAGGGACCGGCACAAGGCGAGCGCTTCGCCGAATGCCTGCCAGAAAACGAGCAGCGGCAGGTTGATCGCGAGCTTCATGCTCGCGCCGGCGCCGATCGGGCCGACGTGCTCGACGCGCCGGCACAGCTGATCGAGGAGGGGCCTCGCGCGGGCGATATCCGCCGCTTCTCCGCCGACGAAGCCGAAGAGCTTTCCGTCCTTTGCCGGCCCCACCGTTCCGCCGACCGGGCACTCGACCATCGCCGCGCCCTTTTCCCTGATCTTCGCGGCGAGGGCTCGCTCGGTCTCGGGCCGGACCGTGCTCATCTCGATGAAGAGCTTTCCGGAGATGCCGCCCGACAGCAGTCCCTCCTTGCCGTGATAGGCCGCATCGATGGCCGCGGCATCGGTGAGTATGGTGATGATCGCTTCCGAGGATGAAGCGAGTTGCGACGGCGTCGCAGCGACTTTCGCGCCCGCGGCTGCGAGCGGCCCGGTCTTTTCCT
>WNFV01013552.1_pt1 | contig 12229 bp, 10 predicted proteins | sample 5400101 | NCBI WGS metagenome assembly WNFV01 (sample SAMN13153361, study PRJNA577476) | soil metagenome | isolation source: 115 cm soil or saprolite under grassland replicate 1 | place: USA:California | collected 2016-06-15
AGCAGGACGACGAGGGAGCGCTGGCCGAGCCGCTCCAGCACCTGCGACACCACGACCCGGAAGTCGGTCTGCACCAGCTGCGGCTCGACGTTCGCCAGCGCGTTCACGAACGACGGCAGCACGTCCTCCGGCGCTGGGCGTCGTACGTCGGCGCGCACCTCGGCGTCGACCGCCAGCAGGCTCACCCGGTCGCCCGCGCGGGTCGCCAGCGCGGCCAGCAGCAAGGCGGCATCCATCGCGTGATCCAGCCGCGGCGCCCCGATCTCGCCCAGGCCGACCCGGCCCGCGGACAGGCGGCCGGAGTCGATCACGATCGCCACCTGCCGGTCCCGCTCGGGACGCCAGGTGCGGACGACGACACCCTGCCGGCGGGCGGTGGCGCGCCAGTCGATGCTGCGCACGTCGTCACCCGGCACGTAGTCGCGCAGTGAGTCGAACTCGGTGCCCTGGCCGCGCACCAGCAGCGCGGTCCGGCCGTCCAGCTCGCGCAGCCGGGCCAGCCGGGACGGCAGGTGCTTGCGGCTGTTGAACGGCGGCAGCGCGCGGATCGTCCACGGCACCTTGTGGCCGCCCTGCCGGCCGGCGAACCCGAGCGGGCCGATCGAGCGGATGGTCACCCGGGTGGCGTGCCGGTCGCCGCGCCGCGTCGGCGTGAGCCGGATCGTGAGCCGGCGCCGCTCACCGGACGGCAGGTCGAGAGGGTGCCGCTGCCGGACCACGCCCGCCGACGGCGGCCAGGCGTCGCGCAGCACGCCGCGGACCCGGCGGCCGGGGTTGGCGACCATCAGCTCGGTGGTCGCGGTCGACCCGAGCCGCACGGAGGTGTCACCGCCGCGGGTCAGTACCAGGGTGCGCGGCGACCCGGCCAGCGCCACGTCCAGCAGGCAGACCAGGAACACGACGAGCAGTACGACGCCGATCCCGCCCCACGACGGCATCACGAACCCCACGAACGGCACACCGGCCGCCGTGAGGAAGGCCGCCCGCCAGGTGATGACCACGTCGTACTCCGGACGTCAGCGGGGGACGGGGACGGTGGCGAGGACGGACTCGAGAACGGCGTCGGGGGTGACGCCTTCGAGCTCGGCCTCAGGGCGGATCTCGATCCGGTGCCGCAGCGCGGGACGGGCCATCGCCTTGACGTCGTCGGGGATCACGTAGTCCCGGCCGGACAGCCATGCCCAGGCGCGCGCCACGTGCATCAGCGCGGTCGCGCCGCGCGGGGAGACGCCGAGCTGCAGCGACGGCGAATGCCGGGTGGCGCGGCACAGGTCGACGATGTAAGCGAGCACGTCGTCGCGGACGGCGACCCGTCGCACCGCGGCCTGCCCGGCGGCGAGCTCCTCGGGGCCGGCGACCGGCCGCAGCCCGGCGCCGGCCAGGTCACGCGGGTCGAAGCCCTGCGCGTGCCGGGCCAGGATCGCGATCTCCGCGTCCCGCGGCGGGATGTCCAGGGTCACCTTGAGCAGGAACCGGTCCAGCTGCGCCTCGGGGAGCGGGTAGGTGCCCTCGTACTCGACCGGGTTCTGCGTGGCCGCCACCACGAACGGCGCCGGCAGCGGGCGCGGCAGGCCTTCGACCGTGACCTGGCGTTCCTCCATCGCCTCCAGCAGTGCGGCCTGCGTCTTCGGCGGGGTCCGGTTGATCTCGTCCGCGAGCAGGATGTTGGTGAACACCGGGCCCTGCCGGAACTCGAACTCCGACGTCTTCGCGTCGTACACCAGCGACCCGGTGACGTCACCCGGCATCAGGTCCGGGGTGAACTGCACGCGCTTGGTGTCCAGCCGCAGCGCGGTCGCGAGCGCGCGCACCATCAGCGTCTTCGCGGTGCCCGGGACGCCCTCCAGCAGCACGTGGCCGCGGCACAGCAGCGCGAGGACCAGCGCCGTGACGGCGGTCTCCTGGCCGACGACGGCCTTGCCGATCTCGGTCCGCAGCGCGCTGAGCGCCTCCCGCGCGGTGTCCGCGGTCGGCGCGTCAGCCGGGGCCGTCGTCGAGGGTTCGGTGGTCACGGTCGTCGTACCTCCTGGGTGAGGGCGTCCAGCTCTCGGGACAGGGTCAGCAGGGCCGCGTCGTCGTACGGCGGTGGACCGTACAGCAGCTGGTGGACGGCGGCGGGGTCCCGGCCGGTGCGCCCGGCCACGGCACTCACCACCGCGGCGGGTTCGGCGCGCAGGCCGAGACCGAGCGCGCCGCGCATCCGGGCCAGCGCCGACTCGCGCAGCGCCCAGCCGGCCCGGTCGCGGGCCCGCGACCGCCGGTACAGCCGGGCCCGGCCCTCGGTGGTCTCGGCCGCGTGCACCACCACCGGCAGCGCCTCCGGTACGACGGGCCCGAGGCGGCGGCCGCGCCACAGCGCGAACGCCAGCGCGGTGAACGCGCTCATCCAGGCCACGTACCGCGCCCAGTCCGGGACGAGCGGGTTCGCCGGGTCGGCCTCGGGGTCGGCGGCCTCGAACCCCGGCAGGAACCAGGTCAGCTCGCCGTGCGTGCCGAGCAGGTTCAGTGCCAGCGCCGCGTTGCCGTCCTCGGCCAGGTGCGCGTTGGTGAACGAGGCGGGGGTGCCGACCACGTCGACGATCCGGTCGCCGCCGGTCAGCCGGACCACGCTGCCGTGGATGCCGTCGCCGTAGCAGCTCACCGCGCCGTCCGGCGCGGAGTACGACGTACCCGCGGCGGTCACCGAGCCGGCCCGGGTGGCGGCGGGCAGGTCGCAGCCGGACTCGCGGCTGCCGGAGGCCAGGCTGCCGGCGATCTCCACGCCCGGGGCGAGCTCGTCCAGCGCGCGCGAGGTCGGCCGGAACAGCACGATGTGACTCCAGCCGGCCCGGCCGATCGCGCTCCAGGTCCCGGCGTCGAGGGAGCCGCCCGGCGCGATCAGCAGGGTGTGGCCGGCGCCGTCGACCGGCGTGGCGGCGGCGGCCGTCGTGGTGCCGGTGACGTGCACGTTGTGGTTGCCGAGCAGCACCGCGAGCGCCTTCGCGCCGGCCGGGTCGGTCGAGTCCGGGCTGAACGGACCGCTGGTCCGCGCCGTGTCGAAGAAGACGAACGCGAGGAACAGCCCGAGCACCGCGCCGATCACCAGCACCGGCCGCCGTACCGACCGCCAGACCTCACCCGGGCTGCGCTGCAGGCTGGTCGTCGTACTCATCCGGCGGCCCCGATCAGGGACCGCGTGGACACCGTCCGCGCCGCCTCGTCCGCGGTCGCGACGGTCGCGTAGTGCTGCGGCGTCGCCGTGCGGTCGCCGTACACGACCTCGTCGAACGCGGTCGCCGCGGGCGCGAGCCGGTCCCGCAACGCCGGGACGGCGGCGCCGGCGTCGTCGACCACCTCGTGCGCGGTCCGCCCGGCGCGGTCGTCGAGCACGGTCCGCTCGACCAGTTCGGCGGCACAGGCGCGGAACCGGGCGCGCACGGCGGTGGCGTAGTCCCCGGCCGCGGCCGCGCGCTCGGCCTCCGCGCGGTACTGCTTGGCCGACAGCACCGGCTGGTCGCCGAACACCGAACCGGCCGCCCGCCGTGTCGTGCGCAGCACGCCGGCCCGCCAGAACACGATCACGACGACAAGCGCGATCACGCCGGCCAGGATCACCAGCCCGCCCTTGCCGCCCGGCGCGCGCCCGGACACCTCGTTGAGCAGGTCGAGGAGCCACTGCATCAGCGTGTCGAGCAGCCGGCCGATCCAGGTCGACGCGGTCCGGTCGTACGCGCCCTTGGCCAGCTCCCGGCGCGCCTCGTCCGCGGCCTGCTCACGCCCGATGTCCACCGGCGGCTCGGCCGCCACCAGGCGTACGACGCTCAGCAGCGCGCTCACCGGCCGTCTCCCACGGCGGGCGGTACGGCGACCGGCGCCCGCGGCCGGAGCGCGATGCCGACCGAGATCGCCGCCACCCGCCCGGGGCCGCCGCTGAGCCCGATCCAGGCGCCGAGGCTGGCGATCAGCGCGAACACCCCGGTCTCGACCGCGTAGCCGACGATCCACACGACCACGCCGGCGAACAGCAGGATGCCCAGGGTGCGCCAGAACTTCCCGTGCACCAGCCGCCAGGAACGCTTCAGGGCGCCGCCCACGCCGACCCGCTGCGGGACGTACAGCCCGAGGTCGGGCGCCTTGCGGCCCTCCAGCAGGATCACCGTGCCGGCCATCGCCAGCCGGACGCCGAAGACCACCAGCACCGGCACGCCGGCCAGGCCGAGGAGTACGGCGACCAGCCCGGCCGCGGCCGACGAGGTGAGCGAGACCCCGAACGCGGCGCCGAAGGTCAGCCCGAACCAGACCGCGAACAGCCCGATCAGGATCAGCGACTGGACCGCGCCGACGCCGAGCAGCGCCGGCAGGCTCGGCCGGACCAGACGCAGCAGCTCGCGCGCGCCGACCCGGGCGTTCAGCTGGCTGCGGACCGCGGCGATCGCGATGATCCCGCTCAGCACCGTGCCGGCGACGGTGTAGAGGACCAGCTCGCTGCCGTACATCACCACCAGCCCGGCCGCCCGGGCGCCGGACATCTGGTCGTCGCCCGGGCCCTCGGCGAACAGACCCGGCAGCCCGCCCGGCACCGACACCTGCGCGATCAGGGCCTGGACGGCGATCACGACCAGGGACCCGACCGCCGGCAGCCCCAGCATCACGGCCTTGTTCTCGGAGATGGTCCGGGCGGCGTTGTCGAGCAGGTCGACCGGCAGCCACGGCCGCAGCAGGTCACGATCCGCCACGATCCACCCCTTCCGCCTCTCGCCGGCGCCCGCTGGAACGTCGTACCCGCTGATCCCCGCGACCCGCGGGTGCCATCATCACAGGAACGACCGGTCATTCGGTGACAATGGGACACTATCCACAGGCCCGCCGAACGGCTCGGCGGCCTGCAGAACCGAACAGGAGCTGGCGTGGCTGACGGCAACCGCACGACGCGTGGGCGCGTGCTCGTCGTGGACGACGACTCCGCGTTGTCCGAGATGCTGAGCATCGTGCTGCGCAACGAGGGGTACGACACCGCTCTGTGCGCCACCGGGGACAAGGCGCTGGCCGCTTTCCGCGACGCGAAGCCCGACCTGGTGCTGCTGGACCTGATGCTGCCGGGCATGGACGGGATCGACGTGTGCCGCCAGATCCGCGCCGAGTCCGGTGTCCCGATCGTGATGCTGACCGCGAAGAGCGACACAGTCGACGTGGTGCTGGGCCTGGAGTCAGGGGCCGACGACTACGTCGTGAAGCCGTTCAAGCCGAAGGAGCTGGTGGCCCGGATCCGGGCTCGGCTGCGCCGGATGGACGAGCCGGGGCCGGAGTCGCTGAGCATCGGCGACCTGACCATCGACGTCGCCGGGCACTCGGTCAAGCGTGGCGGCGAGACCATCCAGCTGACGCCGCTGGAGTTCGACCTGCTGGTCTGCCTGGCCTCCAAGCCGTGGCAGGTGTTCACCCGTGAGGTGCTGCTGGAGCAGGTCTGGGGCTACCGCCACGCGGCCGACACCCGGCTGGTCAACGTGCACGTGCAGCGGCTGCGCTCCAAGATCGAGCGCGATCCCGAGCACCCCGAGATCGTCGTGACGGTCCGCGGGGTCGGATACAAGGCAGGCGGAGACTGAGCAAGTACGACACCGGGCAGATGCACGAGTCCGGGTACGACGGCCCGGACGGCCCCGTTCTGCCGCGCGACCTGTGGACGCACCCGCGCCGCTGGCCCGACCTGTGGCGCCGCTCGATCCAGGTCCGGATCGTCGCCGGCACGCTGCTGATGTCGGCGGTGGTGGTGTTCCTGGTCGGCTGGGTGATGATGAACCAGGTCACCGAGGGCGTCCTGCAGTCCCGCCGCGACGGCGCCCGCGCCGAGGCCGCCGCCGAGATCCGCGGCACCCAGACAGAGCTCGACGCCACCGACCCGACCCGGATGTCGATCGACTCGCTGCTCACCCAGATCGTCACCGCCAACGCGAACCGGGGCGGTGGCGGCCTGTTCGACGTGGCCCTGCTGGTACCGACGAACGCGCCCAGCCCGAGCACGACGGCCGACCGCACCAGCAAGAACGTGGACGCTTCGTCGGTACCCGCCGAGCTGCGGGCGCAGGTGGCCGTCGACCCGGACGCCAAGATCTGGGACACCTACACCGAGGTGCGCTACACCGACGGCCGGGCGCCGCTGCCGGCCCTGGCGGTCGGCGGCCGGGTGCGGCTGCAGAACGAGTACTACGAGCTGTACTACCTGTTCCCGCTCGTCCAGCAGCAGCAGACGCTCGACGTCGTGCAGCGTGCGCTGGTGACCGCGGGGTTCCTGCTGGTGATCCTGCTCGGCGCGGTCGCCTGGCTGGTGACCCGGCAGGTGGTGACGCCGGTGCGGATGGCCCGGCGGATCGCGGAGCGGTTCGCGGCCGGCCGGCTGGAGGAGCGGATGCAGGTCCGCGGTACCGACGACCTGGCCCGGCTGGCGATCTCGTTCAACCAGATGGCCGGCAGCCTGCAACGGCAGATCCGCCAGCTGGAGGAGCTGTCGCGGCTGCAGCGCCGGTTCGTGTCGGACGTCTCGCACGAGCTGCGCACCCCGCTGACCACGGTCCGGATGGCGGCCGACCTGCTGCACGAGTCCCGCGACGACTTCGACCCGGTGAGCCGCCGCTCGGTCGAGCTGCTGCAGAACGAGCTGAACCGGTTCGAGGCGTTGCTCGCCGACCTGCTGGAGATCAGCAGGTTCGACGCCGGCGCGGCCGCGCTCGACCGTGACGAGGTGGACCTGCGCGACATCGTGCACCGTGTCGTCGACGGCAGCCGCGCGCTGCTCGCGCACCGCCGCGCGCCGCTCACCCTGCGGCTGCCCGACGAGCCGGTGACGGCCCGGGTCGACCAGCGCCGGATCGAGCGGATCCTGCGCAACCTGGTCGGCAACGCGATCGAGCACAGCGAGGGCCGCCCGATCGAGGTGATCGCGGCGGCCAACGACGACGCCGTCGCGGTCGCCGTCCGCGACCACGGCATGGGGTTCCGCCCGGAGGAGGCCGCGCTGGTCTTCGGCCGTTTCTGGCGGGCCGACCCCGCGCGCGCCCGCACCACCGGCGGCACCGGCCTCGGCCTGTCCATCGCGCTGGAGGACGCGCGGCTGCACGGCGGCGGGCTGGACGCCTGGGGCTCGCCGGGCGAAGGCGCCTGGTTCCGGCTGACGCTGCCGCGCCGAGACGACGAGCCGTACGACGCCTCGCCGCTGCCGTCGCGGCCGCCGGACGCGCCCAAGCCGTCGCTCGTCGGCGAGCTGATCGAGGTCGGCGCGCCGTACCAGAAGCTGACCGACCAGGAGCCGTCGTGAACCTCACCGGAAGACAGCGCACCCGCGCGGCCCGGACGGTCGCGACGCTCGCGGTCGTGGCCTGCGCCCTGCTCGCGGGTTGCGCCTCCGTGCCGACCTCGGGCCCGATCCGCTCCGGCAGTGCCGGCGGCGACCAGCGCGGCGGCGCCGGGATCGACGTGCAGGTCGACCGGCCGCGCCCGGGCCTGCAGCCGGAGGCGGTGGTGGCCGCGTTCGTCGAAGCGATGGCGAGCTCGACCGACGTCGCGAAGCTGTACATGACCAAGCAGGCCGCCGCGGACTGGAAGCCCGACCTGGGTGTCCTGGTCTACGACGGCACCGACCGGGACGCGATCAAGGAGCTGGGTACGAGCGACGTCCGGCTCGAGGCGCCCAAGGTTGCCGCGCTCGATTCGCGCGGGGTGTGGGAGGGCGCCAAGGCCGGCGAGACGGTCGCGTTCGACTTCCACATGCGGCGCGAGGGCGGCGAGTGGCGGGTCGGGAGCCCGCCGGGCGGCCTGCTGCTGGAATTCGCCGTGTTCCAAACCGTCTACCAGCCGCGCACGCTGTACTTCTTCACCCCGCGGATGGACGCGCTGGTGCCGGACCTCGTGTTCCTGCCGGTGCAGCGGCGCGGGGCGCAGGAGACCACGCTGCGGGTGCAGGCCCTGCTGGAGGGGCCGACCAAGACCCTCGACTGGGCGGTGCAAGGGGTTGTGCCGCCGGGGACCGAGGTGGTGTCGGTGCCGGTGGACGCCGACGGCGTGGCGACGGTGTCGCTGAACGAGGCCGTCAACCGCCTCGACTCGGACCAGCGTTCCCGGCTCGCCGCCCAGCTGGCGTGGACCCTGGACCAGGCGCCGGGTGTCCAGTACCTCAAGGTGACCGCGAACGGCGCGCCGTTCGAGATCGACGGCACCGCGGACCCGCAGGCCGTCAAGAGCTGGGAGGCCTACGGCCCGGCGTTCGGGGTCGGAGCCGGGCACCTGTTCGTCCTCGGGCAGGAGCACATCTACGGCGTCGAGGACGTCGAGTCGGTGGTCGCCAAAGCCAGCCAGGCGACCGAGCTCAACGGCCTGCGGAACTGGAAGACCGAGTCGCTGGCCGTCGACATCGATCGCAGGACCGCGGCGGCCTTCACCGGTGCCAACGTCGTCGTCGGCTCGCTCGAGTCGGACAAGGAGGACGTGGTCAAGGTCCCCACCGACGGCAAGGTCGTCGGAATGTCGTTCGACAAGGACGACAACCTCTGGCTCGTCGACCGTGCCGGCGGCGCCGTGCCACGGATCCGGATGCGCAGCAGCGCCGACAAGCTCACCTGCGAGGTCACCGCGCCGTCGCTCACCCACCACCCGGGTTCCATCGTCCAGCTCCGGGTCGCGCGCGACGGCGCCCGCGTGGTGGCCGTCATCCGCACGCCGTCGCGCGACCTGCTGGTGATGGGCCAGATCTCGCGCAACGACCGCGCCGCGTGCGCCAGCGGCCGGCGGGCCGTGATCCGCGGTGTGCGGGTCCTGCCGATCGGTCTCACGAGGCTTTCGGACGTCGGGTGGTCGAACGCCACCGAGCTCACCGTGCTCGGCAGCGACGGAGACGGACCGCACCAGATCATGACGATGAACGTCGACGGCTCGCAGCAGACGAACCCGGCCAGCATCACGAGCACGGAGGTGCCGAGCAGCTACGACCCGGTGCACCTCGCGGTCTCACCGGACCCGGACTCGCTGCCGGTGGTCGCGGACACCGGCGGCCGCGTGCTGGTCCAGACGCGTGACCTCGCCTGGAGGCTGCTGCCGGTGACGGGCCTGCCGGTCTACGCCGGCTGAGTCGTCCACAGGTTCGCGCGAGCCCGGTTGCGGGCCGGTGTCCGTGGCGGCCATCGTGCTGCGGTGGCGCGACGCGACCTGACCGGCCGGTTGGCGGACGTGCTGGCCGACCCGTTCAGCGACCTCGTCCTGGGTGGGGAGTGCGCCGGGTGCGGACGGCCCGGGCGGGCGGTGTGCCCGGAGTGCCGCGACGCCCTCGGCGGCCCTTCCTACGTCGCGTGGCCGGAGCCCGCGCCGCGCGGGCTGGCGGTGCCGGTGGCGGCGGCGGCGTACGACGGCGCGGTGCCGGCGCTGGTGGTCGCGCACAAGGAGCACGGGCGGTACCAGCTGGCGGGCGCGCTCGGCGAGGCGCTGGCGCTGGCGGTCGCGGGCGCACTGGCCGGGGCGGGCGTGCGGGCGGCGTGGCTGTGCCCGGTGCCGTCGACGCCGGCGCGGGTCCGCGAGCGCGGGCACGACCCGCTCGGGCGGATCGCCGCGATCTGCGCCCGGCGGCTGCGGCGCCGCGGGTACGACGTCCGGGTGGCGGCGGCGCTGCGGGTGGAGCGGCGGCTCGCGGACCAGGCCGGCCTGGACGCCGTCCAGCGCGCCGCGAACCTCGCCGGGGCCTTCGGCGTACGACGGGACTGGGCGCGGCGGCTCGCCGGGCAGCCGGTGGTCGCGGTCGACGACGTCCTCACCACGGGCGCGACGCTGGCCGAGGCATGCCGTGCCCTGCGGGCCGCCGGGGCCCCGCCGCTCGGCTGCGCGGTGGTCGCCGCCACCCGCCGACGGTTCATGAGACGTTCCCTACCGGTTTTCCCAGATGCGGATTAGCGTTGGTCCATGGCACCCGTCCGGGCTTGCGAGACGGAGTGGTCGGGGACCGGATCAGCCGGTTTTCCGACCACCTTCCAAAGCAGGCCAGGCGGGTGCTTCGTCGTGGACCGCCGAGGGGGTCCAAAGACGTAAGAGTCGCCGAGATCGATGGAGGTTTCCGTGGACGTCGTCGTCAAGGGTCATCACTGCGAGGTCAGTGACCGGTTCCGGCAGTACGTCGAGGAAAAGCTCGAGCGCATCGAGAAGATCGATCATCGGGTGTTGAGGTGCGAGGTCGAGGTCTCCCAGGAGAAGAACCCGCGGCAGAGCGACCGGGCGTTCCGGGTCGAGCTGACGATGTACACAAGAGGTCCGGTGGTGCGGGGCGAGGCGACGGCCGAGTCGAAGCAGGCCGCGCTGGACATCAGCCTGGACCGGCTGCGGTCCCAGGTTCGCAAGGCGGCCGACCGCCGGCGGGTGCACCGCGGCGGCGCGCACGCGCCGATGGGCCTGAAGCACGCGGTGGCCCAGCAGTCGGCGAACGGCACGAGCCCGGCGGCCGAGACCGAGCCGGCCGAGGACACCGGCGTCCAGACCCACAAGGTCGGCCCGCTCACCGTGACCGGTGACGGCCCCCTGGTGATGCGGGAGAAGACCCACTCGGCCAAGCCGATGTCACTGGACCAGGCGCTGTACGAGATGGAGCTGGTCGGGCACGACTTCTACCTGTTCGTGGACGCCGACGAGAACCTGCCGAGCGTCGTCTACCGCCGCCGCGGCTACGACTACGGAGTGATCCGTCTGGCCGTCTGACCGCGCACACGTCGTTGGGAGCCTGGCGCACAGCGCCGGGCTCCCGCCGTTCACCACTTGGCGAGCTGGGCCTGGATGGCGGTCGCGTAGGTGGCTACCTGGGCGTAGACGCCGGGGTAACCCGCGTCGGCGCAGCCCTCGCCGTCGGGCACGAAGTCCGCGCCGTACACGCCCGGCTGCGAGCACACCGCGTCGCTGAGCACGGGCGCCTTCACCGCCATGAACCGGTCGTACGGGCCGGTGTTCTCCGTCTCGCCCCAGCCGTGGACGACGGCCGGCGCGCCGAAGCGGTCGGCCTTCTTGTTCGTCTCCAGAGGCAGCGTCTTCACACCGGCGAACGGCGTCCGGAGCGTCAGCACGGCGACGTCGTGCCCGCCGGTCCTGCCGTACTGCGGGTCGACCCAGACCCGGGCGATCCTTGAGGTCTTGCCGATCTTCTTGTTGCGCAGGTCGTCGCGGCCCTGGATCGCGGTGTACGTCCCGATCGGCTGGTCCATGCAGTGTGCCGCGGTGACAAGCTTGTTCGCCTTCACCAGGGTGGCGCCGCAGTACTCGCCGTTCGGGTCGGGGGAGAACCTGTTCGACAGCTGGATCGCCCACGGCGCGTTCTTCGTGCTCGCCACCGTGCCGCCGACGATGTGCTCGGGGCTGCCGGGCCGGATGGCGGCCGACGCGGTGCCGGCGGCGAGACCGGTGGCGGCCAGCATCACGACAGTCAGCGTCATGACAGTCAGGGCAGACAGGGCGGTCCTGCGGGACATGCGGCCCCTCCGGTGCGAACGCCACGCCTCGGGCGGTGGGCGCGGTCGTCGTACGGACCACTTTGTGCGACGTCGGGCTATGGGTGCGGGTTTTGTCGGTGCCGCCGGGCAGAATCCTGCGACGTGACCGCCGTGACCTCGACGCGCACCACCACGCCGCGTACCACCACGCAGGTGCTGTCGCGCGCGCAGGCGCGCCGGATCGCGCTGGCCGCGCAGGGGTTCGCCGACCCGCGCCCGCGCGGCGTGCCCGACAGCCGCGCGCTGAACCGGGTGCTCGGCCGGATCGGGCTGATCCAGATCGACTCGGTCAACGTGCTGAGCCGCGCGCAGTACCTGCCGCTCTACTCCCGCCTCGGGCCGTACCCGCGCGACCTGCTCGACCGCGCCGCCGGCAAGGCGCCGCGCAAGCTGGTGGAGTACTGGGCGCACGAGGCGTCGCTGATCCCGGTCGACACACACCGGCTGCTGCGCTGGCGCATGGCCCGGGCGCACGCCGAGGCGTGGGGTGGCCCGCGCCGGATCGCGACCGAGCGGCCGGATCTGGTCAAGCAGGTGCTCGACGACGTCCGCGAGCACGGCCCGCTGACCGCGCGCGAGATCGACGACGACATGGAAAGAACCCAGGACTACAACTGGGGCTGGAACTGGTCGGACGTGAAGCGGGCGCTGGAGTTCCTCTTCTTCGCCGGCGACATCACCGTGGCGGGGCGGAACTCGCAGTTCGAGCGCCTGTACGACGTGCCGGAGCGGGTGCTGCCCCG
>WNFV01008463.1_pt1 | contig 12228 bp, 12 predicted proteins | sample 5400101 | NCBI WGS metagenome assembly WNFV01 (sample SAMN13153361, study PRJNA577476) | soil metagenome | isolation source: 115 cm soil or saprolite under grassland replicate 1 | place: USA:California | collected 2016-06-15
TGCTCCCCGGCCGGACCTGATCGGGCCCGGAACCTTCACGGGTCTCCGCGCGTCTTACCGGACGGAGGTTCCATGAGCCGGAGCCGCGCGTTCTCCGCCGCCTTCGTCCTCGGGCTGGTCGTCTCCGCCTGCGGCGGATCGGCCTCCGCGCAGGAGATCCGCTCGGATGCCGCCCGCGCCGCGGCGGATCCGGGCGCGATGCAGGACACGCGCGCCGCGCTGGACGCCTTTGCGGTGGATCTCTACAAGGTGCTGGCGGGGGGCGACGAGAACCTCGTTCTCTCGCCGTACAGCGTCGCCGTCGCGCTCGCGATGACACGCGCTGGAGCGGTCGGGGAGACCGCCGATCAGATGGACACCGTGCTCCACGCCGCGCTCTCGAAGGACATCCAGGCCGGGTTCAACGCGATCGACCAGGCTCTCGCGAAGCGTCCGGGCAAGTACCCGATGGGCGAGCAGACCCTCGAGCTCGAGCTCGCCACCGCGAACCGGCTCTGGGGTCAGAAGGACTTCGCGTTCGAGGCGGGGTTCCTCGATCAGCTGGCCCGGAGCTACGGCGCCGGGATGCAGATCGTCGACTACAAGAGCGCGCCTGAGCCCGGGCGCCGCGCCATCAACGACTGGGTCGCGGCGCGCACGCGCGACCGCATCAAGGACCTCATCCCGCAGGGCGTGATCGACGCGTCGACGCGGCTCGTCCTCACCAACGCCATCTACCTCAAGGCCGCGTGGATCCTGCGCTTCGGCGACGCCGTCCCCGGCACCTTCCACCGCGCCGACGGCTCCGACGTGCAGGCGAAGCTGATGAGCCAGAGCGAGAACGTGCCCTACGCGGCGGGCCCCGGATACCAGGCGGTTCGTCTCCGCTACGCCGGGGGCCTATCGATGGTCGTCGTCGTACCCGACGCCGGACGGCTCGGCTCCTTCGAGCGCGGGCTCGACGGCGCGGCGCTGCGCCGGATCGTCACCGGCCTCGACCCGACCCAGGTCATCCTCTCGATGCCCCGGTTCTCGTTCCGCTCGACAGCGCAGCTGAAGGACGCGCTCGGGCAGATGGGCATGCCGATCGCGTTCACCGACCGCGCGAACTTCTCCGGCATGACGAAGCAGGAGCCGCTCGAGATCGCGGACGTCGTCCACCAGGCGTTCATCGCCGTCGACGAGAACGGGACCGAGGCGGCGGCCGCGACCGGCGTCGTGATGCGTGCCACGTCGGCGCCGCTCAAGCCGGTCGAGCTGAGGATCGATCGCCCGTTCCTGTTCCTCATCCAGGACGACGAGACCGGCGCGGTCCTCTTCATGGGCAGGGTGGCCGACCCGACGAAGTAGACCGGGATAGGGCTACCGTAGGAGCGACGGGGAGGTGCCCTATGAAGGTCGCGTGCGTCCTCGCGAACGGGTTCGAGGACTCCGAGTTCAAGCAGCCGTACCACGCGCTCAAGGAAGCCGGACATGACGTCACGATCGTCGGGTTGCAGGCGGCGCAGGAGCTGAAAGGCGACAAGGGACGCGAGACCGCGAGGGTCGAGCGTGCCTTCTCGGACGTTCGTCCCGATCAGTTCGACGCGCTGCTGGTGCCGGGCGGCTTCTCGCCGGACCGGCTCCGCGCGCACCCTGTGGCCGTCGACTTCGTACGCGCGTTCTTCGACGCGCGCAAGCCCATCATGGCGATCTGCCACGGACCGCAGATCTTCCTCGCCGCCGAGACGTACAAGGATCACCGCATGACCGCGTGGAAGACGATCCAGGCGGATCTGAAGCTGGTCGGCGCCGACGTCGTCGACGAGGAGGTCGTCGTGGACCGCAATCTCGTGACGTCGCGCCAGCCGGCCGATCTCCCGGCGTTCGTCAGGGAGAGCCTGAAGCTGCTCTCGAAGGTGCCCGCGGCGTGATCCCCCGGGCACCGTTCGGGCGGACCGGCCACGAGAGCCCGCGCACGCTGTTCGGCGCTGCGGCGCTCTCGCGCGTCACGCAGGACGAGGCGGACCGCGCGCTCGAGCTGCTGCTCCGGCACGGCGTCGATCACATCGACACCGCGGCGAGCTACGGGGACTCGGAGCTGCGCGTCGCGCCGTGGCTCGCGCGCCATGGCCGTGACCGCTTCTTCGTGGCGACGAAGACGGGGAAACGCACGTACGCTGAGGCGCGCGACGAGATCCGGCGGTCGCTCGCGCGCCTCGGCACCGACCACGTCGACCTCATCCAGCTGCACAACCTCGTCGCCGAGGACGAATGGGAGCAGGCGTTCGCGCCGGACGGCGCGCTCCGCGCGGCGGTCGAAGCGCGCGATGCCGGCCTGGCGCGCTCCATCGGCGTCACGGGCCACGGGATCCTCGCGCCGCGGCAGCACCGCCGCAGCCTCGAGCGGTTCGCGTTCGACAGCGTGCTCTTCCCCTACAACGTGACCCAGATGCGCGGCCAGTACGCGGCCGATGCCGAGGCGCTCATCGCGCTGTGCGAAGCGCGCGGCGTCGCGATGCAGACGATCAAGGCGATCACGCTCGGCGCGTGGCACGGCGAGCGCCCGGCGACGCCGACGACCTGGTACGAGCCGCTCACCGAGCAGCGCGACATCGATCTCGCCGTGCGCTTCGTGCTGTCGCGGCCCGGCCTCTTCCTCAACACGGTCGGCGACCTCGGCCTGCTCCCGAAGGTCCTCGACGCCGCGAGCCGCGGCGGCCCGCGACCGACCGACGCCGAGATGGCCGAGCTCGTCGAGCGCCGCGCGATGACCCCGTTCTTCGTCTAGCGCGCTCGCAGGGCGGCGGTCCCTCTCACGCGCTTTCGGGGTGGCGCGCATGGCGCGTGGCCGGATCCACGCCGGCGAAGGTCAGGAAGTCGGTCATGCGGAATCCGCTCCCGGGGTTCTGCAGCATCGGCGTCCAATCAGGCTGCTTCGCGACCCACGACCCGGGATCGCTCTGCAAGAGACCCACGACCACTTCGGCGACGATCCGCCCGCCGACCGGCCCGAGGTGGTATCCGCCCGTGTTGCGCCCGATATCGCGGTCCGGCACGAGCGTCGCTTCCTTGAGCATGTAGTAGAAGAGCGGCGTGCTCTCTTCGAGGCCCATGTCGTAGGCGCGAAGCTCCTTGAGATCGTCCGCGCTGAGCCGCTCGACGCCGATCGCCCGCGCGATCGACTGACCGGACGGCATCGACCAGGTGATGTGGCGCAGCAGGTTCCGCTGCATCAGCGCGGTGGGCGCCTTGTGGCTCGCGATCGCGCCCAGCGGCAGCGTGAACAGCGGCGTCGAGATCTTCTCGTCCATCATCTTGTTGGGCTTCACCTCGCCGTCGCGGAAATCGAAGAACGTCTGCCATCCGATGAAGCGCCTCGGGGCGCGGAAGCCGCTCCGGAGGTCGCCCGGGTCCCTGCCGGGTCCCTGCGTGATGTCGCCGAGGCTCGGGTCGAAGATGAATCCGAAGAAGGGCTTCCCGTTGTCGCCTTTCAGATTCGCGCGGTACGACGGCCGGATCATCGTGTGGCCGATCCGGAAGCACGCTCCCTGGAACTCGATCGGCATCGTCGCCTGACCGGTCTCGGGCTGATAGAAGCGTCGCCCGTTCGTGAGGACGTCCTTCACGAGCTCGGGTCCGACGAACAGCGGCAGGAATTCGTTGAGGATCAGCCAGTGGTAGTGCCAGACCGTCAGCCGCTTCGCCTCGGCGAAGATCGCGGCGGGATCGAGGAGACCCTGAGCGCGTGCGTGATCGACGGCCTTGTTGTGGAACAGGATGAAGGCGCAGTGGAGTCCCGCGATCATGATGTGCTGATCGCTGCGCGGGTCCGGTATGAGGGCGATCATGTCCGCGTTGCGCGGCAGGTCCTCGAAGATCCCGCCGCTCTCGATCCTCAGCTTCGCTGGATCCTCCGGGTCGTAGAACTGCGGGGTCACGAACGGCCCCTGTCCGTAGATCGTGTCCAGGTCGAACGCGGCCATGCGCGCGTTCGGCGTGGCCAGCGGGTCCGTCGGCACACCGAGCGTCGAGCGGCTGTCGAACGTGATGTCGAAGTCCATGAACTGGCCGAAGAACGTGACGCCCGCGGTGTGCGTCGGGTTGTCGGGGTTCGTGGGCGGGTCGTTCCCGTTCACCGCGCGATCCGCGATCAGGGCGACCGGGCCGGCGGCGAGGCGATCCTTGGCGTCGAGCAGCCCACCGAGCTTCCCGATGTCACGCAGGACGTCGCGGAGCTGATCGGTCGCGCCCGCCGGGCGGAGGCTCTCGAAGAACGGCGGGAGGTCGGGGAAGAGACGGCTGAAGTTGCCGGGCACGGTCGCGTGCGACCGGAGATCCGCCCGACCCAGGCTCATTCCCGTCGCGACGCCCGCCGCTCCGGCGCCGCCGAGCCCGATGCCGAGACCGGTGAGGAACGTTCGCCGGCTGTATCCACGCGCCGGCCCGGGTCTACGTGCTTCCACGCTCGTCCTCCCTGAGGTGCTTGGTGAGCTCGTCGGTGTCGGGCGGGGGGACGACCGGCGGGATCGCGACGTAGCTGAGCAGCAGGGCCGAGATGGACGCGAGCAGGGTCGTCCCGAGCCACAGGTCCCATGGCCAGACCATCCCGTAGACCCACGCGAGGATCAGGAAGTAGCTCGACCACAACACGAGCGGCGTCACGAGGGCCATGACGCGGTAGCCGAGCGGCCGCTCGGGGTCGGGCCGGTAGGCGTCGATCACCAGATCGGCGACGAGCCCGCCGAGCAGCGCCGCGACGACGGTCGCCCCGAGATCGAAGCTGGTCAGGGCGCTCATCGCGAAGCTCGTGCCAACGAACAGCAGGGTCGCGCTGCCGAATGGCAGCCGCCAGCGTCGCAGCGCGAGGAAGAGCGGCGCCAGGAGGATGAGGCCGGTGAAGAGGATCCGGGCGGCTCCGGCGAACTCGGTCGTGCCTCGGATCCGCTCGTCGCGAGCGAGCTCCGCGGGGATCCGGCCGATCGCCACCGACGGCGTCCAGTCGAGGAAGGCGTTGAGCCACTGGAACATGAACGCCGCGACGCACGTGACGAGCGTCAACGACAGCAGCGGCGGCAGGAGCGTGCGGAACGAGGCGCTGCTTGGATAGAAGCGCGGCGCGTACCAGGCCGAACGGAGCGGCGCCGACACGAGCCCCGCGGCGCCGGCGAAGAGGAGGAGATGGAAGGGCGCGATGACGCGCGCCACGCCGCGTTCCTCGCCGAAGGCGGTGTGCCAGGCGATATCGCCGAAGAGGCCGACCGTCGCGATGGCCAGCCCACCGATGGCGAACGGATAGCGGAGAGGGATGCCGAGGAGCTTGTAGAAGTAGGGCTCCGGATGCGCGCCGCGCCTGTAGAGGTGCGGATTCCGCGTGACCACCCAGAGGGCCGTGGCGTTGAAGCCGAGATAGAGGAGCCCGTGCCAGATCGTGAAGAAGCTGCCGAGCGCGCCGTTCTGGAGGTTGATGTGGTTCCAGCCGTCGACGAAGAGGCCGACCACGAGCAGGGTCGCGAGCAGGCCGGTGATGAGATCCTCGCGCCACGTCGCCTGTGCGCCCACGCTGGCATGCGCGTGAGCGCGCTGGACAGCGATCGTTCCCAGGATCCCCTCCTCGTCGCCGCGGTCTGGAGTGATGGCCTGCGGACAGAACGCGCTCGAAGGGCGGACGTTGCTCGGCCGCTGCACGAACGACCGCGGCCGCTGAGCCGCCATCTGGGTGGGCGGATCACTTACCCAGACGGGCCGCGGCGTCCCACGTCGCCTCGAGCGCCTCGATGATCCGCGGCCACGCGAACCGCTCTGCGGTCGCCTGGCCCTCGGCGCGGATCCGCTCGGCGAGGCCGGGCCGCTCGCGCACGTACGAGAGGTGCGTGGCCAGCTCGCGCGGGTCGTCGGTCTGCACGACGACGGCGTTCCCGTACGGGATCGCGTAGTCCTCGCCGGTGCGGCCGACGTACGCGATGCCGGCGCACGCCATGACCTCGAGCCCGACGAGGCCGAACGGCTCCTTCTCGGAGTTCGCGAGGACGCCGTCGGCAGTCGCGTAGAGCGCGCGCAGCGCGGGCTCGGAGACGAAGAAGTCGAGGAACACGATGTCGCCTGTCGACCGGCCGATCGCCGCGGCCACGTCCGCGGTCGGCGCGTCCGGCGCGAGCCGCAGTGGCTCGACCACGAGACCGCGGTCGCGCACCTGGCGCCAGACCGTGTCGGCGTAGTCCGCGCGGCTGCCGCGCATGACGAAGCGCGGGCGCTGCCCGGTCGCGCGCATCGCCGCGACGGCGTCGACGGCCCAGTCCCAGCGCTTGTCGCGGTCGAACCGTGCGACCTTCACGAGCGTCGGGCGGTCGCCGAACGCGGCGCGCATCGCGCGCACATCCTCGAGCGGGACCGGCCGGAGCCAGCGCTCGGCGATCCCGTTCGGCAGGACCGCCGCGTCGACGTCCTCGGCGGCGAGCGCCGCGCGCATGAAGCGCGAGACCGTGGTGACGGTCGCGGCGCGCTCGAGCGTCACGAGGTCGATGGCGCCGAGGCCGTACGTGTTGTTCGCGTTCCAGAACAGCGACGCCGCGCCGCGGCGCTCGCGCACCCCCAGCAGCAGCGCGGTCCCGATCGCGGCGTCGGCGGTCTGCCAATCCTCGAACAGGACGACGGTGCGCCGGCCGCGCTCCGCCGCGGGGACGATGACCTCGTCGACGAGATGTCGCGGGACCGTCCGCGAGAAGTCCCGCCACTTGCCATCCTCGCCGTCGTACACGTCCTTCGGGTGGTACGCGCTGATCCACTGGCCCCAACGCACGAGGGTCAGGCGACCGCCGAGGCGCTCCTCGACGTGCGGGAGGTCCGGGTCGCCGACGAACAGGTGCCGCACGTCGTAGCCGCGATCGACGAGCGCCTCGGCGAGGTCGTTCATCCGCGTCGCGAGGCCGCCGACGAACGAGTAGCGGTCGGGCCCTTCGAACGCGACGAGCTGGACCAGCGGACGCATGGCGTCGCGAGACTACCCGGCGCGATCGCTCCGGGTCGGGCACCATACCCGCTCACCATGCGACCGATCGACCGCATCCGACAGGACCCGGACGAAGTGCGGCGCACGCTCGAGCTGCGCGGCTTCGAGGCGCCGCTCGACCGGATCATCGAGCTCGATGGGAAGGTCCGTGCGCTCAAGACGGAGTCGGAGACGCTGAAGGCCGAGCGGAACCGCGCGAGCAAGGGGGGACCGCCGACGCCCGAGGTCCGCGAGCAGATGCGCACGGTGGGCGGCCGGATCAAGGCGATCGACGCCGAGCTCGCGGTCGCGCAGAGGCAGATCGACGAGGACCTCCTCTGGATCCCGAACGTCATCGACCCGACGGTCCCGCAGGGCAAGGACGAGAAGGACGACCCTGTCGTGTCGCAGGACCCCGTGCGCGACCTCCCGTTCCCGGCGAAGGCGCACTGGGACATCGGCGAAGCGCTCGGGATCCTCGACATCCCGCGCGGGACGAAGCTGTCGGGGTCCCGCTTCTACGTGCTGTGCGGCGCGGGCGCCGCGCTCCAGCGGGCGCTCATCGCGTGGATGATCGACCTGAAGCTCCCGCGTGGATTCGTGGAGATCTATCCGCCGTTCCTGACGAAGCGCGAGACGCTCACCGCGACCGGCCAGCTCCCGCACTTCGACGACAACCTGTACCGCGACACGCAGGACGATCTGTGGCTCGTGCCGACCGCGGAGCCGCAGCTCGTGGCGATGCACCGCGACGAGACGTTCGACGCCGCGGACCTCCCGCGGCGGTACGTCGCGTACACGGCGTGCTTCCGGCGCGAGCACATGAGCGCCGGGCGCGACGTGCGCGGCATCAAGCGCGGCCACCAGTTCGATAAGGTCGAGATGGTCGTCCACTGCCTTCCCGAGGACTCGCCGAAGGAGCTCGAGCTCATGCGCGAGCTCGCGATCGAGGTGCTCCGCGCGCTGCGGATCCCGGCGCGCGTCGTCGAGCGGTGCACCGGCGACCTCGGGTTCAACTCGCATAAGGGCTATGACCTCGAGGCGTGGGCACCGGGGCAGGCGGAGTGGCTCGAGGTCTCGTCGATCTCCAATTGCGGCTACTTCCAGGCCGAGCGCTCGAACATCCGCTTTCGGCGCGAGGCCGGCGGCAAGGCCGAGCTGGTCCACACGCTGAACGCGTCCGGCCTCGCGCTGCCGCGTCTGATGATCGCGGTCATGGAGAACTACCAGCAGCCCGACGGGTCCGTGGTCATCCCGGAGGCGGTGCGGCCCTACATGGGCGGACGCGAGCGGATCGCGCTCGGGGAGTTCCGGATCTAGGCGGCGGGCTCCTCGCTCAGAACGACCCGCATGTCCTGGCGCTGCCATGCATCCCCGGTGCCACATCCGCGGACGATCATCATCGCGCGGTGGCGCAGCGCGGATCGCCGCGGATCGCGGTGTCGTTCGAGGCGATACGCCGCCGCGGCGAGCGGTCCTGGCTCGTCACGTGGCGGATCCGGAACGGCGGAGCAACGCCCGTCACCGTGACGGAGGCATGGCACCCGCACGGCCGCTTCCATAGCTCTCGCCTGCGCCGCTCGCTCCGGATACCCGCGCGCGCGAGCGCGAGCCTCGAGCTGCCCGCACGCATCGACGCGGCGCCGGGCGACGAGATCGAGAACTGCTTCCTCATCCTGCGCGCGGGCCGTGGCCGCGAGGGCTGGCGTGCGCTGTCCCGTTTCACGCTGCGCATCGGCGACGACGGAACGCCGTCGGCGCGCGTCGAGGCGATCGACGTCCACCCCGCCGCGGACTAGCGTCAGGGTCATGCCACTGCCGGAACGTGACCGTTACATCTTGGAGCGCATGCAGGGCTGACGCCGCAACTGAAGGGCGACCTTCGAGGAGACCACGGGTATGGTCTCCAGCGCGGTGAGCATGTCGAAGAGCGAGCTGGTGCGCGCGCTCGCGCGGATCGCGCGTGAGCACGCGAGCGATCCGACGTACAAGGCGATGCGCAAGGTCTTCCCCAAGAGCTGGCCCATGTAGGCCCGCGCGCTCCCCTTGCGGACCGGCGCAATTGGTATGACCATTCAGCCGTTGGGGATGGCGAAGCTCCAGGCCCAGGGCGTCGCGATCGAGTACTGGCTTGCCCGCTCCGAGACGCTGTTCACGGCGGTCAACGGTGTCGATCTCGAGATCCCGGAGGGTGAGTTCGTCGCCATCGTCGGGCCGTCGGGATGCGGCAAGACGACCTTCCTGAACGCCGTCGACGGGTTGATCCCGATCGCGGCCGGATCGCTGACCCTCGACGGTCGCGAGATCCGAGCGCCGGGCCGCGACCGCGCGGTGGTGTTCCAGCAGCCCGGACTGCTGCCCTGGCGCACGGTGACCGGCAACGTGATCTTCGGCGTCGAGGCGCAGGGGACCATGCCGGCGAAGGAAGCGAAGGAGCGCGCCCAGCAGTACATCGAGCTCGTCGGGCTGAAGGGCTTCGAGGATGCCTATCCCGGTGAGCTCTCGGGCGGCATGCAGCAGCGCGTCAACCTCGCGCGCGCTCTCCTCACCGACCCGGAGATGCTCCTCCTCGACGAGCCGTTCGCCGCGCTCGACGCGCAGACGCGCGAGCTGATGCAGCTCGAGCTGCTGCGGATCTGGAACAAGGACCGCAAGACCGCGCTCTTCATCACGCACGACATCAAGGAGGCGATCTACCTCGCCGACCGCGTCATCGTGTTCACGAAGCGCCCGGGCCGCGTGAAGGTCACCATCGACGTCGACATCCCGCGCCCGCGCACGCTCCGCGTGAAGCGCGACCCGAAATTCCTCGGTTACGAGGATCAGGTCTGGGAGAGCATCCAGGAAGAGCTCGCCGGTCCGGCGGAGCGCCTCGTGGCGGGCGTGCCGGCGTGAGCGTCAAGGAGGCCGACCGCATCCTGGCGGCCCGAGGCCGGATCGTCGAGGATCCCGAGCGCCGGTCGGTCATGCGGCCGACGCGCTGGAAGCGCTACGAGGCACCCGCGGTCGGCACCGCGAGCGTCGTCTTCGTCCTGACCACCTGGCAGCTGGCCGCCAACGCCGGGCTTGCCGGGATCTTCCTGCCTGGCCCTCTCGCGATCGTGCAGGCGGGCATCAAGCTCTTCCAGAAGGGCGACATCTGGGTCGACATCGCCACCAGCGCGGAAGAGGTCGCGATCGGGTACGGCCTGGCCGTCGTCGCCGGCCTCGTGCTCGGTCTCCTCATGGGGTGGTACACGCGGTTCCAGTACGCGCTCGACCCGTACGTGAACTTCTTCTACAGCACGCCGCGCATCGTGCTCGTGCCGCTATTCATCGTCTGGCTCGGCATCGACATCGAGTCCAAGATCGCCGTGATCTTCCTCGGCGCGCTGTTCCCGGTCATCATCAACACGATGGCGGGGGTGCGGAACACCGAGGCCGCCCTCCTGCGCGTCGCGCGATCGTTCGGCGCCTCCGATGCGCTCATCTTCCGGCGCGTCGTGCTTCCCGGGTCCGTGCCGTTCATCCTGACGGGCTTCCGGCTCGGCGTGGGCCACGCGCTGACCGGCGTGGTCGTCGGCGAGCTCATCGCCGCGAGGCACGGGGTGGGGAAGCTGATCTCCGACTACGGCGTGACGCTGCAGATGGACAAGATGTTCGTCGGCGTGATCATCATCGCGGGCAGCGGCATGCTCCTCACGACGCTCCTCGGACGTATAGAGAAGAGATTCCAGAGCTGGCGACCGGACATCAGGCGATAGGGGACCGAGAAATGAACGCTAGGAAGGCGGGAAGGACCAGAGGATGAGGCTCAAACTGGCTGTCTTCGCGGGTGTCTTCGCGATCCTGGCTGCCGCATGCGGCGGCTCGACACCGGCCGCGACGAGCGCGCCGACGACGGCACCGACGCAGGCCGCCGCCACGACGGCGCCCACGGCGACGCCGCGGCCGTGCTGCACCAAGGTCATCGCGGCCTACAGCAACATCACCGGCGACGACTGGGTCATGTACTACGCGTTCGAGAAGGGCATCTTCAAGGAGCAGGGCCTCGAGGTGGACATGCAGTCGATCAGCGGCGGGGCGCAGACCAGCGCCGCGCTCCTGGCGAACAAGATCCACATCGGTCAGTTCGGCGGCTCGGAGGCGCTCAGCGCGGTCGCCCAGGGAGCCGACCTCGTGCTCGTCGGCAACATGGCGACGGTCTACCCGTACATCCTCTACGCGCAGAAGAGCATCAAGACCGTGGCCGACCTCAAGGGCAAGAAGGTCGGCGTCTCGAACAAGGGCGGCTCGAGCGACATCGCGACGCGCGCGGCACTGAAGGCCAACGGCCTCGACCCGGACAAGGACGTCCAGATCGTCGCGGTCGGCTCGCACGCGAACCGCACCGCGGCGCTCCTGAACGGGTCCATCGACGCGGGCGTCGACGACCCGCCCGAGGACGAGGAGCTCGTGAAGGCCGGCCTGAACCCGATCATCGACCTCGCGTCACAGAAGCTGCCGGCCGCGAACACGGGGATCATCGTGCAGCGCAGCTACCTGAACGCGAACCGGGACACGATCCAGGCGTACATCGACGCGACCGTCATCGCGCGGGCGAAGATGGTCAAGGACAAGGAGGGCTCGGTCGCGGTCCTGAAGAAGTACTTCAAGAGCGACAACACCGCGGAGGGCTCGGTCGCGGTCCTGAAGAAGTACTTCAAGAGCGACAACACCGCATCGATGGAGAAGGCCTATGACTTCTTCATCGCCGGGAAGAGCCCCGTCACACCGCTGTACCCGCTGCCGAGCGTCGAGCAGTTCAAGGACTCCATCGCGATCCTCGGCGCGGACAACGAGAAGATCAAGAACGTCGACGTCAGCAAGATGATCGACACGTCCTTCGTGAAGAGCGCGCAGGACCGGAAGCTCGGCGGCTAGCGAGAGCCGCGGACCGGCCGGGCCGCAACGACGCGGTCCGGCCGGTCTACCATCGCGACCCGTGACCGCGAAGGATCCGAACGCCTTCATCGACGAGCTGTGGGGATATGCGCGCGCGCTCGAGATGAAGGAGCACCCCTGGTTCAAGGGCGTCCGCGAGCACCGCTGGACGCGCGAGCAGATCGCCCGCGCCGAGATGCAGCACTACCTTCGCGTCCGCATGAATCCGGTCTTCTTCGGCTACATCGTCACGAACGTCGTGAACGAGCGGAACTACGACCTCATGCCCATCGTCATGGAGAACTTCATGGAGGAGCTCGGCGGCGAGAAGACGCACGTCGACGTGATGCTCCAGTTCCTCGAGGAGGCGGGTCTCACGC
>WNFV01007838.1_pt1 | contig 12226 bp, 14 predicted proteins | sample 5400101 | NCBI WGS metagenome assembly WNFV01 (sample SAMN13153361, study PRJNA577476) | soil metagenome | isolation source: 115 cm soil or saprolite under grassland replicate 1 | place: USA:California | collected 2016-06-15
GAGCGGTTCCAGCTGTACACGACGCGCAGCGACGAGCGCATCGAGCCGCTCGCGACATCGGCGGGCGACCAGGTGCAGCACCTCATGTCGTGGAACGCCGCATCACCCGACGGGTCGACGCTCGCGGTCTCGAGCAATGCGCGGTCGCGGAGCGACATGGACGTCGTGCTCATCGACGCCGCGACCGGCGCCCCGCGGCCGCTCGTCACCGGACCGGCGTGGCATGTCGTCGGCGGGTGGTCCCCGGACGGCCGGACGATCCTCGTCATGCGCGTCGCCGACAACACCGACCAGACGATCCTCGCGGTCGACGTCGCGACCGGCGCCGCGCGCGAGATCACGCCGCACGATCACGAGGCGCAGTTCGTCCCCGCAGGGTGGACGGCGGACGGGCGCGCGCTCCTCATGACCGACGACGTCGGCGGACCGCGCCATCTCGACCTCGTCGCGATCGATCTCGCGACGTCGAAGTGGGAGCGGCAGGACGTCGTCGAGGGCGATGTCGAGATCGCCGTGTCCTCGGCGGACGGGCGCGTACAGGTCTGGAGCGTGAACGAGGACGGGTACTCGCGCCTGCGCTGGCGCGTGGGTGGCGGCACGCCCGCCGGCCGCGAGCTCGGCGGCGTCTGCGAGGACCTCGTCGTCTCGGCCGACGGCGCGCTCGCGGCGTTCGTCCGGCGCTCGGCACGAGAGCCGTCGCAGGTCTGGGTCCTCGACACCGCGACCGGCGACGCGCGCCCGATCGTCGAGACGCGCGCGGTGGTCGAGCCGAGCGAGCTCGTCGAGCCCGAGCTGGTCCGCATCCCCGCGCCGGACGGTCCCGTGCCCGCGTTCGTGTACCGCCCGAAGCGCGCGACCGGACGCGTGCCAGCCGTCCTCTACCCGCACGGGGGACCGGAAGCGCAGTCGCGCCCCTCGTACTCGTACATCCTCGCGATCCTGCAGTGCCTCGTGCACCGCGGGATCGCCGTCGTCGTCCCGAACATCCACGGGTCGACGGGATACGGGCGGGCCTGGCAGGAGGCGATCCACAAGGACTGGGGCGGCGTCGATCTCCGCGACCTGCGCGCCGTGTCGGACTGGATGGCCGCCGATCCCGGCTTCGACCCTCAGCGCCTCGCGGTCTTCGGCGGCTCGTACGGCGGCTTCGCGACGCTCCTCTGCGTCACGCGCATCCCGGAGCGGTGGCGGTGCGCCGTCGATCTCTTCGGCGTGTCGAATCTCGTGACCATGATCGAGAACGCGCAGCCGAACTGGCGCCGCTTCCTCACGCGCTGGATCGGCGACCTCGAGCGCGACGCCGCCACGCTCATCGAGCGCTCGCCCATCACGCACGTCGATGAGATCCGCTGCCCGATGCTCGTCATCCAGGGCGCGAACGACACGCGCGTGCCGCAGGAGGAGTCGGATCAGATCGTCGCGCGCCTGCGTTCGCTGGGGCGCCGCGTCGAGTACGTCGTCTTCCCCGACGAGGGCCACGGGTTCACGAAACGCGCGAACGCGGAGCGCGCCTACGACCTGATCGTGGACTTCCTCACGCGCGAGCTCATCTCAGCTCCTTCCTGAGCACGTACTGCGTGCCGTAGATCTCGTCGCCGAAGGAGAGGATCTTGTTATCCACCCAGCCCGTCGGCAGGATCGCCTCCTGGACCGCCTCCCATGACGGCGCGCCACCTTTGAGGAAGTCCTTCTTCCACACGACGACCCAGATGCGGCCCTCCGGGTTCGTGACCCGCGTCAGCTCCTGCGCGAGCCGGCCGAGATCGACGCGCTCGAGCGCGAAGCACAGAGCAAGGCCGTAGCGCGCGGCGAAGAAGCGGAGCGGAAGGTCAAGCTCGCAGCGATCGAGATGCCCGGCGAGGTGCTCGATGATCTTGTCGTATGCCGCGACGTCGCCGATGCGCAGCGCGGGGACGCCGGCTCTGATCCCGAGCTTCGGCACGACCTCTTCGGCTTTCCGAAGCCCTTTCGGTCTGGCGATCGAGCGAGCCTACGTGAAGGCTGCGGATCGGAAGCCTCAGGCCACGGAACGTCGGCGACTTCCGTAGCGCCTCCTGGCGGCACACGGCTTGCATGCCCGGTCGGTGTGAGAGACGGCCCGCGTCCCATCCTGCTCGTCGACGACGATCAGTCGGTGCTCGACGCGGAGCGTCAGATCCTCATCGAGCACGGCCATCGCGTCGTCCTCGCGCACGACGGCGCGGAGGCGATGCGCGCGATCGGCGCCGACCCGCCATCGGTGATCGTGCTCGACATCCAGATGCCCGGCGTCGACGGCCCCGCGTTCGCGCGCGAGCTGCGCCTGGCGCTGAAGCACGTGCCGCTCGTCGTCCTCACCGGCGCGCCCGATCCGAAGCGCGAGGCCGACCGTTGCAATGCCGAGGCATACCTGCAAAAGCCCTTCGACGCGGACCAGCTCGTCGCGACCATCGAGCGCTTCGCCGCCTAGCCCGTATCCTCGCGGCGGTGCCCGCACGGCTGCTCGTCCGCCATCCCGATGGACGGATCGAGGAAACCTCACCGCAGGACCTCTCCGAGCTGCGCGACCGGGTGTGCTGGCTCGACGTCGCGGACCCGAACGACCGCGACCTCGACCTCGTCGCCGAGGAGCTGAAGCTGCACCCGCTCGCGCTCGAGGACACGCGGCACCGGCATCAGCGGCCGAAGATCGACGAGTACGAGGATCACTACTTCGTCGTCTTCTACGCGCTCGAGGAGCCCGAGCCCGACGTCATCCGCGACGTCGAGGTGTCGATCTTCCTCGCGCAGAACGTCGTCGTCACCGTCCACTCGGGCGAATGCGCGGCCCGCGTCGACGTGGAGCGTCGCTTCCGGGACGGGCACCTGGCGACCCCCGGGCTGCTCCTGCACGGCCTGCTCGACACGATGGTCGACGGCTACTTCGAGATCGTCGACCATTTCGGCGAGCGGGTCGAGCTCCTCGAGTCGTTGATCGTCGACCAGGCTGGAGCGGACCTGCCCACTTCGCTCGGAGAGCTGTTCCAGCTGAAGCGGGATCTCTTGCGCATCCGGCAGCGCGTCGCGCCGGAGCGCGACGTGCTCAACGTCCTCGTCCGCGGCGATATCCGGGAGCTCCGCGAGCCCGGGCGCCGCGCCTACTTCCAGGACGTCTACGACCACATCGTTCGCGTCACCGACGAGATCGACACCTTCCGCGAGCTGACGAGCAACGTCATCGAAGCGCACCTCGCGGCCGCGTCCAACCGGCTGAACGAGATCCTCAAGGTGCTGACGAGCGTCGCGACGATCCTCCTCGTCGTGACGCTGGTCACGAGCTTCTTCGGGATGAACTTCGACGTCATCCCGTTCCGGTCGGAGGGCCTCTTTTGGACGGCGATCGCCGTCATGCTCGTCTCGACGGCGCTGCTGGGCGTGTATTTCCGGCGTCGGGGCTGGCTCTAGCCGGTCCTGCACCGGGCCCGTCGCGCCCGTACACTCGCGCTGTCTTGGCCGAGCTCCGCAGCTCGGGTGGAGCGCGTGCGAACGCGGCGATCCTGGGCCAGACATCCAACAGCCGGACCTTTGCGTGTTGGCATGCCTGAGCGGAGCTCGGACGGGTTCGCCGGCGACCTGCTGGCGATCTCGTGGCAGGTGGCGGTGGCCGTCGCGGTGCCGCTCTTCGTGGCGGCGTGGCTATCGCAACAGGTCACCCAGGACACGGCGTTGCAGCTGGTCATCGTCATGGCGGGTCTGGTCGTGGCCGGCGCCGGCATGTACCTCGTGATCCGGCGCTACATGTCCGATCATCCCGTGCCGCCGACGAGCGACGCGGCGCGCGAGGCTGGCAGGCGGTGGGACCGCGAGATCGAGGACCGAGCACGGAAGAAAGAGGCGGACAAGGAGATCGAGTGAGGCAGGTCCTGATGCTCGTGCTCCTGTTGAACGGCCTTGCCGTGCTCGGAGCGGCGCTCACCGGCACTCTCCCGAACTGGCCGCCAGGTCAGACGGACATCCACGTCGCCGACCAGGCCGGCACGGCGATCGTGCGGCTCGGCGGGGATGAACATCCCTCCGAGGGTGGCGTCGTGTCGATCTGGAACGACATCTCGTTCTCGAACTCCATCCTCACGTCGTGGCTCGTCATGGCGGTCCTGGTCGTCATCGGCCTCGCTGCGGCGCGTGCCGTGACCGAGGTGCCCGGGCGCTTCCAGAGCTTCATCGAGGTGCTCGTCCAGGGGCTCGTCGACTTCATGCGCGACGCCGGGGGAGTGCGCGTCGTCCGCTACCTCCCGCTGTTCGGCACCCTTTTCCTGTTCGCGCTGCTGTCGAACTGGCTCTCGATCGTGCCGTTCGTCGGCCAGGTCGAGCTGCTGCGTGCACCAACGTCGGATTACCACACCAACCTTGCGCTCGCGCTCACCGGCTTCGTCTGGTACCAGGCGGCGGGGGTGCGCCAGAACGGGCTCGGCTACTTCTCGCGGTGGATCAACTTCACCGGCTTCAGGGAAGGCGTCCTGGTCGGCGTGGTCATGATCATCGTCGGGCTCATCGAGCTCTTCAGCGAGATCTTCAGGATCCTCACGCTCACCCTCCGTCTCTGGGGCAACATCTGGGGCGGCGAGATCGTCCTCGCCGTCCTCGCGGCGTTGCTGTTCGTCCCGAGCTTCGTGCTCCCGTTCCTCGGTCTCGAGCTGTTCATCGGCTTCATCCAGGCGTTCGTCTTCGCGTTCCTCGTGCTGCTCTACATCGTCCTAGCGCTCGAGTCTCACGGCGGAGAAGAGCACGAAGGTGCGCATGAAGCGGCACACGCGGCCTAATTCGCGAGGAGGTATGGCATGAACCTGGCGTGGCTTGGCGCTGGTCTTGCGATCGGTCTCGGAGCGCTCGGCGCTGGACTCGGCATCGGTATCGCGGGGTCGAAGGTCGCGGAGGCGACCGGGCGTAACCCTGATGCCGCGAACGCGATCCGTACGAACGGGATCATCATCGTCGTGTTCGCCGAGTCGCTCGGCATCTTCTCGTTCGTGATCGCGTTCTTGCTGCAGGGCAAGGCTCTCTAGGCGATGTTCTTCGCTCCCGTGGCGGCGGAAGGCGGATCGAGCGCGCTCATCGTCCACCCGTTCTGGGTGCTCGTGTCCATCGTCAATTTCCTGGTGCTCCTCTACGTATTGCAGCGGTTCATGTGGGGTCCGATCACGCGCACGCTCGACGCGCGCGCGGCCCGGATCCGCGAAGGCCTGGAGGCGGCGGAGGCCGCGAAGCGCGAACGCGAACAGATGAAGCTCGAGGTCGAGCGGCTCCTCGGCGAGGCCCGCCAGGAGGCGAAGGCCATCGCCGACCGCACGACGAAGGCGGCGGAGGACGCCGCCGCGGCGATCCGCGCGCAGGGCAAGGCCGACGCCGATCACGCGCGCGAGCGCGCGAAGGCCGACGCGGAGCAGCTGCACCGCCAGGCGCTGGCGGAGCTGCGGGGCGAGGTCGCGTCCATGGCCGTCCTCGCGGCGAGCCGCATCCTCGGGAAAGAGGTCGACGCGGCGTCGCACCGGCAGCTCATCGAGCGATCGCTCGATGAGGCCGGCACCGAGCTCGGGAAGAGCAACTAGTGGCCCTCTCCGGATCCGCGCCGCGGCGCTACGCCGAGGCGCTCCTGGACCTCGCGCAGGCCGAAGACGCGGTCGACGCGTACCGGGCGTCGTTCGAGGCGCTCGCCGCGGGCCTCGGGCCGGCATCACTGCGCGCGCTCCGCGACCCGAGCGTCCCCATGCGCCAGCGCGTCGAGGCGATCGCGCGCGCGACAGAGGGACAGCCGAGCGCGATCCGCTCCGTCCTGCGCCTCCTCGTGGAGCGCGGGCGGATCGGGCTCCTGCCGGACATCTCCCGCGCGTTCGGCGACCTCGTCGATCGCCGCGCCGGCATCGCGAAGGCGCTCGTCACGACCGCCGTCGCCCTCGACGAGCGGCAGCAGAGCGCTTTCGTCGACCGCCTCGAGCGCTCCTCCGGGAAGAAGGTCCGCGCGACGTTCGCCGTGGACCCGTCGCTCATCGGTGGCGCGAAGGTCCGGGTCGGCGATCACCTCATCGACACGTCGGTGCGCGCGCAGCTGAGCGCGCTCCGCAGCCAGCTGACAGGCAGCTAGAAAGAGGCACCCGTGGCCACGACCGCGTCCGAGATCACCGACATCATCAAGAAGCAGATCGCGAAGTTCGAGGGACAGGCCGAGTCCGCGGACGTCGGCACCGTCGTCGAGATCGGTGACGGCATCGCGCGCATCCACGGCCTCGCGGGCTGCCAGGCGTCCGAGCTCATCGACTTCGGCAATGACGTCTTCGGCCTCGCGTTCAACCTCGAAGAGGACACGGTCAGCGCGATCATCCTCGGCGACTACACGGGCATCCAGGAGGGCGGCGAGGTCCGCACCACCGGGCGGATCATCGAGACCGCCGTCGGCCCGGAGCTCGTCGGCCGCGTCGTGGACCCGCTGGCGCGGCCGCTCGACGGCAAGGGTGCGATCGACGCGAAGCGCTTCCTCCCCGTGGACGTCGTCGCGCCGGGCGTCATCACGCGGCAGAACGTCGACACGCCCGTGCAGACCGGCATCAAGGTCATCGACGCGATCACGCCGATCGGCCGTGGCCAGCGCGAGCTCATCATCGGCGACCGCCAGACCGGGAAGACCGCGATCGCGATCGACACGATCCTCGCCCAGAAGGGGCAGGACCTCATCTGCATCTACGTCGCGATCGGACAGAAGGACTCGAGCGTCGCGAAGATCGTCGCGACGCTCGAGGAGCACGGCGCGATGGAGTACACGATCGTCGTCGTCGCGGGCGCGTCCGACCCCGCGACGCTGCAGTACATCGCCCCCTTCGCTGGCTGCGCGATGGGCGAGCACTTCCGCGACGCCGGCAAGGACGCGCTCGTCGTGTACGACGACCTCTCGAAGCACGCCTGGGCCTACCGGCAGGTCTCGCTGCTCACGAGGCGCCCGCCGGGCCGCGAGGCATACCCGGGCGACGTCTTCTACCTGCACTCCCGCTTGCTCGAGCGCGCCGCGCGCCTGAACACGGAGAAGGGCGGCGGATCGCTCACCGCGCTGCCGATCATCGAGACGCAAGCCAACGACATCTCGGCGTACATCCCGACGAACGTCATCTCCATCACCGACGGCCAGATCTACCTCGAGACCGACCTGTTCAACCAGGGCGTCCGTCCGGCCATGAACACCGGCCTGTCCGTGTCCCGCGTCGGCGGCGACGCGCAGACGAAGGCGATCAAGGCCGTCGTGAAGGGGCTGAAGGCCGACCTCGCGCAGTACCGCGAGCTCGCGGCGTTCGCGCAGTTCGGGTCCGACCTCGACAAGGCGACGCAGCAGCAGCTCCGCCGCGGTGAGAAGACCGTCGAGATCATGAAGCAGCCGCAGTACCGGCCGCTCACCCTCGTCCAAGAGGTCGTGAGCATCTTCGCCGTGACGAACGGCTACGTCGACGACGTCCCGACCCCGCGGGTGAAGGACTTCGAGCGCGACCTCCACCGCTTCATGGAGACGCAGTACCGGGCGGTCGCCGACAAGATCGCGGCCGACAAGCGGTTCGACGCGGAGACCGAGAAGCAGGTCCGCACCATGATCGAGGAGTTCAAGAAGACCAACACGTATGCCTAGCGAGAGGGACCTCCGCCGGCGCGTCCGGTCGGTCAAGAACATCCAGCAGCTGACGCGCGCGATGCAGCTCGTTGCCGCGTCGCGGATGCGTCACGCGCAGTCGTCCACGCTCGCTTCGCGTCCCTACGAGGACCGGCTGCGGAGCGTCCTCCACGACCTCGCGCCGTACGCCGACCCCGAGACGAGCCCGCTCCTCGCGCGCCGGGACGTCCGGCGCGTCGGGGTCGTGCTCATCACGAGCGACCGCGGCCTCGTCGGCGCGCTGAACGTCAACGTCATCCGGACCGCGGTGCGCTTCGCCCAGCAGCAGCGCGAGGCCGCGTTCATCGGCGTCGGGCGCAAGGGCGTGAGCGCCGTGCGGCGCCTCCGCCTCCCGACGATCGCCGAGTTCACGGCCCTCGGCGACCACCCGACCACGAAGGAGACGGGCCCGATCTCGACCGTGGCGCAGGAGGAGTTCGTCGGCGGCCGCGTTGACGAGGTCCACCTCGCGTTCCCGCGGTTCGTCAACACGCTGCGCCAGGTGCCGACGATCGTCCGGGTCCTGCCGTTCATGCCCGAGACCATGGAGGGGATCCCGCGCTTGCAGTACCTGTTCGAGCCGGACGCGGAGTCCGTGCTGAACGCGGTCCTCCCACGGCTCATCGAGGTCTCCGTCTATCAGGCGGTCCTCGAGGCGAAGGCGTCCGAGCAGTCCGCGCGGATGGTCGCGATGCGCAACGCGACCGACGCGGCCGGCGAGCTCATCGACGACATCACGCTCGCGGCGAACAAGGCGCGGCAGACGCGCATCACGAAGGAAATGTTGGAGATCGCTTCCGGCGCCGAAGCGATGAAGGGGTAAGACAGATGGCGGTGACGACGAAGGCCACGGCGACGGAAGGCGAGATCGTCCAGATCATCGGGCCGGTCCTGGACGTCCGGTTCCCCGAGGGGCATCTCCCCGAGATCTACCGGGCCTTGATGGTGACGAAGGACGACGGGACGCAGGTGACCGCCGAGGTGCAGCAGCACCTCGGCAACAACTGGGTCCGCGCGGTCTCGATGCAGAGCACCGACGGCCTGCGCCGCGGCATGACGGCGGTCGACACCGGCGGCCCGATCACCGTCCCGGTCGGGAAGGACACCCTCGGGCGGCTCTTCAACGTCGTCGGCGAGCCGATCGACGGGAAGGGACCCGTGAAGGGCGTCCGCCGCGACCCGATCCACCGCCATCCGCCGTCCTTCGACCAGCAGTCGACGACGGCCGAGATCTTCGAGACCGGCATGAAGGTCATCGACCTCATCTGCCCCTTCTTCAAGGGCGGCAAGTCCGCCATCTTCGGCGGTGCCGGCACGGGCAAGACCATCGTCATCCAGGAGCTCATTCGCAACGTGGGCGCCGAGCACGGCGGCTACTCCGTCTTCTGCGGCGTCGGCGAGCGCTCGCGCGAGGGCACCCAGCTGATCGGCGAGATGCGCGAGTCCGGCGTGATGGACAAGATGTCCATGGTCTTCGGGCAGATGAACGAGCCACCCGGAGCGCGGCTCCGCGTCGCGCTCACCGGCCTCACCATCGCCGAGTACTTCCGCGACGAGGAGGGACGCGACCTCCTCATCTTCATCGACAACATCTTCCGGTTCACGCAGGCCGGCTCCGAGGTCTCTGCGCTCCTCGGCCGGATGCCGAGCGCCGTGGGCTACCAGCCGACGCTCGCGACGGAGATGGGCGAGCTCCAGGAGCGGATCACCTCGACGAAGAAGGGGTCGATCACCTCGCTGCAGGCCGTGTTCGTCCCCGCGGATGACTACACCGACCCCGCGCCGGCGACGACGTTCGCCCACCTCGACGCGTCGATCCGCCTCGAGCGGTACCTCACCGAGCTCGCGCTCTACCCGGCGGTCGACCCGCTCACCTCGACGAGCCGCGCCCTCGACCCGCAGGTCGTCGGTCAGGACCACTACGACGTCGCCCGCGAGGTGCAGCGCGTGCTCCAGCGCTACAAGGACCTCCAGGACATCATCGCGATCCTCGGCGTCGACGAGCTGTCCGACGACGACAAGCTCCTCGTCTCCCGCGCGCGCAAGATCCAGCGGTTCCTCGCGCAGCCGATGTTCGTCGCGGAGCAGTTCACCGGGCTCCCCGGCGTGTACGTGAAGGTGCCCGACACCGTCCGCTCGTTCCGCGAGGTCCTCGAGGGGAAGCACGACGACCTCCCCGAGCAGGCCTTCTTCAACGTCGGCACCATCGAGCAAGCACGCGAGAAGGGCGAGCGCATGGCGAAGGAGTCGGCCTGAGATGCCGCTGCACCTCGAGGTCATCACGCCGGAGCGAAAGGTCTACGAGGACGACGTCGACATGGTCATCGCGCCCGGCAGCGAGGGGTACCTCGGGATCCTGCCGCATCACGCCCCGCTCCTCACGGCGCTCGGGCCGGGGGAATTCCGCGTGAAGCACGGTGGCGTCGAGGAGACGCTCGCGGTGTTCGGTGGGTTCATGGACGTGCGCGGCGACCGCGTCGTCGTGCTCACCGAGGCCGCCGAGCACGTCGAGGAGATCGACGTCGAACGCGCGCGCGAGGCGCGCGAGAAGGCGCAGCAGGCCCTCGCGGCGCCGGCGTCCGCGGCCGAAGAGGCCATCGCCCGGGCCTCGCTCCAGCGAGCCATCGTGCGTCTGCGCGTCAGCGAGCGGAGACGCCGCCGGCCGGAAGCTCGCTAGGAGGCTCGCCATCACGGCGACCGAGGGTTAACGTTCGCAGGGATCGTGGGGGAACAGAGGGGCGGCCTGCGATGGCTCGCGTTCGTCTTCGCCTGGGCGCTCGTCGTCGCGTGCGGCGGCTCCGGCGCCCAAGGCCTTGGCGCTCCGCTCGTCGCGCCCGTCAGCAGCGCCGCTCCGAGCCCACAGCTGACACCCGAGCCGACAGCCGCGCCGACGCCCGCGCCCACGCCGGCCCCGCTCTACACGAAGCTGCGCGTGTTCGTCGCGTCGGAGGGTCCGTACTCCGGCGGCACCGGCGAGCTGTACGTCCTCGAGGCCGCGCCCGGCGCGGAGTTCCAGGTCATCGCGAAGATCCCGATGGGCGGCTGGCCGCACAACCTGTCGGTCTCACCGGACGGGAAGTGGATCGCGGTCGCGGACCGCAGCAGCCACCAGGTGAGCATCGTCGACCCCGTCGCGCTGAAGGAGATCTCGCGCGTGAGCGTCGGAAGGCAGCCGCACGGGATCATCTGGGCACCCGACTCGAGCGTGCTCTACGTCGGCGCCGAGAAGGAGAACTTCATCACGCGCCTCGAGGCCGGGACGTGGAAGACGCTCGCCCCGCTCCAGGTCGGCGTAAAGCAGCACACGTTCGCGATCCGCCCCGATCGCCCGAACGAGCTCTGGTTCACGGTCACGATGGACAACGTCGCCGATCACCTGCGCGTGTACGACCTCGCGACGAACAAGGTCACCCCGGTGAAGGGCGCCGTCGACGTGCACGACGCGTACTTCACGCCCGACTTCAGCGAGGTCTGGTCGAGCTCGTCGGGGTTCCTCGACAAGCCGTCGGACCGGATGCTCGTGTACGACCCGATCGAGCGGAGCGTGAAGGCGGAGATCAGGCTCCCCGGCCGCTATCCGTTCCACACCCTCAAGCCCTTCCAGGACGGCATGTATTTCCCGAAGGACACCTCCGTCATGCTGCTCTCAAGCCATTACAGCGCCGAGAAGGGCCGCAACGGCTCCGCGCTCCTCTGGGTCGACTGGCGCGCGCGCAAGGTCATCGACGAGACGCCGCTCGGGATCCAGCCCTTCCACTCGACGTACGACCCGCTCGGCCAGCGCGTCCTCGTCACCAGCAACGTCGACGGCATGGTGAACGCCATCGACTGGAACACGCACAAGGTCGTGCAGAAGATCGCCGTTCCGAAGGCGCACGGCATCGCGGCGGTCGGTATCCCGTAGCCTCGCGCGCATGCACTGGCGTCTCTTGGCCAAGATCTTCAACTGGATACCGGTCCAGTGGCAGCGCCGCATCCTCGACCGCGCGCACCCGCGGTTCCTCGTCGGCGTGAACGGCGTCGGCGTCACGCCCGACGGGCGGGTCATCCTCGCGCGGCACCGCTTCGGTTCGCCGCAGTGGCGCCTCCTCGGCGGGTTCATCGGGCGCGACGAGTCGCTGCCCGACGCCCTGCGCCGCGAGATCCGCGAGGAGACCGGCCTCGAGATCGAGGTCGGGCCGCTCCTCGAGGCGAACACGGGGCATACCTGGGCGCGGGTCGAGATCGTGTACGCGTACCGCGTGGTCGGCGGGAAGATCGCGCTCACGCACGAGGTCGCCGAGATCGAGGCGTTCGCGCCGTCGGCGCTGCCGGCCGTGCGCGCCGACCAGCGCGGCTACGTCGAGCGCCACGCGGCCGCCGCGATGGCGTGGGAGCGCGCCTGCGCCGGACCTGCGACGATCGGGATATGAGCAGCGGCCTGAAGGACGACCTCCTGACGCTCTCGCGCGAGATCCACGCCGACCCCGAGCTGGCGTACCAGGAGCGTCGCGCGGCCGACCGGATCTGTGCGCTCCTCGCGCGCCACGGTCACACGGTGGAGCGTCCGCTCGGCGGCCTCGAGACGGCGTTCCGCGCGCGCGT
>WNFV01020394.1_pt1 | contig 12226 bp, 12 predicted proteins | sample 5400101 | NCBI WGS metagenome assembly WNFV01 (sample SAMN13153361, study PRJNA577476) | soil metagenome | isolation source: 115 cm soil or saprolite under grassland replicate 1 | place: USA:California | collected 2016-06-15
GTTAGTACAAGCAACAACATTTTCTTCTCGCATTTCGTGTTGCGGGCGCAGCCGCGCACGGGCCTGGTTCGCCCCTATTTCGACGGGCTGATCGGGTTGAAACATCTGTTTACTAGAACATCGATCTCGGACCTGACCGACGGCGAGACTTTCGCGAGCAGCACCGATCTGAGTGATACTGCCTTGAGCTACGGATTCGGAGGTGGCTTGCAGATTCCGCTCACAAAGGGTCGTGAGGCGAAGATTCTGTTGGACACGGGCGTTCGCTATTTACGAGGGGCGCGGGCCGAATATCTCAGGAAAGGCTCGATCCGCGAGGTGAACGGACAGGTCGTCTTCGACGTCCTCTCTTCGCGGACGGACGTCCTAGCCGTTCAGGTCGGCGTGACGTTCCGTTTTTGAATCAGGGCACGCAACATTGGTACACCGGTACAGTACCGCGCGCGTAAGCAAGCGGCCGACTCATCGGCCGGCCGCTTGCTTACGCGCGCGGTACTGTACCAATCTTGCGTGCTTCGATATAAATCAGGGCAAGTAAAAGGGGAACAGAAATGGAGATGCGTGATCTTAGCGATGCGTGGGGATTGCCAAATACGCTTCTCTCTCTAGCGTGCTCGGATTGATGATAGCCCTGCCCGTAATCTCCCCGAGGTCGTTGATGGCTTTCGCTGTTTCGAGATGGCCGGTATAGCCGCCTTTGAATTTGTTGAGGTCCTCCACTTTGCCGTGGCGCCAGATCGTTAATCCCGTAAGCTTCGCTGTCGTTGTCTCCTGGGAGTTCGGGGAGATCCTGGATGCCACCGCGCTTAGTCCAGAGGAAAGCGCTGAAACGGAGTTCATCGGGGCCGGCGTCAGGTTGACTGGCAAATCCGGCGACATCGCCTTGTTCATTGATCGCCGTGGCCGTGGCCCAATGGGGGGCGCCAAGGTTGCCGATCTCGATCACCTCGCCTTTGTCCCAAAGCGCCGCCACGCGCGCGGAATGTCTTCCGACCGCCTGGTCGCACCTACCGGAAATGCCGACTACCTGCCCCCTGTTATTGATAGCTACAGCGGCGCTGGTGGTGTCGCCTGGGAGCGGAAGCAGTTGTTCGATTTCGATATCGTCATCGTCATCGTCTTTTTTCAGGTTCCAGATGACAGCCACGAACTGGAAGACTTGCGGGGCCTTGCATCCCTGCGGGTCACGAACCGAAGTTTCCGCCCACCCGACCACTTGCCTCCGATTGTTGGCGCCGGCGGCAAAGCTGTTGTTCCCACCCAACGCGGGCAGCTTCTTCATTACTCTGTCTCTGTCTTCCCACACAAACCCAAAACATTTTTTGCCGACAACGAAAGGGCCGTTGAAGAAAGCCGAACAACTCCAACGCTCACCTTCTGGCTCAGGCTCGTCGGTTTGGGAGATGCCCACGATAATACCCCTGTTGTTATTCACCGGCCATGCCACGCTGCTGTTCGGTCCGCCTAGCGTGCCGAGGGGGATCAGTTCCCCGTCTCGCCACAAGGCGGCCTCCCGGCTCTGGTCTCCCGTCACTCGGGAATAGCCCGCCACCCAGCCGCGATTATTGATGCTGTTGCCGCCGCTGTTCGTACCTCCCAGCGTTGGGAGCCTGACTATATGATATTGCCCGGTCGCCGACCCTCGGGCCAGTGTCGCCCCAAAGTAGACGCCGATGAAAATGGCCAGAAGAATGAGGCCGGCTCTTATGGCCACATTTCGAGTCCATATGTTGTAGCCGGCGTCAATGACACGGCGAGCGAGCGGCGACCTATTGCCACTGTTCGAAGTCATCGCCGCGGTACGTGTAGGGAAGTCGAGAGTCTTTTGTTGTTGTGTAGTCACGATTTTTCCTCCTCGGAAAGTCCCTGGGTACGCGTCGCTTCCAGCGCGCAGTCTCGGCGAAAGACGAATTTATAGGAACCAGACCTGGGTACGCATCGCCTCAGATTTGGGGGCGACTGATTCCGATCAATAGGTCTCTAGCCGAGACTGCGCGCTGGAAGCGACGCGTACCCAGGGCGCGTTTTCATTCTTTCAGGGCGTCGCAACGCGACATGAAGATTCCTGCGGAAAAGGGTAGGGCAAACTGGCCGCTTTGCCTGGTCTTCCCGAAAGGCCGCATCGAAGGAGTCAAGGCAAACTTCCTGGGAGCGCCGCCCATCTTTATCCTTGCCTGCGTGGTTTCCGGCAATGACAGATTGACCGAAGCAAGCAGGCAAGGATGTTTGCGCTCCCAGGAAGTTTGCCCTACCCTCGCGCAGCGCTTTTCATTGTTTCAGGGCGTCGCAACGCCACATGAAGGTTCCTGCGGAAAAGATGTATCCCAGCAAAGTGGTTGATATTGTTGGGAAGCGGCTTAGCAAAGCCCTGGAATATTGCCCCATCCCATTAATTTGACTTGCTGACCTGCTGTCCGCCCGGGATTATGATGTGGGCGCCAAATCGCATCGCCCACGTTCGGATGCAAAAGAGCAAGTTTGACGGGATAAGATCAGGCGTTGCGCACGTCCGGACGCAAATGAGCAGGTTCGGATGAAAAAGTGGCGAGGCGCGTTTATGCCCTTGCAAAAGGCGTCGTGTCGAAAGTTCTTCACATGTTAGATTCCGAGCGAAGTTCTGAATTACTTTGTAGGAGGCGCCAGATCATATGGAAAACAGGGGAAACACCATGTCAGACGATGAAAGCGTTGTCGCCGCGCTCGACGCTGAGTATCAGGAGGCGGTGAAGAACAATGACGTAGCCACGATGGATCGCATTCTCGCCGATGATTTCGTGCTCGTCACAGGGAACGGCCGGGTCTACACTAAAGCCGATCTGTTGAAGGAGGCGGATGAAAAGAACGTGATTTATGAGCGCCAGGAGGATTACAATCGGACTGTTCGCGTCTGGGGCGACACGGCCGTTGTCACCGCCCTCCTATGGGCTAAAGGCGCCGACCGCGGAGAACCATTCGATTACAAAGTATGGTTCAGCGATACCTACGTCCGGTCTTCGACCGGTTGGCGCTACGTGCTAGGTCAGTCTTCGCTCCGACTTCCTGCGGCGTCCGAGTAATTTGCGTCTTGAGAGGTAATAGTCAGATGGATTCTTTATCCGAGCCTGCGCAGGTTGGCGCAAATGGATTTCGTGTCAGTCTCCTGACCGACCAGCCGGGCCTGATCGAAGTCCCCGGTCAAGAATACACGCGAGTCTCTATACACGCCGGCCCCCCCGTCGAGGTCTCATGCCACAGGGCCGGACACTACCACTGCGGCACTTCGGCGCCAGGCGATATTCACATCATCCCTGCGGACACGCCGAGCGTCTGGGACGTGAAAGGGAGAGACACATTCCTCACCTTGAGCGTGTCTCCGTCGCTATTGAACAGGGTGGCGAAAGAATTGGGGCATGATCCGGACGGGATAGAGATAAGAAACCGTTTTCAGGTCCGCGACACTCAATTGGAGAATATCGGCTGGGCGCTGAAGGAGGAGATGGAGTGCGGCTATCCTTGCGGCCAACTCTACTTTGACAGCCTCGCCGTGGCCGTGGCGACCCGGCTGATCCGTCATCACAGCTCGAAATCCGTAGACGTGAAGGGGCCGAACAAGCGCCTGTCTGACCGCAGGCTCAGGCAGGTGTTTGTTTATATTGAAGACAATCTAGCCGAAAACATTGCGCTCGCCGACCTGGCCGAGGTGGTCGGTCTGAGCGTCTCGCATTTCAATGTTCTCTTCCGCGAGGCGGTAGGCTTGTCTCCGCATCAGTACCTGATCAGGCGGCGGGTGGAGCGCGCAAAGGATTTGCTCAGCGAGGGCAAATTATCGATCAGTCAGATAGCGGCTGAAAGCGGCTTCGCTCACCAGAGCCATCTCGCGCGTCACATGCGTCGAATGCTCGGCATGGCGCCTAATGCGCTACGAAAACAATGTGAAAGCGCTTTTGAGGATAATTAATCGATGATGAAATTTTTGATCTCTGCTTTGACGACTTTGATCTGCGTCCTGATCTTCGCCGCCCTCACGATCCGGCGCGAGACTACAACCTCGCCGCCGGCGCTCGAACCGGGGGCCGGCGCTCGTTCGACCGTGATCGTAGAGCTTTTCACTTCCGAAGGGTGTTCGAGTTGTCCTCCGGCCGACAACGTTCTGGCGCAGTTGCAACAAACACAGCCGGTCGCGGGCGCGGAAGTGATCGCGCTCAGCGAGCACGTCGATTACTGGAATTACATCGGCTGGTCTGACCCATTCTCTTCATCGGCGTTCAGCGCGCGGCAGGAGACTTACGCCCGGGCGTTCGGACAACAGGATAGCATCTACACTCCGCAGATGATCGTTGACGGGCAGACCGAATTTAACGGAAGCGCTATGAATAAAGCTCGCGAGGCGATTGCGAAAGCCGCGCGCTCGCCGAAAGCCGATGTGCGAATCGTCATCCCGGAAACAAAGACTCAGAAAGACAATCAAAAGGTCAGGCTCAACGTCAACGTCAAAAACGTTCCGCCCGTCAATCAGGGTGACGTGGCGGAAGTGATCCTCGCCATCACCGAAGACAACCTCTCATCGAACGTTTCGCGCGGAGAAAACTCGGGGCGCAAGCTGGCGCATACCGCGGTCGTGCGCAAGATGCGCGCGCTCGGCGGTGTTGATCCGGCGTCAAAGGCTTTTGATTCTGAGACGACCGTGGCGATCGCCAATGGCTGGAAGCGCGATGATATCCGCGTCGTTGTATTTGTGCAGGAACGCGCCCGTCGCCGCGTGTTGGGAGCGGCCGTATTGAATCTGGCGGCGCCTCAACCGCCTGATCGCTGATAAATCCGCCGCTCAGTTCTCAATAGATCCGCAATTCGGACAATGCATAGAACGCCTCCTTAAACCGGCGTTTTTTACATTCGAGATTCAAGCTTCTCTTCCAAACGCGTCGTCGTTTGTTCCGTCACGCTTCCGCCCATTTCGGCGTTCGGCTCAGACAGCATCTTCGCAGTCTCTTGCGCCTGCGGCAGGCGATGCCCTTGATTCGATTGGGTCGAGGCCGAGTTTTTACGCTCCTCTTTCAGATAAACCAGGAATAAAAGCAAGACGACGCCGATCACAAGCATCAATAACATGCTGCCTGCGAAGATCGCGCCTTCCTTAATCATCAATTTAACTATGATGGCCCAGAGAATCAGACTGACCGCAACGCTGCCAATTGCGAAAAGCGCGCGCGGCCCATTTCTCGAACTTACGCAACCAGTCATCCGAAAGCCTCCCGGTCGCCTCTGTAGTGTGATCCGTGGCTGCTCTCTGATCGGCAATCAACAGTTCGACCTTCTCTAAACCGAATCCGCAGCCTCGGCAGAATTTCTGCCCCGCTGAAGCTTTAGTTCCACAATCCGGGCAATGCATATTTACCTCAGAAAAGTGTAGGGCAAACTGGCAGTTTGCCTGGTTTTCCCGAAAGGCCGCATCGAAGGAGTCAAGGCAAACTACCTGGGAGCGCAGGCATCCTTGCCTGCTTGCTCCGGTCAGTCGGTCATCGCCGGAAACCCGCAGGCAGGATGCCTGCGCTCCCAGGTAGTTTGCCCTACCGTCGCGCAGCGATTTTCATTCTTTCAGGGCGCCGCGACTGGCCTGAAGGACTTCTCGGAAAATCCCTGGGTACGCATCGCTTCCAGCGTGCAGTCTCGGCGAAAGACCTATTGATCGGAATCAGTCGCCCCCAAACCTGAGGCGAAGCGTAGCCAGGTCTGGTTCCTATAAATTCGTCTTTCGCCGAGACTGCACGCTGGAAGCGATGCGTACCCAGGGCGCGTTTTCATTCTTTCAGGGCGTCGCAACGCGATCTTGGAACACCACTCGTCTTAACGGCTCTCTCCCACCTTCTCGTCCAATCGCGCTGTCGTCTGCTCCGTCACACTCATTTCGATCCGAGACTGATCTTCAGACAGGAGCTTGTTGGTGGTCTCTGCCAACGGCGGCGTTGGCTGCGAAGGAAGCGCCCGGAGACCTGTTTGTTCAAAGAGGACTGATAGATCAGGACCAACATTGTCGCAATAACCCCAACTCCAAACAGCAATAGAACAATGCCCGGACGGATATCGGTTACTATCATCGTAAGGATGCCCAAGAAGGCAAACACGATTCCCAAGGCCGACCCGGCGGTCCACCCGGCGATCTTTGCCGCTTTCTCCAACTGGCGCAATCTCCGCCTGGCCCGCGCAACATTCTCACTCATCTTCCCCATCAGGCAGCAGTTCCGCGAGTAATTGCGCGAAGCGCTCCAGACTCAATCCACACGCGCGGCAGAATTTTTGTCTTGCCGAAGATTCGGCTCCGCAATTCGGGCAATGCATAGCGGCCTCCGTTAAATCCACAGTCGGACGGAAATACGCTCTGATGGTAGTTTGAGTTCAACCTCCGCGCCAAAAGATTGTCACGCCCTTTGCGGGTCTTTGGGTAAAAGAGAGTATCATTCAACGAAAATCGACCGGGAAGAAACGAAGGGGGCGAAGAAGATCGAGGATCAAAGAGACGCAAACGCAATCGAACGCCTGCTGCTGGCGGACGATCAGCACGACCGGCGGGTGATCGAGAACTGCCATCCGCCAGGTCACGTCAACCCGACTCCGGCGGGCAAATACAATCTGGTCGCGATCGGCGCGGGCGCCGCAGGATTGGTCAGCGCGGGAGGCGCGGGCCTTCTGGGCGCAAAGGCGGCGATCATCGAACGCGCATTGATGGGCGGCGATTGTTTGAATGTGGGTTGCGTGCCGTCAAAGGCGCTGATCCGCGCCGCGCGGGCCGTTTACGACCTGCGAATGGCGAAAGAATTCGGAGTCCGTCTGACCGCCGAACCTCAGATCAACTTCGCCGAAGCGATGGAACGGATGCGCCGGCTGCGCGCTCGCATCAGTCCGAACGATTCGGTCAGCCGGTTCCAAAACGAATTCGGCGTTGACGTTTATCTCGGCGACGCCAGGTTCGTCGGCCCAGCCGAGATCGAGGTCGGCGGCAAACGCCTGCAATTCGACCGCGCCGTCATTGCCACCGGCGGGCGTCCCGTGGAATTGCCCATTCCCGGTTTGAAAGAGACGATCTACTTCACGAACGAAAATATATTCAAGTTGACCGAACTGCCGCGGCGCCTGGCCGTGATCGGAGGCGGCGCAGTCGGCTGCGAGCTGGCGCAGGCTTTTCTCCGCTTCGGCGGCCGGGTCACTATCATCAACGATGTCGCTCGAATATTGCCGCGCGAAGACGCAGACGCGGTCGCGATCGTTCACCGCCAACTCGAACGCGAAGGGGCGACGATCATCAATCGGGCGAAGATCACGCGGGTTGAGCGGCGCGGCGACGACAAGATTATTGTCTTCTCTAGCAACGGCCAGGAGTCGGAAGTCTCGTGCGACGCGATCTTGTCGGCGGCGGGCCGCGCGCCCAACGTCGAGGGCTTGAACCTGGAGGCCGCCGGCGTGAACTATTCGCGCGACGGCGTGATTGTTGACGATTACCTGCGCACGTCGAACCCGCGAGTCTACGCGGCGGGCGACGTCTGCTCGAAATTCAAATTCACGCACGCGGCTGACGCGATGGCGCGCGCGGCGCTGCGCAACGCGCTATTCTTCGGTCGCGCGCGTGCGTCCGCAATGGTCATGCCCTGGGTGATTTACACCGATCCCGAAGTCGCGCACGCCGGTCTTTACGAGGCCGAGGCGCGCGCGGCCGGCTTCGACGTGGCGACGATCACGGAGAGCTTTGAAGACGTTGACCGGGCGATTCTCGACGGAGAAGAAGACGGATTCGCGCGAGTCCATTACGACCGCAGGACGGGAAAAATCCTCGGCGGAACGATCGTCGCGCGCCACGCCGGCGAGATGGTCGGCGAATTGACGCTGGCGATCACGAACGGATTGAAGATGGGCGCATTGGCGGACGCCATCCATCCATACCCTACACAGGCCGAGGCGCTTCGAAAGATCGGCGACGCCTACAACCGCGCCCGACTCACGCCCGCGCTGCGAAAAATCTTCCGGAGGTGGTTTGCGTGGCGCAGAAAATAGGACTGAGAACCGTAGCGCAAACAGTACTGTATGCGCTACGGTTACCGAGGTGGAACTTGGCGCCCCTGCGCTTCGTTCGGCAAGATACGTCGTCAAAGGAGTCGTTCGTGTTGCGATGAGCGACGTCCTGAAACAATGAAATAGACAGGATTTACAAGATTTACAGGATTGAGGTCGATCAGAAAATCCTGTAAATCTTGTAAATCCTGTCTATTTTCTGGGGAGTTCAGCATGTCGCGTTGCGACGCCCTGAAACAATGAAAGGCGCCGCGCCCTGTACCGTAGGTTGTCCAAGGCGGCGGAGGGCTTCATAACCAAGTCGCTTGATGCCACTTGAACGCTTCATTAATCAAGCATCCGCAGGTTGGACAACCTACGGTACATTTTTCCGGGGAGAGAGAATGGTAAATCAGATAGAGGTCATTGTGCGGGATCAGTTATTCGACCGCCGCCAAAAGCTTGAAACAGCGCTCGTCAAATTCAGCGAGTCGGGACGACTGCGCCAACTGCTGCAAGAGGTGGACGCGGCCCTGGACAGGTTAGGCGCCGGCTCATACGGCTTGTGCGAGGTCTGTCACGACCCCGTCGAAGCGGAGCGGTTGATCGCTGATCCGCTGGCGCGATTCTGTATTGACCACCTGTCGCCCCACGAACAGCGGATGCTTGAACGCGATCTCGAAATGGCGGCGAGGATACAGGCGGAACTTTTGCCGCAACCAGATTCCGCCTTCGGCTCCTGGCAGGTCGCGCGCCACTACGAAGCGGCGGGGCCGGTCAGCGGCGATTATTGCGATCTGGCGCCTGACGGAGACGGCAGTATCTTTTTCATGCTGGGCGACGTCTCCGGCAAAGGCGTCGCCGCGGCGATGCTGATGACACAACTGCACGCGATGTTCCGCTCGTTGAAATCGGTCGGCCTCCCTCTCACGCAAATAGTCGAGCGTGCGAGCCGCCTGTTATGCGAAAGCTCGCTGCCCACACAATACGCCACTCTGGTTTGCGGCAAGGCGGACGCTGAGGGCGCGATCGAGATATGCAACGCCGGACACCTGCCGGTTCTCTGGCTGAACGGCGGCGATGTCAAGGCTATTGACGCCACCGGTCTTCCCGTCGGCGTGTTTAGCGAACAGCAGTTTTCGTCTCACACCGTGCGCCTGCAACCCGGCGATTCACTGCTCCTTTACACCGACGGTCTTTCAGAGGCGCGCGACGTCGACGGCGCCGAATACGGCATAGAGCGTTTGACGAAACTGGCGCCTTCCATTCGCGCGTCGTCGGCCAGGGCAATGATCAACGCCTGCCTGGAAGATCTGAAGATGTTCAGCGACGGGGCGCGGATGGGGGACGATTTGACGATAATGGCCATCCGTTGGTCAGGGCGCGCTCAATCGCCTTCCTGAAAACTCCAGCGCGTGGCGTCCTTCGGAAATTGCTTCCAGGCCAATGCCCAGCGGGGCCGCAACACACACGTCCCGGGGGCTTCATAGTCTTCAGGCTTCGGCGCGTAGCCGTACTTCTTTTCGGAAATTTCGATCAATCGAGTGACCAACGACCGATCCGGCGCTCGCAACTCTTGCGCATCGCCGTGCAGGATGATCACCTCGGAGCCGCTTTCCAGATGCACGCACACCGCCGGATTCTCCGCCAGATTGCGGCTGCGTCGGGTTTGAGGGCCGCCGCCGAAATAGAGCCGGTCATCGAGCCACAAGCCCCAGACCGGCGTCGCGTGAGGCCGCCCGTCTGGGCTGACCGTGCAAATCCAATAGTTCTGCGCCTCGGCCATCCGCTCGGTCACGTGGGAGCAGGGAAGCAGCCCCTTTTTGTCTTTAGGCACGCCGTAGCCGGGAATATGAGGGCGGCTCGCCTTCGGCCCCGTTTCCTGGCTCGTTTCCCGGTCGGCCCGGTTTTTCTTCGAAGATCGTTTCGTTGTCGACATGGTGTGTCTCCCATCAGTTTTTCACGAGATATTTGAGGCCTACGATCCCGTTCTTGTAGGTCTTGCATTCGAGCAGTTGCAGATCGACCTGCATGCCGATGTCGGGAAAGAGCGGAATGCCCGAGCCGAGGAGAATAGGCTGGATCGCCACCCCTATCTCATCAACCAGACGCTCCCTCAACAAAGACGCGGCCAGAATTCCGCCGCCCATCAACCAGATGTCTTTGCCGCTCTCGTTCTTCAAGCTCCTGACAAATTCGCCCGCGTCATCCGAAACGATTTTCACGCCCGCATTAGAACTCTCCTTTATCGTGCGTGAAAAGACGTAGCTTTTCATACCCATATAAGCGTCTGTTTCCTGGCCCGTCTCAGGGGTATGCAGCAAGGCGAAATCGTAGGTTTTTCGCCCCATCAGGATGGTGTCGAAGGAGGCGTAAAGCTTGGGAAACTCGCTCATAATTTCGTCGCCCATCAAAATCCAGTCAAATCCGCCGTCCGCGCGGGCGATGAAATTGTCGAGGCTGTTTGTAAGGGAATAGACTACCTTTCGCATTTTCTCTCCTTTCATTCATCAGGCTTCCTCCGCCTGATAATTCGGACACCATCATTCGGTGTCCATTGTTTGGCGATCAATTCTCCATCGCGAGGTTCATTGAAGGACGCGCTTGTTAGACGGCGACCGCATACTCGCTCTGGACGAGGCCGCTGGCGTAGTGGCGCGTCGCGACGTGCTTGAGAGCGATATCGCGCGATGTGGCGCCAAAGAGCGGGATTCCGGTACCGATGAGCACGGGAACGCGTGTGATAATGAGTCGCTGAATAAGTCCGGCCTGAAGAAACCGCTGGATAGTGATCCCGCCATCCACGTAAATATGCCGGATGCCGCGAGCGGTAAGCTGCGACACGATTTCGGACGGATCCCCCGACATACGCTCCACCACAGCCCCGGCGGGGGCGGGAGGGAGCGGGCGAGAGCTGAGCGCGAAAACGGGCTTGGCGCCGTAAGGCCACGCGTCAAAAGTGAGGACCTTCTCGAAAGTCTTGCGGCCAATGACCAACGCATCCACAGTGGCCATGAACTCATCGTAGCCGTGGGGCTCGCCGCCGCCGGGCGGTAGCCAATCGAGAGAGCCATCAGTTCGAGCGATGAAACCGTCGAGGCTGACGCCAATAAAGACGGACGCTTCTATCTTCCGCATCTTCTCTCCTTTCATACCTCGGGCTTCCATCGCCCGGCGATCTGTAATCTTTCGACCCCTCCTGATGTGGTTTCGGCGTAGGAGATGTCGCGAACTTATGCGATCATTCCTGACACCTTGTGTCATATTTCGAGTCTTACCACGTAAAAAAGTTTTGGAATCGAGGAAATGTATGCGCGCTGATCGGCTGCTTTCGATAATGTTGTTGTTGCAAACCTACCGGCGGATGACCGCGCACGACTTGGCCGAGCGTCTGGAAGTCTCCGAGAGGACGATTCATCGCGATATGGAGTCGCTGAGCGCGGCCGGCGTTCCCGTCGTCGCGGAACGAGGCGCCGGCGGCGGGTGGTCGTTGATGGGCGAGTACCGAACCAATCTGACCGGACTGAACGAGGCCGAGATTCAGGCGCTCTTCCTGGCGCGCTCGCCGCGCCTGCTCGACGACCTCGGATTGGGCAAGGCCGCCGAAGCCGCATTCATTAAACTCTTCGCCGCGGTCCCGCCCGCGATGCGCCGCGACGCCGAATCGGCGAGCCGGCGGATTTACGTCGACGGCGCCGGATGGAATCAGAGCGAAGAATCCGCTCCACTCCTTCCGTTGTTGCAGGAGGCGATCAGGCTGGACCGCGCAGTGAGATTCAAGTATCAACGCGGCGACGATTGTGAGGTCGAGCGCGAGGTCGATCCGCTGGGACTGGTGGCCAAAGGCGGCGCCTGGTATCTGGTCGCGGCGATTGACGGCGACATACGCAATTACCGGGTCTCGCGCGTGATCGAGGCCGAGATGACGGATCAGACCTTCGTCCGCCCTGAAGCCTTCGACCTCGTCGCGCACTGGCATCGATCCGCCGTCGAATTCAAATCCAAACTTCCGCGCTATCCGGTGACGGCGCGCGTCCATCCGGAAGCGGTAAATCGGCTGTACATCATCGGCAGGTTCTCGCGCGTTGAACGCGTTGACCCGCCGGATGAAGACGGCTGGAGGCGGGCTTCACTCTGCTTTCATTTTGAAGACGACGCCTGCGAATGCCTGCTGGGATTCGGCGATCAGATTGAAGTTCTCGAGCCG
>WNFV01007843.1_pt1 | contig 12223 bp, 11 predicted proteins | sample 5400101 | NCBI WGS metagenome assembly WNFV01 (sample SAMN13153361, study PRJNA577476) | soil metagenome | isolation source: 115 cm soil or saprolite under grassland replicate 1 | place: USA:California | collected 2016-06-15
GGACTAACTGATCGAGACTTCTTGCTTGCCGTCAGTCACTTGTCCGATTTGGAAAACTTCAGTGTCTTGTTGTTGAAGATGAGACTCAACCGCGGCTTTGTCTTGCGGCGATGTAACGACCACCATTCCCACGCCCATATTCAATGCTCGATACATCTCGGCTTCAGAAACGTTTCCAATCTCCTGCATCAGTTTGAAAACCGGCAGCACTGGCCAGCTGCCTTTCTTAATATCTACTCCGCATCCTTCGGGCAGAATCCGCGGGATATTATCTGTCAATCCGCCGCCCGTAATATGCGCAAGCCCTTTTATCAATCCGGAATCAAGCAGTCCGTCCAACGGTTTGAGGTAACTCACATGCGGCTGCAGCAGAGCCTCGCCTACTGTCTTGCCTAACTCGTCAAGGTAAGTGTCCGCATCGTAGCCCGCGACTTCGAAAAACAACTTGCGCGCGAGCGAATAGCCATTTGTGTGAAGTCCGACTGAAGGAAGCGCCAGGACAACGTCGCCTGACGCGATCCTTTTACCGTCGATAACCTTCTTTCGATCCGCGACGCCGACGATGAAGCCGGCGATGTCATACTCTCCCCCGGCATAAAAATCCGGCATCTCCGCCGTCTCACCGCCGAGCAGGACGCAGCCGTTTTCGCGGCAACCATTAGCTATACCCTCGACAATGCCGGCTACAACTTCGGGCAACAGCTTTCCGGTGGCGATGTAATCGAGAAAAAAGAGCGGGCGCGCGCCCTGCACCAGAATGTCATTTACACAGTGATTCACGAGATCCCGGCCGACGGTGTTGTGAATTCCGGTAATGAATGCGATCTTCAGCTTCGTGCCTACTCCGTCCGCAGATGCAACCAACACCGGCTGCTGCAAACGAGGAAATGCACCGTCAAACATTCCGCCAAAGCTGCCTATCTCGGAGAGCGTGCGATCATTGAACGTGCGTCGTGCCAACTCCTTAATTCTATCCGTGGCTCGTGTCGCCGCATCTATATCGACGCCGGCATCGCTGTAGGTGATAGTCTTAGTCATGAGCGAGTTAGGTGTCCGCCTTTGCGGCTTCGCCGCCTGATGTGCGGAAGGCCTGTGACGGTCTGTGACCTTCCGGAAGTTGATTTCAAAACCTTTGGCTATGCCCAGGCTCCGCCAATAACCAGGGGCGTAGCCCCCAACAAAAAGGGAAGCCAACGGAGGTCGAAGACCTTCCGCACATCAGATGGCGCAGCCGTGATAACCATCGTTGCACTCATTAGTGATCACTCATCACATTACTCATTACTTCTTAGCTTTGGGTGGCGGGCCGAAATCGCCGTACGCGATAAATCCTGAACGCGACGAATCGTCCTTTTGCGCTATGCGTCCGGCCCACAAATCACTCGTCGCTTCTTTCGCGGTTTTGATAACGTAATCGCTTTCTTTGCCTCTGGTGGTGATTGTGATCTCGCCTTGCAAGTCTGTGCGGTAGAGTTTCACATTCGCCGCCCGCAACCGATCCAAAACGACTTGTGCAGGATGACCATAACGATTCCACTCTCCACACGAAATGATTGCTACTTCCGGCTTCACGCGGTCCACCAGATCCTGCGCCGTTGCATACTTCGAGCCGTGGTGAGCCACTTTGACGATCTTCGCCTTGAGATTAACGTCCCTGGTGAGCATCCGATGCTCCGTCTGTTCCTCGGCATCGCCCGGCAACAACATTGAAAAGTCGCCATAGTCGAGCCTCGCCACAACGGAGTTTGCATTAGCTGGATTCCCGCCGGTTTTCGTGTGGTCTTTGGTGAAATAAGGTTCGCTCGGTGCCAGTATCGTCAGCCTGGCGCCGCCGCCGATCTCATACACCGCGCCCGGCTGCGCCTTCTCGTAGTGCGCGCCACTCTTGCCGACGGCATCTTTGTATTCGTCGTAGAACCTGATGATGCTTGCCGCCTTGTCGAGCTTTTTGCCGGCCGGTTTATTCTTAGCAGCCTTTTTCCCGGCTGTGGCATCGGAAGCTTTTGTTTGAGAAGCAAACGATTCCGGCAGATCTGGCCCAAGACCATTATCAATTACATTTAAAACTTTAGTTGCCTTGATTACCTCGTCAGCGCCACCAATGTGATCCGGATGCGGATGGGTGGTGATAAAATAATCCAACTGCGCCACGTTGTAGCGCTTCAACGCGTCAAGGACAACTTTCCCTTTACCCTTGTCACCCGCGTCGAGCAAAACCGCCCTTCCAGTCGGCGAGATAATGAGAATTGAATCGCCATTAATTGGTCCGACATCGAGCACGTGAACCTGAAGTTCCCCTCCCGATGGCGGTGGAGGCTTTATCTTCCACCACGGCAATACAAACTTCCAGCCAACAAAGCCTGCGGCGCCAAGCACAACGACCAAGACAGCAATTGCGCAGCCGCAACCTTTTAGCGATCGCTTCGCCAAAACTTTGTCCTCGTAGCTGGAGTTGACAAGTAACCGTGAAGGTCTGTTTCGTTCAACCTATCCATCCGCCCCAACTGCCTCATGATCGCGTTCCCACATTGTTTCTGCTTCGCTGGTAATGCGCGTCGGATAGTTCTCGTTCCAGCAGGCCACGCAGGAAGATTCGGGGCGAATGCCAATCGCCTCGATCATTCCCTCGAGCGAGAGATAGCCAAGGGAGTCGGCTTCGATAAACTTGCAAATCTCTTCAATCGACATTTGCGCGGCAATCAAGTCGGCTTTGTTCGGTGTGTCTATTCCGTAATAGCACGGACTTATCGTCGGCGGGCAACTAATTCGCAAGTGGATCTCTTTCGCTCCTGCTTCGCGCACCATTCTCACAATCTTTTTTGAAGTTGTGCCGCGTACAATTGAGTCGTCTATCAGCACCACGCGCTTGCCTTCTATTAAGTGGCGCACGGGATTGAGTTTGATGCGCACTCCAAATGAGCGAATGGACTGGCGTGGTTCGATAAAGGTGCGGCCGACGTAGTGATTACGCACCAGTCCGAAACGAAAACTGAGCTTACTCTGCGCCGAGTAGCCAATAGCGGCGACTGTTCCCGAGTCAGGCACCGGCACAACGAGGTCTGCATCGGCAGGTTGTTCGATAGCGAGACGTTTGCCCATCTTGTGCCGCGATTCATTTACCGAATGACCGTAAATGAGCGAATCAGGCCGCGCAAAATAGACGTGTTCGAAGAGGCACATCGAAGGCTTTTGTTCCGGCAAGGGATGGGATGAACGTAAACCATCCTTGGTGATTACCAGCATCTCACCGGGTTCGACGTCGCGAACGTATTGAGCATCGATGAGATCAAACGCGCACGTTTCTGAGGCTACAACCCAGGCATCTCCAAGTCGGCCCAGCGCCAATGGCCGAAAGCCACGCGGGTCGCGAACCGCGATCAACTCCGTGGGCGTCAGGAAGAGCATGGAAAATGCGCCTTCCGTGTTTCGCAAGACTTCCGGTATCGCCTCCCGAACTGATGGGGCTTTGGAACGCGCCACGCCGTGCAATATCACTTCCGTGTCAGAGGTGGCGGAAAAAATTGCGCCTTCGCGTTCGAGTTTGCGCCTCTCTTCGCGAGCGAACGGCAAGTTGCCGTTATGACAAACGGCGATCTGTCCATGCTGGCAGGTAACGAGAAAAGGTTGGGCTTCGCGAATTGAAACCTCGCCGGCCGTAGAGTAGCGGACATGTCCAATGGCGCTGGCTCCGGGTAAACGATCGAGTCTGGACTGATCAAACGCATCGGCTACGTGTCCCATGGCGCGTTCCAGACGCAGTTCTGATCCATTCGATGATGTAATGCCGCAGGATTCCTGGCCGCGATGCTGGAGAGCGTAAAGGCCAAGATAGGTCAGACGGGTGGCATCCGCGTGACCGTAGATCCCGAAGACTCCGCATTCATCGTGAAATTTATCCGTAGTTATTTTCAAATTCCCTCTTACCAGCCGCCTGTATCCACCTCGTCAGAACGGTTGTCGCGTCGAACCGATTCGCGGGTGGCACCGCCGTCAATTTGTTCTGTTCTGATTACACTCTGAGCTTACTTCGCATTGGAAAAGCTTTCAACTCAGAAAGATTCACTCTCCCGGATACACAAAACATTCCGGCTTCGGTATCATTGTTTCCAGCTTAGACTGATTGCTGAATTTCAAGGCTCAGTACCAGAAAAACATTGCAGCTCCCCACGAAGCCAAACCAGTTGCAAAATCGCAGAACCAGATCGATAAGATGCGCGTTGTTAAGAATAGTGTTTGTCATGGTGGTTGGCAGCGCATTCGCAAGCCGAGCAATGAGCGGCGAGCCGGTGGCGTTTGGCACTTTTCATTAGGCAGACGAGAGCGAAAATATCTGTCCCACATTTAGAGAAGTGAAAACGACGGACATCTCATATAGCGTTCTTACTGTTGTTCTTCGTGCGGCACTCGTGGTCGCGCTGGTCAGCCCGGGATGGCTTGTCTACAGCAAACTTCCTCACGAATCGGGGATTGACAGGCCGGCCACAAGCCCCGAAACCACGTTGCAGATCGTGTTGCACCTAACTGCTGGGGAGAGCGCCGACGCGCTGGACATACCTGTGAATCTCTATCCGATCGATATTGTCGCTGCGCGTCACGAATATTTTACTGAGCGGCGTGCGGGCAAACGCTTCGACGACTTTGTGAGCGAGCGCATGAAAGGTCGCGCTCCCGTTGCCGCCAAACTTGACAAGCAGGGCCAGACTTCCGTGGTCATCGGCCCAGGCAGTTGGTGGCTGCACGCACAATTGTCTGGTGAAGAAAATCTGGAGTGGCGTCTTCCACTTAATGTGGCCGGGCCTAAGCAGATAGTTGAGCTCACTTCGCAGAACGTCTACACACGAACAAGAAGCTTTTGAAAAACAGAGGTCAGATGGCAGGGGGAACAGGGAATAGGGGAAAAGGGGAAGGGGTAAAGGGCGGCAAGAAAAACCGAGCCTCGCTGCTAAGAGATGCCTTCCCTTTACCCTTTACCCGTTCCCCTTTACCCTTTCCCCTTTTCCCCTATTCCCTGTTCCCCCTGCCATCTGATATCTGACATCTGATATCTGACTTCTGACTTCACATCTGTGCTTATGAAGGCCCTGCGAATCGAAAAGAAAAAGTTGGCGGTGCGTGAAATTGAAAAGCCAGCGTCGGGAACGGAAGCTCTCGTTCGCGTCTTGCTTTCCGGAATCTGCAACACCGACCTGGAAATCGCCCGTGGTTATGCCGGGTTCCAGGGAACCATCGGGCATGAGTTTGTTGGCCTGGTGGAGGAAGCGCCGGGTGGCTCGCTGGTGGGTCAAAGAGTCGTCGGTGAGATCAACGCCGGCTGCGGAGCGTGTGAACTATGTCGGGAAGGCGATCCGCGTCACTGCCAAAAACGCACGGTTCTCGGCATTGTTCGACGAGACGGCGCACATGCTGAGTTTTTGCGGCTGCCATTAATGAATCTTTTGCCCGTGCCTGATAAGGTGGTTGACGAGCATGCAGTTTTCGCGGAACCACTTGCCGCCGCGTGCGGCATCATGGAACGTGTTGACATCAAAAGCTCGCATCGAGTTGCGATTATTGGCGACGGAAAGTTAGGCCTGCTTTGCGCGCAGGCCATTGCCTTGAGCGGAGCCAGCACTTTGTTGATCGGTAAACACGCTGAAAAACTACGTATTGCGGAACGGCGTGGGATTGAAACAGCTAAGGCGAGAACTGCTGCCAAACGAAAGCGTGAATTTGATGTGGTGGTGGAGGCCTCGGGCTCACCTTCCGGCTTCGTTGGCGCCCTGGAGTTGTTGCGGCCACGCGGCACACTGGTTTTAAAGTCGACCTTTCAGGGACCGGGCAAGATCGATGAAATCGATCAGGCCCGCCTGGTAGTTGACGAGATTAGTATTGTGGGTTCACGTTGCGGCCGATTCCAGCCGGCGCTCGATCTCTTGAATAAAGGGGCGATCGATATTGACAGCTTGATTAGTGAAGAATATCCGCTTTCCAGGGGCGTGCATGCAATGGAACGCGCCCGCAGGAAAGGCGTCTTGAAAGTGTTCCTCAGACCGTGAAGAACAAGACGGCAGGAGGCAGGAGCAGACGGCAGGGGAGGCGGAGAACGCAGAACGCCTCCCCTGCCGTCTGTTCCTGCCTCCTGTCTATTACTTTCTGCCTTCCGCCGCTGATCTTTTGCCGAAGGGTCTACCATTAGTTATACTTCAGGCCTTCCCTCTGCGCCCGGTAATCACTTCCCTTAAGTGACAATCTCGGGGGCCCGACTGGCAGCTTTTTTTTCGAAGGTGGTGTTTTATGTTCGACCTTGCTAAAGACCAAACAACTCTAAACGAGCGGGCCATCTTGCGAAAGCTCCGCGTTTGGATCATCGCGCTGGGCGCCGCCTGTCTGCTGGCGGGAATTGGAGTAGGCGCCATGCTTTCCGGGCGCCCAACCGGGGCACAGAATGAGGTGCAGATTGCGCGTGCGCCGGAGGCACTTTCGGCTTCGTTTGCGGAGATCGCGCGGCGCGTAGAACCCGCCGTCGTGAACATTGAGACGCTCACGGCAACGACCGAAGTCGCCGATAAAGATAACGAAGATAAAGACGATCAATCGTCCAACAATCCATTGCTCGACATGTTTCGACGTCAGGCGCGTCGCCCCACGCGGGGCGTGGGTAGCGGTTTCATCGTCAGTCCAAAAGGTTACATTCTGACGAACGACCATGTGGTTGAAGGATCGTCTCGGATAATTGTGGGTTTGCAGTCTGGCGAAAAATATCGCGGCAAGGTTGTCGGTATCGATGAAGAAACCGACGTTGCGGTGGTAAAGATCGATGCCCCACAGGACTTGCCTACCGTCACGCTCGGTGACTCGAATGCCGCTCAGGTTGGCGATTGGGTGTTGGCGATCGGTTCGCCTTTTGGTCTCGACCAAACGGTTACTGCGGGCATCATTTCGAAGAAAGAAAGAGAGAGCCCTTTCTTCACAAACTTTCAGCGTTTCCTGCAAACTGACGCCGCGATCAATCGCGGAAACAGTGGTGGTCCACTCGTGAATATGCGCGGCGAAGTAATTGGGATTAATTCCCAGATAGCCACTTCTACCGGCGACTACAACGGCATCGGCTTTGCCCTGCCGGCGGTGGAAGCGAATTTCGTCTACCGGCAGATTCTCACAGGCGGAAAAGTTCGCAGAGGTTATCTGGGCGTTACGCTGGAATCAGTCAAAGAAGAGTTTGCGCGAGTCTATAGTCTCCCTGAGGCCAGGGGCGCGATCATTATGGACCTGCCGCCAGCGAAGGATGGGCAGCCGACGCCGGCAGCGAAAGCAGGCATGCAGTCGAATGACATCATTACTGAATTCAACGGTCAGCCCGTGGCCAGTGCGCAGGATTTGATCCAGAAAGTTGCGGCAAGCCCGGTGGGTGAATCTGTGAGCTTCACTTTCCTTCGCGACCGCGACGGAAAACTGGAAAAGCTAAACGCCAACGTCGTGCTTGGAGAACGCCCCAAGGAACCTAAAATTGGCGAACTCGATGATTCGACTGCTACCAAAACCAACGAAAAGGAAAGCGATCTCAAAGGAAACGGACTGCACCTGGGAGTTACGCTCGCCGAGCTTACACAGCAGCTCATCGCTGAGAAGCATCTCACAGGGGTGCGGGGCCTCTACGTGAAGGATGTTGATCCTAATGGGTTGCTGGCGGAACTGCGCGCCGCCGGCGGACAGCAGGCACTTAGCGAAGGTGACGTCATCACTCGCATAAACCGGGTGCCGGTCGCAACTCTGGCTGACTTCCAACGCGTTCTGAGCGGCTTGAAGACCGGTGATCCGATCGTGTTGCAGGTGTCGCGCTTCGTCAGGGATCGGGTAACGACTAGAATTATTCAGTTTACTTACCAATAAGGAATGGTGTCAGGCGTTAGGTGTCAGGTGCCAGTCGGCCGATACCTGACCCCTGATACCCGACACCTAGATAATGGCTCAAGCAAAAAAAACTCTCGCAAAGAACAGCTCGAAAAAACATTCCAGAGCGCCAGCACGCGCCTCCGTAAAAACCTACAGTAACTACATCGGTGGCAAGTGGGTCCAAAGTGAGTCCGGCGAAGTGTTTGAAAACATCAACCCGGCTAATACGGAGGATGTGATCGGTCGTTTCCCACTCTCAACCAGTGATGATGTGAACGCCGCGGTTAATGCTGCCCAAAGTGCATACGATGGTTGGCGTAACCTGCCGGCTCCCAAACGCGCCGAAATTCTTTTCCGCCTCGGCGAAATCCTAATCTGCAACAAAGATCGCTTCACCGCTGACATGACCCGTGAAATGGGAAAGGTCGTGAAAGAGGCAGGCGGTGATGTGCAGGAAGCTATCGACTGCACCTACTACACTGCCGGGGAAGGACGCCGGCTGCACGGGTTTACTACTCCGGCAGAAATGCCTGATAAGTTTGCAATGTGCGTACGTCAGCCGGTGGGTCTCTGTGGATTGATTACGCCATGGAACTTTCCGATGGCGATTCCTTCCTGGAAACTAATTCCCGCGCTCGTCTGCGGCAATACCGTGGTTCTAAAACCCGCCGAAGATACGCCGCTGTCCACTTACAACCTGGTGCAGGCTTGCGAGCAAGCAGGCATACCGCCGGGCGTTGTGAATCTGGTCACTGGCTATGGCGAAAACGCAGGAGCTGCGATTACCAATCACCCGGCGCTGCGTTTGATCTCATTTACGGGCTCAACAGAAATAGGGCGCATTGTCGCTTCGGCTTGTGCCGAGCGCAACGCTATCTGCTCGCTCGAGATGGGCGGCAAGAATGTCATCATCGTAATGGATGACGCCGACATCGATCTCGCAATCGATGGGGCGATTTGGGGTGCGTTTGGAACTTCAGGGCAACGCTGCACTGCCTCCTCGCGCCTGGTCGTCCATAAGAAAGTCTACAAGCAGTTTTCGAAGAAGCTGGTGGAACGTACCAAAGCTTTGCGCATTGGTAATGGCGCAGATGCAAAAACAGATGTCGGCCCGGTTATCAATGCCGATGCCGTCAAGAAGATCATGAAGTACATTGAAATTGGTGAGCAGGAGGATGGGGCAACTTTGGCCTGCGGTGGCAAACGCTTGACGCGAGGCGAGTATGCTCGAGGTTATTTCATTGAGCCCACAGTGTTCACCGATGTAGCTCCTGACATGCGTATTGCCCAGGAGGAGATCTTCGGACCAGTAACGGCTGTGATTCCCGCCAGATCTCTCGACGATGCGGTCGAAATCGCCAATGGAGTTCGTTACGGCCTGTCTGCTGCAATCTACACTCGGGACGTAAACCGTGCCTTTCGCGCCATGCAGGATATGTATACCGGAATTTTTTACGTAAATGCTTCGACGATCGGGGCGGAGGTGCACCTGCCGTTTGGCGGCACGAAAGCTACTGGCAATGGTCATCGCGAAGCGGGCACGCAGGTTCTGGATGTTTTTTCTGAGTGGAAATCAATTTATGTCGACTATAGCGGCAAGCTTCAGCGCGCTCAGATCGACCTCATTGAAGGCCTGGGATAAAGAGAACAGGTCAGAAGGCAGAGGTCAGAGGTCAGAAGACAGAGGTCGGAGATCAGATTTCGGATAATGGGGGCCGGGCAATTTGGATTCGATTCGGTGCTCACGACGTCTCACGTCAAACATCTGATTTCTAACCCCTTACCCCTGACCCCTGACCCCTGACCTCTGACCTCTGACCTCTGCCTTCTGTCTTCTGACCTCTGCTCTCTGACTTCTGTCATCCTGGAGGAGAAACACTGTGATTGTCGGCCTGCCAAAAGAGGTAAAGGATAATGAATACAGAGTGGGCTTAACGCCCGCGGGTGTTCGCGCCCTGACTGACGCGGGCCATGAGGTGACTGTTGAGCAGGGTGCTGGTGATGGTTCTGGTTTTGAGGATGCTCTTTATCAAAAGGCAGGCGCACTAATTATCGGTTCCGCTGACGATGTTTGGGCCAGAGCCGAAATGATCGTTAAAGTCAAGGAACCAATCGAACCTGAATATTCCCGGATGCGCGAAGGACAGTTGCTCTTCACCTATCTTCACCTGGCGCCCGATCCAGAGCTCACTAAACAACTTCTGAAACGGAAAGTTACCGGCATTGCCTACGAAACGATCAGGGATCGAAAGGGCGGATTGCCGCTGCTCACGCCGATGTCGGAAGTCGCCGGACGTATGGCCATACAAGTGGGCGCCCACTACCTCGAGAAGATGGCCGGCGGCCGCGGCATTCTGCTTGGCGGCGTGCCGGGTGTGCCGGCGGCGAGAGTGGTAATTATCGGCGGGGGGGTAGTAGGAACAAACGCTGCGAAGATTGCGGTTGGCATGGCTGCTCACGTCACGATTATCGACAATAATCTCGAGCGTCTGCGAGAGCTTGACGATATTTTTCTCTCGAAGATTTCAACTCTGGCTTCCAGCGCTTACATGATTCACGATGCGATCTCAAACGCTGACTTGATAATTGGTGCAGTACTGGTGCCCGGAGCCGCCGCTCCGCGCCTGGTAACCCGAAGCATGCTCAAAGACGTACCGAACGGAGCCGTAATAGTTGATGTCGCAGTGGATCAGGGCGGCTGCATAGAGACGACCCATCCGACTACCCATTCAAACCCGACCTATTACGTCGAAGGCGTTTTGCACTACTGCGTGGCGAACATGCCCGGCGCCGTACCGCGAACTTCCACGTTTGCGCTGACTAACGCCACGCTTCCCTATGCGCTGAAGCTGGCTAATCACGGATTCTTTGAAGCAATCCGCGGCGATGCGGGTTTAAAAGCCGGCGTTAACACCTACGCTGGTCACTGTACCTATCAGGCTGTAGCTGAAGCGCAAGGTCTCGCGTACACCAGTATCGACGCACTCGTAGAAGTGACCAGCGCATCAGCCGGATAAAAGTGATGAGTGATGAGTAATGAGTGATAATGAGTGATGAGTAATGAGTATGCATGAGGTGATGGTTGATGAGTACTTATTAATTCCCACTCTCTCCGAAAACAGCAGCGCCGCGGTCATAATGATCGCGGCGTTTCGTTTTTGGGCTACAGCTCTGGATTCACTCATGACTCATTACTCATAATTACTCATCACTCATCACTCATGACTTTTCTCCTGGCCAGCAGCTCTTCAATACACTCGATCAGTCTCTCGCCTGTAACAGGCTTGGAAAGAAACGCGTCCGCGTGGTCTTCGTCGCAATTAGTGTCTTTTTGTTCGAGAGCACTCAGCAGGATAACCGGAAGGTGAGCCAGCGTCTGGCTATTCCTGAGAAAGCGGCAAAACTCGTGACCGCTAAGATTCGGCATCATCGCATCGGTTACCACCACATCTATCGGTGTGGAGAGCGCCACCTTCATGGCTTCGAGTCCATCAGAAGCAGTAATTACCCGGTAGCCTCCACGCTCAAGCACAACCTCCAGAAAACGTCTGAGGGCACGATCATCCTCAGCCAGCAAAACACGAATCTTTTTGCCACTTTCGACTTGAGCCATAACAACTGACTCTGATAATGAAATCTTTTCCTGGACCATTGTATCGTAAGTACGTCGGGGGTTTGGGAGCTATTGGCAGCCCGGTAAGGTTTGCTGTCGAGGACGCCCGGCTTCGGCAAGCCAGAGCACAATCAGAATAAGACTGGGCCCAGAGCATTGTCAATTACTATCCGGTGAGGCCTCGGTTGAGGCGCAGACTTAGGCGGACAAGCGCCAATCAGATTGGATAAAGACATACAAGGTAGGAATGTTTTTCAGATTCATGTGCGCTGATAGCGCTGGCCTACTCGTCAATAAATTGTCGCTGCCAAAGCTCGAGATTCAGTAACTGAAAAACTTGAAGGCTGTAGTCTTCCCGACCCAAGAGATTCAGATCGATGAGGCGTTTCACTTCCTCGGGACGAAATAGGCCGCGCTTTCCAACGACTTCTTCTGACAACAGTTCAGCCACAAGCGGCCGCAAAGGCCCGCGCAGCCATGCACGAATCGGCGCGCCAAACCCGGCCTTCTTCCGCCAGACGACGTCGTGCGGCAAGAGCTTTTCCAAGGCGCGCTTGAGAATATATTTCCGTTTGAACCCGCGCAGTTTTAGTTCTGGAGGCATGCGCGCTGCGAATTCAATCATCTGGCGATTGAGGAAAGGCACCCTCACTTCCAGGTTCGTAGCCATCGAAGTCTTGTCGGTCGTGATTAAATTCAAACACGGCAGAAAAGTTTTTAGGTCCACATAAAGGAGAC
>WNFV01007844.1_pt1 | contig 12223 bp, 12 predicted proteins | sample 5400101 | NCBI WGS metagenome assembly WNFV01 (sample SAMN13153361, study PRJNA577476) | soil metagenome | isolation source: 115 cm soil or saprolite under grassland replicate 1 | place: USA:California | collected 2016-06-15
TGGGGGGCGGCCGGCCTCGCGAGGGAGGGGAAGGGCTACCGGGAGATCCTCCTGCATTATTACCCGGGCACGGACATCGTCCGGATGTACTGACGCCCGACCCGGACCTGGACGCTGGACACGTGAAGCTCTCCGACTTCGACTACGACCTCCCCGAGGCGCTCGTCGCGCAGGAACCGGTCACGCCGCGCGACGCGTCGCGCCTCCTCGTCCTCCCTCCGGAGGGCCCGGTCGAGCACCGCTGCTTCGCCGAGCTCGACCAGCTCCTCGCACCGGGCGACCTCCTCGTCTTCAACGACACGAAGGTCATCCCCGCGCGGCTCGTCGGCCGCAAGGCCACGGGCGGCAAGGTGGAGCTGCTCCTGTGCGAGCCGCTCGAGGGCGGCCTCGGCCGCCGCTGGCGCGCGATGGGGCAGGCGTCGAAGGCGATCCGCGCGGGCGCGGTCGTGGAGCTCGACGGGCTCACCGCGACGGTCGAGGCGGTGGAGGGCGACGGGTTCTACGTCGTCGCGCTCGACCGCGAGGGGGACGCGCTCCTCGCCGCGCTCGACCGGGCTGGCCGCGTGCCGCTGCCGCCGTACATCCGGCGCGAGCCGTCCGCTCGCGACCGCGAGTCGTACCAGACGCTCTGGGCGCGCGCGCCGGGGAGCGCGGCTGCGCCGACGGCCGGGCTCCACTTCACCGAGCCGCTCCTCGCGCGACTCGAGGCGCGCGGCGTGCGCCGCACCGCGGTGACGCTCCACGTCGGGCCGGGCACGTTCCTGCCCGTGCGCGGCGACTCGCTCGAGACCCATCGGATGCACGCGGAGCGCTACGAGGTCCCCGCGGCGACGGCCGAGGAGATCGCCCGCTGCCGCGCGCGCGGCGGCCGGGTCGTCGCGGTCGGCACGACGACAGTCCGGACGCTCGAGAGCGCGGCCGCGGGCGGCGCCGTCGTCCCCGGCGCGGGCCGCACCGAGATCTTCATCCGCCCCGGGCACCGCTTCCAGGCCGTCGACGCGCTCGTCACGAACTTCCACCTGCCGCGCTCGACGCTCCTCGTCCTCGTCTGCGCGTTCGGCGGGCAGGAGCGCGTCCTCACCGCCTACCGCGAGGCGGTCCGGCTCGGGTACCGCTTCTTCAGCTACGGGGACGCGATGGTGATCTTCGGACGCTGAGCGGTGTCTGGGTCCTCCGGGAGGCGCCCGTCCGGCTGTGCTATAGGATCCGTGAAGCGGGGGTTCACTTGCGCAGCGTCTCGGTCCAGCTCGAGCCGACGCAGTTCCTCGCCGGCTGGCGCGAGAAGCCGGGGACGCTGTTCCTCCCCACGCTCTCGGAGACCCGGGTCGGCGATGTGGTCGCGGTCCGCATCGGGATCTACGGCCACGCGATCCGCGCGACGCTCTTCGGGAAGGTCGCGCTCGTCCGGCGCATGGGCCGCCCGGCGCTGCCGCCGGGCGTCGAGCTGCACCTCGAGCGGAACAGCCTCGCCGCGGCGGGCTTCCTCGCGGCGGCGGCGCGCGGGGAGCCCGTCACGTTCAAGGAGCGGTCGCCGCGCTGGTCGGTCGAGCGACCCCTGCAGATCGAGCGCGGCGGCCTCGGCTTCGAGGCGACGACGATCAACGTGTCGGAGGGTGGCTGCGCCCTGCGGTGGCCGGGGCCGCTCCCGCTCGTCGGCGACGAGCTCGCGATCCGGCTGAAGGACGGCTTCTTCAATCGCACCCTGCGGGCGGTCGTGTGCTGGAACCAGCCCGGCGCGGACCGCGACCGGAGCGTCGGGGTGAAGGTCGTGCCCGACGGCCGGGCGGGGCGCGCCTGGCTGGCGCTCGTGGAACAGGTCTCGCGCTCCGGGGCACGCGGGGCGTGATCCGGTTCGAGGTGCTCGCGACCGACGGCGCCGCGCGCCGCGGGAGGCTCGAGACCGCGCGCGGCCCGATCGACACCCCGGTGTTCATGCCGGTGGGGACCGCGGCCACCGTGAAGACGCTCGAGCCGCGCGACCTCGAGGCGCTCGGCGCGCGGATCGTGCTCGCAAACACCTACCACCTGTTCCTCCGCCCCGGGCACGAGCGCGTGCGCCGCCTCGGCGGCCTCCACCGCTTCATGGCGTGGAGCGGCGCCCTCCTCACCGACTCCGGCGGGTTCCAGGTCTTCAGCCTCGGCGAGCGGGCGGCGGGGCGCGACCGGGCGGGGCCCGGGCTCGTCGAGATCGCCGAGGAGGGCGTCACGTTCCGCTCGCACCTCGACGGCTCGCGCCAGTTCCTGTCGCCGGAGCGCGCGATCGAGGTGCAGGAGGCGCTCGGCGCCGACGTCATCATGGCGTTCGACGAGTGCCCTCCGTCGCTCGCCGACCGCGCGTACCACGAGGTCTCTCTCGCGAGGACCCAGCGCTGGCTCGTCCGTTGCCGCGAGGCGTGGCGCGTGCTCGAGGCCGAGAAGGCGAGCGGAGGTCCAGCCGCCGGCAGCGCATGCTCGCTGTTCGGCATCGCGCAGGGCGGGCTCTTCCCGGACCTGCGTGCGCGCGCGATCGAGGAGGCGGCGGCGCTCGACCTGCCCGGCTACGCGCTCGGGGGCTACGCCGTCGGCGAGGCGCCCGAGACGATGTGGGAGGGGGTCGCGCGCGACGCGCCGCTCCTCCCCGCCTCGAAGCCGCGCTACCTCATGGGCGTCGGGACGCCCGAGGACCTGCTCGCCGGCGTCGCCGCGGGCGTCGACATGTTCGACTGCGTCCTCCCGACGCGAACCGCCCGCAACGGCTTGCTGTTCACGAGCCGGGGGAAGGTCGTCATCCGGAACGCGCGGTACGCCGACGACGAGGGGCCGGCCGACCCGTCGTGCTCCTGCTACACGTGCCGGACGTTCTCCCGGGCGTACCTCCGCCACCTGTTCAAGGCGGGCGAGATCCTGGGGCTCAGGCTCAACACCCTCCACAACCTGCACTTCTACCTGTCCCTCATGGACGGGACCCGCCGCGCGATCGAGGCGGGGAGGTTCGAGGCCTTCCGGAAGGAGCGCCTCGCCGGATGGCGCGCGGGCGGCGGGGGGTAGGGATCTCTGGACACCCCCGGCGAATCGGGCTAGAAAACAGCGCTTTTCCGCACTTCTCCTCCGACCCGGAGCCACCAGAATGTCCCCCGTCCTCCACGCGTTCCTTGCCCAGACGGCGCCGGAGGGGCAGACCGCGTCGAACCCGATCGGCGCATTCCTCCCCTTCATCCTCATCGCGCTCGTCTTCTACTTCGTCTTCTTCCGCCCCCAGCAGAAGCAGGCGAAGCAGCACCAGGCTTTCCTCGGGGCCCTGAAGAAGGGCGACGACGTGGTCACGCAGGGCGGGATCGTCGGGACGGTCACGGCGGTCGAGGACCGGACGGTCATGGTGGACGTGGGCGGCGGGACGAAGCTCCGCGTGCTGAAGGCCCAGATCGTGGGCCAGTGGAAGCCGGTCGAGCTCACGGAGGCGAAGAAGTAGATGGAACGATCCTGGTACTGGCGCATCGGAGCCATCGTCGGCGTCGCGATCCTGTCGCTCTATCAGCTCGTCCCGAGCTGGTTCTATTTCAAGCTGCCGCCGGATCAGCGGAACACCGAGGTCTACGACCAGTCGGTGCCCCGCTGGGCGCCGGCGGCGAAGCACCACCTGACCCTCGGCCTCGACCTGCAGGGCGGCATCCACCTCGCGATGGGCGTGGACGTCGACCGCGCAGTCAAGGCGAAGGTCGCCCGCCGCGCCGACGAGATCGCCGACTTCCTCAAGTCGAAGAACGTGCCGTTCACCGAGTCGCGGACGGTGGACGGCGGCCGCCGGATCGAGGTGAAGGGCGAGGCGCCCGACAAGATCCGCAAGGTCCTGCTCGACGCCTACGACCAGGAGATGTTCGCCCCCGGCGGCGCCCCCGAAGGCGCGGTCCTCGTCGCGTTCAGGGACCAGGTCCTGCGCGACTTCCAGGGGAAGGCGGTCGAGCAGGCGGAGAAGGCGATCCGCAACCGCGTCGACAAGTGGGGCGTCACCGAGCCCGATATCAAGCGGAAGGCCAACTCGCAGATCCAGATCCAGCTCCCGGGCTTCAAGGATCCGGAGAAGGCGAAGGAGCTGCTCGGCCGCACCGCCCAGCTCGAGTTCAAGATCACCGACGACGAGAGCCCCGCGCTCGACGCGCTGCGCACGACGGTCGCGCAGTGCTCGGGCGGACGCGCAGGCCTCCAGGTCCCGCTGCCGGAGACGGGCTGCTGGACCGCCGAGACGATCGAGCTGCCGAACGGCAGCAACCGCTCCGTGACGATGCTCGTCGCGAACACCCGCCCCGAGCTCGAGAAGCTCCTCCAGGAGAAGGCGACGCCGCTCCTCGACCCCCAGAAGAACGCCATCGGCATCGGCGAGGCGACGGTCCACACCGGCGAGGGCGGGTTCCAGGCCCGTTACTACCGGAGCTACCTGCTCCGCGGGAAGACCGAGCTCACCGGCGACTACATCGCGGACGCGGGCGTGGGCGTCGACAACTCCGATCCGCTCCAGCAGGGCCGCCCGGTGGTCAGCTTCAAGATGACTCCCCAGGGCGCCGGCCTCATGGAGAAGCTCACGACCGAGAACATGCGCCGCCGCATGGCGACCGTGCTCGACGACAAGGTCGAGACGGCGCCGTACATCCAGGGGCGGATCTCCTCGAACGGGCAGATCACCCTCGGCTCCGGGACGAACCGGCAGCGGCAGTTCGAGGAGGCGAATGACATCGCCCTCGTGCTCAAGGCGGGCGCGCTGCCCGCGCCGGTGACCATCTCCGAGGAACGGACCGTCGGCGCGACGCTCGGGCCCGAGCTCGTGAAGAAGGGCACCGTCGCCGCGCTGTGGGGCCTGCTCGCGGTCCTCGCCTTCATGGTCCTCTACTACCGTGCGTCCGGGCTCATCGCGGACCTCGCGCTCGTCCTGAACGGCCTGCTCGTCCTCGCGATCATGTCGATGATCGGCACGACCCTCACGCTCCCCGGCATCGCCGGCTTCGTCCTCACGCTCGGCATGGCGGTCGACGCGAACGTGCTCATCAACGAGCGAATCCGCGAGGAGCTGCGCGGCGGCAAGTCGGTGAAGGCGGCGGTCCAGCAGGGCTACGACAAGGTGTTCTGGACCATCGTCGACTCGCACGTCACCACCCTCGTCGCCGGCGTCGTCCTCATGCAGTACGGGACGGGCCCAGTCCGCGGCTTCGCGGTCACGCTGATCATCGGCCTCGTCGCTTCCATGTTCACCTCCATCGTCGTGACCCGCGCGATCATGGAGTACTTCACCCGCCACGACACCGCGCGGCTGAGCGTCTGATGCAATTCAAGACCTTCGACATCATTCCCCACGGCACGAAGTTCGACTTCGTCGGGAAGCGCCACATCGCAGTGGTGCTCTCCATCGTCGTGAACCTCGCCGTCATCGCGTGGTCCCTCCCGATCGTCCACGGGCTCAACTTCGGCGTCGACTTCGCCGGCGGCACCGAGATGGAGGTCCGCTTCGGGAAGCCGGTGGACCCCGGCGCCATCCGCAAGGGCGTCGAGGAGCTCGGCTTCAAGGACGCCTCCGTCCAGACCTACGGCCCGGAGGCGGAGCACACCTACCTCGTCCGCGTCGGCCGCATCGCCCTCATGAGCCCCGAGGACGTGAAGAAGGTCGAGGACGCGGTGCAGAAGGCGTTCCCGGGCCGCGTGGAGTCGATGAACTTCAGCGCCGAGAGCGGCGACAAGATCGACTTCCAGTTCAAGACGCCCCCGACCACCGAGCAGCTCAAGGCGGCGGTCGAGAGCGCGAACATCAAGGTCCGCGAGGTGCGCGAGGAGTCCGGGCTCACCGCCGGCACCAAGTCGTTCGCGGTCATCACCCAGGGCATCCAGGACAAGATCGGGCGCGAGCTCAACGCGCGCTTCGCCGAGGCGCAGCCCGAGGTGCGGCGCGTCGAGTACGTCGGTCCCGCGGTCGGCCGCGAGCTGCGGAACCAGGGGTTCAAGGCCCTCATCTACGCGATGGCCCTCATCGTCGTGTACGTCGGCCTGCGGTTCGACTTCCGCTTCAGCCCGGGCGTCATCATCGCCCTCGTCCACGACGCGGTCGTGACCCTCGGCTACTTCGCCTTCTCCGGCCGCGAGTTCAACCTCACCTCGATCGCGGTCATGCTCACGGTGGTCGGGTACTCGGTGAACGACACGGTCGTCGTCTACGACCGGATCCGGGAGAACACCGCCAAGTACAAGGGCAAGGGGCTCGCGGAGATCGTGAACGCCTCGATCAACGAGGTCTTCGGCCGGACGCTCCTCACGTCGATGGCGACGGCGCTCTCGCTGCTCGGCCTGCTGTTCTACGGCGTCGGAACGATCTTCGACTTCGCGTTCGCGATGCTCGTCGGCATCATCTCCGGCACCTACTCGACCTGGTTCATCGCCGCCCCGATGACCATCTGGCTCGAGGAGCGGGCCGCCCGGAAGAAGGCGGGCGCCGCTCCCGCCGCGGCGCAGGCGGCTGCGGCGCGCGCGTCGAAGTAATCGCGATTCGCGGGATCCGAAGCCCCGTCGCCCGTCCGGGTGGCGGGGCTTCCGTCATTCCGGCGAGGGTCACCCCTCTCCGGCGCGACCCTAACACGCGCTCCGCGCCCCACCGACGTCCCGGGTCGTCCACCTCGTCCACGCCTCGCGACCTCGTCGGGTGCACCGCTGGCTCGCGCGGGTGACCGCCGGAGTACCCCGGCGATGCCACGACTGCGAGCCCCTCCTCGCCTACACTGACGGTCCTCGCGGGCGCGGCGCCGCGACGACCACCGGAGGCTGCGCGTGAACGACTGGGAAGCGGTGCAGGGGAACCCGGTGCCGTGCGGCGCCAAGTACGTCACGGGGCAGCGCGCGTACAACTTCGCCTTGTACTCGCGCCACGCGAGCGCCGTGAGCCTGCTCCTCTACGGCGACGATCCGGCGGCGCCGATCGGGCGCGTCGACCTGCGGCCGCTCGTCAACAAGACCGGGCGGACGTGGCACTGCCGCGTCCCGGAGGCGCAGGTCGGCTCGGCCCTCACCTACGCGTATGTGCTCGAGGGCCCCAACGACGACACGCCCGGCCACCGCTTCGACCGGGACAAGATCCTCTTCGACCCCTACGCCCCCGCGCTGCACTTTCCGCCGCAGTTCGATCGCGGCGCGGCCTGCCGGCCTGGCTCGAATGCCGGTCAGGCGCCGCTCGGGGTGCTCCCCTCGCGCGACGCGCCGTTCGATTGGACCGGCGATCGGCGCCCGGTCCACCGGTCCGATGCCGTCCTGTACGAGCTGCACGTGAAGGCGTTCACGAGGACCGATCCGTCGGTGCCGCCCGCCCGGCGCGGGACGTTCGCGGGCGTCGTGGACAAGATCCCGTATCTGAAGGACCTCGGCGTCACCGCCGTCGAGCTCATGCCGGTGTTCCAGTGCGATCCGCAGGAGGGGAGCACCTGGGGCTACATGCCGCTCCATTTCTTCTCGCCGCACCACGCCTACGCGAGCGCGCGCGACCCGCACGGCCGCATGGACGAGCTCCGCGCCATGGTGAAGGCGCTGCACCAGGCCGACATCGAGGTGGTGCTCGACGTCGTGTTCAACCACACCACCGAGGGTGGCGACGGCGGACCGACCTATTCGTACCGCGGGATCGACAACAGCACGTATTACCTGCTCACCGCGGACATGACGGGATACCGAAATGACGCCGGGACCGGCAACGTCCTGCGCACCGGGCACTCCGTCGCGCGCAAGCTCGTGCTCGACTGCATGCGCTTCTGGGTGAAGGAGGCGCACGTCGACGGCTTCCGCTTCGACCTCGCCACCATCCTCACGCGCAACGAGGACGGCACGGTCGACCTGGGGGACCCGGCCATCATCGACGACATCTCGAGCGACCCGCAGCTCTCCGGCGTCCGGCTCATCGCCGAGGCATGGGACCCGGAGGCATACGAGCTCGGACGCCTCTTCCCGGGGCGCACGTGGCTTCAGTGGAACGGGCGGTTCCGCGACGACGTGCGCGGGTTCGTGAAGGGCGACACCGGCATGGTCGCCTCCCTGATGCGGCGTCTGTACGGGAGCGACGACCTCTTTCCGGACGGTCCCGTCGACGTCTACCGGCCGTTCCAGAGCGTCAACTTCGTCTCCTGCCACGACGGGTTCTCCCTGTACGACCTCGTCGCCTACGACCGCAAGCACAACGAGCGGAACGGTCACGGGAACACCGACGGCACCGACGACAACCGGAGCTGGAACTGCGGCTGGGAGGGCGACCCCGCGCCGGCGGACGTGATGGCGCTCCGCAAGCGGCAGGCGAAGAACTTCGCCACGCTCCTCCTCCTCTCCAACGGCACGCCCATGTTCCGCGCCGGGGACGAGTTCCTGCAGACGCAGGGCGGAAACAACAATCCGTACAACCAGGACAACGAGGTGACCTGGCTCGACTGGTCGCGGCTCGACGAGCACCGCGACGTGCACCGCTTCTTCCGGGGGCTCATCGCGCTGCGCAAGTCACACCCGCTCGTCGGGCACGACCGGTTCTGGCGCGAGCGCGTGAGCTGGTACGGCGTGGGGGCGAGCCCGGACCTCTCGGACGGATCCCACTCGCTCGCCTTCTGTCTGCACGGCGACGTGCGGAGCGGCGATCCCACGCTGACCGCGCCCGAGCCTGACCTGTACGTCATGGTCAACGCGTGGTGGCAGGACCTCACGTTCCGGATCCAGGAGACGGGGACCGCCTGGCGTCGGGTGGTCGACACGGGGAGAGACGCCCCGGAGGACTACGTGGCGCCCGAGGCACGCCGGCCCGTCGGCGGGCCGGGCTGCGTGGTGAAGGCGAGATCGATCCTCGTGCTCGAGGCCGCGCCGGCGCCCTGAGAAACGGCGCTACCCGCCGCGCGACCCCGGCCCCGCGACGAGCCTGCCCGCGATGAGCTCCGCGACGTGCCTCGCCTGCACGATGTCGCCCGCCCGGTCGAGGCCGCCGCCGATCTGCATCATGCAGCCGGGGCAGTCCATCGCGACGACGGAGGCGCCGCTCTGGCGGACGTTGTCGAGCTTGCGCGCGAGCAGCGGGCGGCTGATCTCGGGGAACTTGAGCGAGTAGCTCCCGCCCATGCCGCAGCACGTGTCGCTCTCCGCCATCTCGCGGAGGTCGTGGCCCGAGGCGCGGAGGAGCCGCCGCGGAGGCTCGTGGGCGCCGAGCTTGCGCTTCAGGTGGCAGGAGTCGTGGTACGTGAGCGGGCCGGCGCCGGGCGAGCCGCCATCGGGCAGCGCCAGGGCGAGGCGCCCCTCGCGGACGAGCTCGTCGACGAGTGAGGAGAAGTCCCGGACCTTCGGCGCGAGCGCCTCCGCGCGCACCGCCCAGTCCTCCTGCCCCTGCGAGCGGAGCGTCGCCGCGAGGTCGTGCTTCAGCGCGACGGTGCAGGTCGGGCACGCCGAGACGATCCACCTGGCCTCGGCCTGCTCCAGGGCCGCCACGTTCTCCATCGCGTTCTTCGCGGCGACCTCGAACGCCCCGGCGTAGCGCGCCGGCGCGCCGCAGCAGGTCTGGCCCTCGGGGAACACGACCTCGATCCCGGCGGCCGAGAGAGCGCGCGCGACCGCCTCCCCGATGGCGGGGTAGGCGAAGTCCACGAGGCAGCCGGCGTAGAGCGCGGCGCGGTCGAGCACGCGCGCGGGCCGGGGGAAGCGCGCGACTCGGTCGCGGAGCGGCTCGTCGGCGATCGCCGGGAGCGATCGATCGCGGGTCATCCCGGAGAGGAAGAGCGGCAGGTGGCGGATCGACGCTCTTCGCGAACGGCTTCTGCACCTTCGACGCGGCGCGGAGCAGCCGATGGAAGAGGCGCCGGTCGTTCACGACGCCGAAGGCGGCCTTCTGGAGGAGCGGCTGGCCCTGCTCGCGCGCGAGGCGGCCGCGCAGCTCGACGATGAGGCCGGGGATGTCGATGCGGGTCGGGCACACCTCCGTGCAGGCGCCGCACTGGATGCAGAGCGACTGGATGTCCTTCGACGCGTCGAGCGCGTCGAACCAGGCGGCGAGGATCGCGCCGATGCCGCCCGTGTAGACGCCGCCGAAGACGTGGCCGCCGACGAGCTTGTAGACGGGGCAGACGTTCACGCAGGACGCGCAGCGGATGCAGCGCAGCGCCTGCGAGAAGGCGGGGTCCTTCGCCATCTCGCTCCGCCGGTTGTCCACCAGGATGACGTGGAGCTCCTTCGGCTCGCCGTCGACCCCCGGCGACGGGCCCGTGAAGATCGACACGTAGCTCGTGAGGAGCTGGCCCGTGGCGCTCCGCGGCAGCGCGCGGAGGATGGGCTCGACGTCCGAGAACCGCTCGACGAGCTTCTCGATGCCGACCACCGCGACGTGGATGCGCGGCAACGTGGAGACGAGGCGGGCGTTCCCCTCGTTCGTCACGACGACGAGCGTTCCGGTCTCCGCCACCGCGACGTTCGCGCCGGTGATTCCGAGGTCCGCCTGCAGGAACTCCTCCCGCAGCTCGCGGCGCGCGACCGCCACGAGGCCCGGGATCTCCGGCGCGAGCTTCTCCTTCACCTCCTCGGAGAAGACGTCCGCCACCTGCTCCTTCGTCAGGTGGATGGCGGGCATCACCATGTGCGAGGGGCGCTGCCCGGCGAGCTGCACGATCCACTCGCCGAGATCGGTCTCCTTGACGCGCAGGCCCTCCCGCTCGAGCCGGGCGTTCAGGTGGATCTCCTCCGTCGCCATCGACTTCGACTTCACGACGCGCCGGACCCCGCGCTCGCGGCAGAGCCGGACGACGTACTCCCGTACCGCTTCGGGGTCGGAGGTCCGAAACACCTTCGCGCCGGCCCGGGTGGCCTGCGCCTCGAACTCCTGCGCGAGCGCCTCCAGCTTCCCGGCGGCGCGCCCCTTCAGCGCGACGAGCCGGTCCCGCAGCCCCTCGAAGGAGATGCCCTCGTACGCGCGGGCGCGCGAGGCGACGTACGCCTCGCCGAACCGGCCGAGCGAGCCGGCCAGCTTGCCGTCCGCGAGCGCGCCGGCGAGACGCTCCCTCAGCCGCTGTTCCTTCATGACCGGCCTCCCGGCGCGGCGCCGACGACGATGATGACGAGCTGCCTCGGCCCGTGGACCCCGATGGTGAGGACGCGCTCGATGTCGGCGGTGCGGCTCGGGCCGGTGACGCAGGCGAGGTAGCGCGCGCGGCGCGGGTCCACCCGCGCGAGGAGGCACTCCATGTCCGGCAGGAGCGCGTCGCCCCGCACGAGGGCGACGTGCGTCTCGGTGAGCATGGAGACGAGCCGCAGCCGCGGGTCGGTCGCGTCCTGCGCGAGCGTGCCCGTCTCCGCGAGCGCCCAGTCGAACTCCGACACGCCGACGCGGCTCTCGGCGGCGCGCTCCCGTGTCACCTCGAACGACAGACCGGGGACACGCCGGACGAGCGCGCCGGGGTCGAGGTTTCCGCGGAGGTCCCGGAGGATCTCACCCTCGCACCACACGGCACGCGCGCCCGGCGCGTCTCCCACGCGCTCGCGCTCGAGCACGCACAGCACCGCTTCGATCGCAGCGGCGGGGGAGGGGACCCGCACGATCTCGGCGCTCACCGCCTTCGCCTTCGCCTCGAACAGGTCGAGCATGGTCCGCCTCCTCCGCGAGCTGCCTACTTTGGCACCATCCAGGTGAGCCAGTACGCCTGCGCGAACACCACGACGCCGACGAGGCACGCCAGGGCGAGCGAGTGCCAGAACACGTACTTGAGGATGCTCCCCTCGTGGCCGTCCTGGCCCGTGGCGACCGACGCGACGACGATGCTCTGCGCGTCGATCATCTTGCCCATCACGCCGCCCGAGCTGTTCGCGGCGGCCGCGAGGATCGGGCTCATCCCGATCTGCCGGGCGGAGACGACCTGCAGGTTGCCGAACAGCACGTTCGACGAGGTGTCCGAGCCGGTGAGGGCGACGCCGAGCCAGCCGAGGAGGGGCGAGAAGAAGGGGAAGAGGACGCCCGTCGAGGCGAAGGCGAGCCCCATGGTCGAGTCGGAGCCCGAGTAGCGCGTCGTGAAGCCGAGCGCGAGCATCGCCGCGATCGTGAGGAGCGAGTACCGCACCCGCTTCAGCGTGCCGAGGTAGGTCTTCAGCAGGGTGAGCGGCGAGAGCCGGAGCCAGAGGCCCGCGATGACGCCGGCGAGCAGGAGGCCGGTCCCGGTCGCGGAGAGGAGGTTCAGGCTGTACTTGGCCGCCTCGGGGTTGAGCTTCGCCGCGACCG
>WNFV01007850.1_pt1 | contig 12220 bp, 10 predicted proteins | sample 5400101 | NCBI WGS metagenome assembly WNFV01 (sample SAMN13153361, study PRJNA577476) | soil metagenome | isolation source: 115 cm soil or saprolite under grassland replicate 1 | place: USA:California | collected 2016-06-15
GGCGGCGCGGAGGATCGCCTCGACGGTCGGCTCGACGAAGTGGTCCGAGACGCCGATTTCCAGACGCACTTTGTCGGAGAGCTCCATCTTCACCGTGGTCCCCCGGTACGTTTCGACCCGTTCGGTCTCGCCCCCATGCCCCTGGACGCGGTGCAGCGTCAAGCCGCGCACTTCGGCGCGAAAAAGCGACTCCAGCACGTCGCCGAGCTTCTCCGGCCGCACGACCGCGACGACGAGCTTCACGGCGAGCCGGCCCCGGTCTCGACGAACGTGGCCGCCGCGACCGGAAGGCCGCGCGGCGCGCTCGCCTCGTGCAGCACGAGGATCGCGCCCTCTCCTCGCGAATACGCCTCTTCGCCGTGCTGCGTCACGTCGAGGCCCAGACCTTCGTCCCGCGCGGTCGCGCGAACCGGACCGGCGAGCCCGAGGACCTTTACGATCGCGAAGGTACCCGCCGCACTGAACGCGATCGTGCCGAGGACTGCGGCGGCCTGGATCGCGAGCTGTCGCGGGTTGCCGAAGAGGAGACCGTCCGCGACGCCATTCCACGACTTCTGCGCCAGGACGCCGGTCAGAAGAGCACCGACGGTGCCGCCGACTCCGTGGGCGGCGACGACGTCGAGCGAGTCGTCCACGCGCGTCCCGGCACGCCACAGGAGAGCAAAGTAGCTCGGGGCCGCGGCAACCGCGCCGAGCAGAATCGCCGAGATCGGACTCACGAACCCCGCGGCCGGCGTCACGGCGACCAGGCCGACGACGATCGCCGTCGCCGCGCCGACCGCGGTCGCCCGACCGGTGCGCGACAGGTCGAGGAGCGTCCAGACGACGAGCGTCGCGATCGGCGCGAGCATCGTATTGACGAAGGCGAGCGTGGCGATCCCGTTCGCGGCGAGCGCGCTGCCGCCGTTGAAGCCGAACCACCCGAACCACAGGAGTCCGGCGCCGAGCAGGGTGAACGGTACGTTGTGCGGGAGGATCGCGCGGCGCGCGTAGTCCTTGCGGGGCCGGAGGAGGAGCGCGACGACGAGCGCGGCGGCCGCCGCGTTGACGTGAACGACCGTGCCGCCGGCGAAGTCGAGCGCGCCCAGGCGCGCCAGCCAGCCTCCGCCCCACACCCAGTGGGCGATCGGAGCGTAGACGAAGAGCCCCCACAGCGTCAGGAACGCGAGGTACGGGCCGAACCGCATGCGCTCGACGATCGCTCCCGAGATCAAGGCCGCAGTGATGATCGCGAAGGTTCCCTGGAACGCGAAAAAGAGAAGGTGCGGAATCGTGCCATGAGTCTCGAGCCCGACGCCGCGGAGCAGCGTCATCGAGAGATCGCCGATCCACGCGTTGCCGCGGCCGAACGCGAGCGAGTACCCGACGAGGGCCCAGCCGAGGCCGACGAAACCGAGCGCGCAGACGCTCATCATCATCGTGTTGAGAGCGTTCTTCCTGCGGACCAGCCCTCCGTAGAAGAAGCCGAGAGCGGGAGTCATGAGGAGCACCAGGGCCGTCGCGACGAGGACCCACGCGGTGTCCGAATTGTTCAACTTGGGAAATGAGGATACCAGATTTCGGCGAGAACTATCCCCGGTAACCGATTCGATAGATCGTTCCGCTTTCGTCGTCGGAGAGAAGCAGCGCGCCGTCGGGAGTGACGAGGACATCCACCGGACGGCCCCACGCCTTTTCCCCCTGTAGCCAGCCTTCCGCGAAGATCTCGTATCCCGCCGGCCGGCCGTTCTCGAGCGGCACGAACATGACGCGGTAACCGATCTTGTGAGACCGGTTCCAGGAGCCATGCTCGGCGATGAAGATCCCCTTCCGGTATTTTTCGGGGAACATCCTGCCCGTGTAGAACCGCATGCCGAGCGCCGCGACGTGGGGACCCAGCTCCAGGGCGGGAGGTGTCGTCGCGGAACACGGCCTCCGGCGGCCCAGCTCCGGATCCGAGATGTTCCTGCCGTGGCAGGTCGGATATCCGAAGTCCATTCCGGGCCGCGGTGCATTGTTGAGCTCGTCGGGTGGGATGTCGTCGCCGAGCATGTCGCGGCCGTTGTCGGTGAACCAGAGCTCGTGCGTATCGGGATGCCAGTCGAAGCCGACCGTGTTGCGTACGCCGCGGGCGAAAGTCTCGAATCCCGAGCCGTCCGGCTGCATGCGGTGGATCGCCGCGTAGAGCGGCTCGGGCTGGCAGATGTTGCAGGGCGCTCCCACCGGCACGTAGAGCATCCCGTCCGGTCCGAACGCGATGAACTTCCAGCCGTGGTGGTGATCGGGCGGGAATTCGTGGACGACGACCGGCGCGGGAGGGTTCTCCAGTCGCGACTCGATCCCGTCGTAGCGGAACACCCGGTGGACTTCGGCCACGTAGAGCGCGCCGTCGCGGAACGCAACGCCGTTGGGCATGTTGAGGCCCCGTGCGATCCGGACGACCGAGCCCGGCCGGCCGGAGCCGTCGCGAACCGCGTAGAGTCCCCCGTCTTCCCGGGTTCCGACGAAGAGAGTTCCCTTCGGGCTCCGCGCGAGCGAGCGGGCTTCCGGGACGCGTGCGTAAACGCGGATCTCGAACCCGGCCGGGAGCTTGATCTTCTCGAGGGGCAGGGCCGCATCGCTCTTCGCCGACCGAGCGACCACCAGGACCGAAGCGGCCGACAGGAGAGCGCTCACGAAGAAGGCGAGGCGTCCTCGTGCCCTGGTCCGTTTCACGCGGAGAGCTTCTTCGGCGGGCAAGGGATTCGACCGTCTGCCTTTGATTTCTGCCTCCGGACGCGGATGAGAGAGCAAGATCCTTTCCAACCGGTGCGATCCCCGGACGCTAGAATCCGGACTGTCAAAAGCACATGACTCTTTCCGCTGGTACGCGTCTGGGCCCCTACGAGGTCCTGTCGCCGCTGGGAGTCGGAGGCATGGGTGAGGTCTACCGCGGACGCGACCCGCGGATCGGCCGCGAGGTCGCGATCAAGGTCCTGCCGGAATCCTTCTCGAGGGACGCCGAGCGCCTTCGCCGGTTCGAGAAGGAGGCGCGCTCGGCCGGCGTTCTCAACCATCCAAACGTCCTGGTCGTTTACGACGTCGGCGAGCACGACGGCTCCCCCTACATCGTCGAAGAGCTTCTCGAGGGGGGGGCTCTCCGCGAGCGGCTGACACAGGGTCCGCTCCGTCCGGCGGAGGCGGTCGAATACGCGGTGCAGATCGCTCGCGGGCTCGCGGCCGCGCACGAAAAGGGCGTCATCCATCGGGACCTGAAGCCGGAGAACCTCTTCGTGACCCGCGACGGCCGCGTCAAGATTCTGGATTTCGGGCTCGCGAAGCTCACCCAACAGGAGACGGCCGCCGCCGAAGCTGCGGAGGCGGCGACGCTCTCCGCCGTCACGGAGGCGGGCGTGACGCTCGGGACGGTGGGCTACATGTCTCCCGAGCAGGTGCGCGGGCTGCCCGCCGACGCACGCTCGGACATCTTCTCCTTCGGCGCCGTCCTCTACGAGATGCTGACCGGAAAGCGCGCGTTCCGAGGCAACTCGCCGGCCGAGACGATGAGCATGATCCTGAAGGAGCAGCCTCCATCGGTCGGCGACGCGAGTCCCGATGCGCCGCCGGCGCTCGACCGGGTCGTTCGTCGCTGCCTCGAGAAGGAACCGACCCGCCGTTTCCATTCCGCCGGCGACGTCGCCTTCGCGCTCACCGATGCCTCGACCGAAACGGCCGCGCCGCGAGCCTTCCGGCGTTCCCGCCCTGGCCCGACGCTCCTCGTGCCGCTCGCCGCCGCTCTGCTTGCGATCGGCCTGCTGATCTGGCAGCGGCTCCCGAACGCGACCTCCGCCGGCGGACCGCGGCGGCTGGCGTCGCTCGTTGTACTGCCGCTCCAGAACTTCTCCCGCGATCCCGACCAGGAGTACTTCTCCGACGGAATGACCGAAGCGCTCATCTCGCGTCTCGCCCAGATCGGGACTTTGCGGGTCATCTCCCGGACGTCGGCGATGCAGTACAAAGACACGAAGAAGCCTCTGGGTCAGATTGCGCGGGAGCTGAACGTCGACGGAGTCATCGAAGGTTCGGTGACGCGTTCCGGCGGTCGCGTCCGGGTCACCGCGCAGCTGATCGACGCCCGGAGGGACGAGCATCTCTGGGCGAAAGACTACGAACGGGATCTCCGCGACGTCCTCGGACTCCAGGCGGAGATCGCCCAGGCAATCGCGTTGGAGGTTCGCGCGAGGGTGAATCCCGTAGAGAAGGCGCGGCTCGCGAGAAGCCGACCGGTCGTGCCCGAAGCACAGGAGGCCTATCTCAAGGGGCGTTACTCCCTCGGACAGGGGACGGAAGACACGATCGGGAAAGCCATCGCGTTCTTCAACGAGGCGATCGGGAAGGACCCTCTCGACGCGCGCGCGTATGCTGGTCTTGCCGACTCCTATTCCGCGCTCCGGAGCATCTACCGTTCGCCTCTCGAGGTGATGCCAAAGGCGAAGGCGGCGGCGCAGAAGGCCGTCGAGCTCGACGGCTCCCTCGCGGAGGGGCACGTCTCACTCGCCTCCGTGAAGATGTTTTACGACTTCGACTGGACCGGCGCCGAACGCGAGTTCCGACGGGGGATCGAGCTCAACCCCAACCTCGCCGAAGCGCACGACGGCCTTGCGCTCTACTTCACGGCGAACAAACGTCATGCCGAAGCGATCGCCGAGATCGAGCGGGCGAAGCGGCTCGACCCGCTCTCTCCGATCATCCTGGCGGACGCCTCATGGGTGTACTACGGCGCCCGGAGGTACGACCGGGCGCTCGAGCTTGCGCGCGAGTGGGTCGAGATGAACCCGAACTCTCCGTGGGGACACACTTATCTGGGGCTCGCCCTGGAGAAGACCGGAAAGGTCGACGAGGCCATCCGGGAACTCGAGGGGGCAGCAAAGATGGATCGCAGCGTCACGATCCTGGAGTTTCTCGGAGGCGCCTACGCCCAAGCAGGGCGTACCGCCGACGCGAAGAGAATCATCGCCGAGCTGACCGGCCGCGCCGAGAAGCGCTATGTGTGTCCCTACGAAATTGCAACGATCTACACGGGCCTCGGGCAGAAAGACGCCGCCTTCGACTGGCTCCAGAAGGGCGTCGCGGAGCGGGCTGACTGCATGCCCTGGACGATGGCCGACTCGAAGATCGACCCCCTTCGCGCGGACCCGCGGTACAAGGACATCCTCCGAGGAGTCGGCCTGGTTCCGCCTCAATAGAACGCGTGCGTCCGGGGTAGCGGCTCGACGGTCGGCGTCCAGGGGATGGGCTCGGCTCCCTCGTTGAGCAGGGGGCGGGTCCAATACATCGCCGGCGAGGGGCCGCGCCTCCGAACCTCGTTGACGAATTCGACCCAGAGCACCGAGTCCTCGGGTATGGGAGTGGAATCGAGAGTGAAGCACAGCGAGAAGCGCCGATACTCCGGCGTCAAGAGCGCTGCCGGGTAACTCGCGCTGTAGACCCGAACGGAAGCGAGAGCCGCCGTGACGAAGAGCGTCAGGCTTTGCGCATCGGAAGCGCGATCGGCCATCCGCGCTTCGATCGAAAGGCAGAGACGCTCCCCCGGCCGAAAGAGCGAGCCGGAGATTCCCTGGGAGAGGAAGCTCGTGGCAGGCGCCGGGTTGGGAAACGTATAGACCTCCCCGGTCGGACGTGCGCCGTCCGAGCGGAAGAACTCCGTCTGGGGAAAGACGGCCGGACCCGAGTACCACGGCGTCCAGCCGAGCTCACGGCGTTCGTCCGCCGGCCCGGGAGGCGGGGGCTGTCCGGCCGCCGGAAAAACCGATCCTCCTCCGGCGTAGCTCCCGTTGCTTTCCGACCCCTCGAGCGCGAACGTCGTCGGAGTTCGGGCCGTGATCGTCCACCAACCGTTCGCCGCCGTGTTCCCGGAGATGCCTCTGATCAGCACGGTGTCCCCACTGGTCAGGCCGTGAGGAATCGGAGTCGTGATCTCGATCGGCGCCGTGTCGGTCGCCGCAAAGACCGACATCCACTGCGGCAGCGGGACGTTCTCCGAAGTCGCGCGGCTCGTGAAGGCGGCGTTCGCGAGCTTGTTGAAGTGAAGCCCCACGACGGTCCGGTCGCGGGTCTGCTCGCCCGATGCGCCGTCCGCCAGCGAGCGCGAAGCTCCGATCGTTAGGATCGCGAGACCGGCCGCGATCGTGAGAGCGGAAGCAGGAGATCTTCCCTTGCCCGGCGCGTCTCGCGATCGTGCCAACCGGATGCCAGTTTCCGGGAAACCCGGCCGCTAGAGGCGCCCCGTGATCAACAGAATGATGACGATGAGCAGGATCAAACCGACAAGGCCGCTCGGCCAGTAGCCCCACCCTCTACTGTATGGCCACGTCGGGACGACCCCGAGGACCAGGAGAATCAGGATGATGAGCAGGATCAAGCCCATGTCGCCCTCCCGCGGTCGTCAAAGCATCGGTCGTGCCAGGAGTGTCCACGTCCGGGGTCAACGGACGGTGCGGTGGCGGGCGACCCAGAACGCCAGACCGAGCGCGGACCAGAGCCCAAACGCGATCCACTCCGCGGCGGTGAAGCTCCCCGGTACGCCCGGCAAGACTTTGATCGACACGACCGCGAGCGCGACGAATGCGCCCGCCGCCGCTGCAACTGCTCCGGAAACTCCGAGCGCGAGCGCAGCGACGCAGCTCGACAGCCACCCCACGCCCACCGCCAGAGACCCCACTTCGGAGATCGGAACGAGCACGGCGTCGCCCAGGAACGCTCCGAGGACGGAGAGCGCCGCCATGAGAAGGATTGCGTTGCGGGGAGTGCCGCGCTCTCGATGCACGCGCGCGAGGCCGGGATGAACGAGCCCCCGCCGCGCGATTCCATACAACATCCGCGTTGCAGCGACGAAGTTGCCGTTGAAGATCTTGACGAGCGAGAGAAAGGCGGCGAAGACGACCAGGCGCGCGATCAGCGGTGAACGGAAGGCTTGCGCGAAGGCGGCCTCCGTGCCGAGGTGGCCCGTCACGAGATCCCTCCACGGAAAGATCCATGCGACCGCGACGATGATCGTCGCGTAGAACAGGAAGCCGGAGACCTCTGCGAGCGTGATCGCCCATCCGAACCGGCGCGACGGAAAACCGGGACGTGCTTCCTCCGACTCCTTTCCGACCGATTCGAACCCGGTCATGAAGTACGGCACGATCTGGAGAACGAGCAGGATCGAGAGCCACGCTCCGGACGCGCCGGGACGCGCAAACAGCGGTTCGAAATGGGACGGGCTCCCGCGGACGAAGGCGAGCGCGACGAAGAGCCCGACGAGCGCGAGCAGCCCGAAGGTGGCGAAGTCCTGCAGGACGCCGGAAAATCGCATGCCGCGGTCGTTCAGCCAGGCGATCGCCGCCGTCAGCGCGAGCCCGAGCGCCAGACGGGGGGCGAAGATCGTCCGACCGGCGACTTCGTACAGGGGAAACGTGTTCAACGCAGGAACCACGCGGGCGAGCAGGTTTCCGATCGCCGCGGCTTCCCAGGGACAGACGATCGCGTAGGAGAGGACCATCGTCCACGCGGCTCCGAACGCGGCCGACGCCGGGAGAACCCGCTCCGCGTAGGCGATCTCACCGCCGGCGTCCGGAAAGCGCGCGACGAGCCGGCCATAGGTTCGCGCAATCGGGAGGAGAAGCACGCCGCCCAAGAGGAACCCGAGCGCCGCCCCGCCGGGGCCGCCGCGTCCGAGCCAGTCGTCCATGAGGACGACCCACCCCACGCCCACCATCGTTCCGAAGCCGAAGGTGAAGTACTCGACGAGGGAGAGCGTCCGGTGGAGGCCGGAGGAGGTCGGGCTCGTCGGCGTCACGGGTTGCAAGACAGTCTCGTAGGGGATACTTCCGGACGAGTCTAATGGCGAGCGGAAAGAAGACGACGGCGCGGCGTCCTGCCCGCAAGCGGCGCCTGCAACCGGTCTTGTCGAAGCGGACCGACGGATTCGGAGAATCCGTCATCCGGGAGATGAGCCGGTTCGGTGCCGAGGTCGGCGGGATCAACCTTGCTCAGGGCCTGCCGGACTTTGAGCCTCCCGGCGAGGTCGTCGCGGCTCTTTCGCGAGCGATCTCGGAGCCGGGCCAGCACCAGTATTCCTTCACGTGGGGCTCTCCCGAGTTCCGCCGGGCGGTCGCCGAAAAGTACGCGCGGATGAACGGCATGCAGCCCGACGCGGAAACGGAAATCACGATCACCTGCGGCGTTTCTGAAGCCGAGGTCGCCGTGGTCCTCGCGCTCACCGAGCCGGGAGACGAAGCGATCATTTTCGAGCCGTGGTACGAAAACTACCTGCCCGCCTGCATCCTCGCCGGGGTCCGGCCGCGTTTCGTGCCACTCCGAGAGCCGGACTACTCGCTCGACCTGGCTGCACTCGAGAAGGCCGTCGGCCGCCGAACGCGGCTCCTGCTGTTGAACACGCCGGGAAACCCTTCGGGTCGCGTGCTGACTCGCGGGGAGCTCTCCGAGATCGCACGGATCTGCTCCCGGTCCGGGGTCATCGCGGTGGTGGACGAGATCTACGAGCACATCTGGTTCGAAGGCCATGAGCACGTCTCGCTCGGATCGCTTCCCGGGATGGAGGACTCGACGGTCACGTTGTCGGGTCTCGGAAAGAGCTACGCGGTGACCGGTTGGCGGATCGGCTGGGCGGTCGCGGCCGCGCCGCTGACGTCGCGCATCCGGAAGGTCCATGATTACCTGACGATCTGCGCTCCGGCGCCGTTTCAGGAGGCGGGTCGGGCCGCGCTCGCCCTGCCCGATTCGTACTATCGGCAGCTTCGCCGGTCGTATGCCGCGAGACGTGAAATCCTCCTGGCCGGACTCGAACGGGCGGGCCTCGCCTTCACCCCGCCTCAGGGCGCGTACTACGTGATGGCCGATGCCGCCGCGCTCGGATGGCGGGACGATCGCGCTTTCGTCGAGTTCCTGGCCCGGCGCGCCGGCGTCGTCGCGGTTCCGGGCTCGAGCTTCTATGCGACGAACGGAGGCCGAACGCGGGCCCGCTTCAACTTCGCGAAAAAAGAGGAGACGCTCCGGGAGGCCGCGCGCCGGTTGGCGAAAACGGACTTGACGGCGACGCTCCCGCGCTGAGGCAGGCCGCCCTGGAGCGGCCCGCCCCGCGCAACGATTCCGGCCGCTTTGCCTACTTGCTCTTCGTTCGTTTCACGAGGGAGATCACCGTGACGTGGTTGCCCATGTCGCCCTTCGTGTACTCGACCTTCACCCTCTGGCCGACCCCAACGGTTCCCTTCATCGACACGTTTTGGTCCAGGTCGAAGGAGTAGTCCTTGTCGGGACCCGTGACGGTGATCTTCTTGCCCGCCTCGAACTCCTTGACGGTGCCGACGACGGTCTCGGTCTTCGTCTCGACGTTCGGTCCGGGCTGGTGGACCGTCGTCTCCGATTTCATGGCCATGGTCTCGCCCGCGGCCGGCATCGACTTCGCCGTGCTGCCGGTACCGACTCCAGACGGAGCGCTGTACGGAGCGATTACTGTCACCTTCTGCTTGCCGTTGTCCCCTTTCACCCACTCGACCTTTGCCATCTCGCCGACGGCGATCGTGCCGTCGATGCGCACGGCTTCATCGAGGTCGAAGGAGTAGTCCTTGTTGTTCGGACCGGTGATCTTGATCTTCTTGCCCGCCTCGTACTCCTTGACGGTCCCGATGACGGTCTCGCTCTTCGTCTTGACGTTCGGGCCCGGGCCGGTCTGTTTGGTCTTGCTCTCCGTGTGGACGGTGGTCTGGGCGAGGGCCGCCTGTGCTACCGCGAGAAAGCAGAAAGCGGCCACGATTCCAATCACGCGCTTCATCACTTGTCACCTCTCTTGGCCAGCACGATTGTGGCCACAGGGAAACAGAGCAAAAACCGTGACAGCCGTCACCCGAGATGAACAGAGAATGAACAGCCGAGCCAAGGCGAGAGCAGGACGACGGGCTAGGATTGGGCGATGAGCAGCCGGAGGGTGACGGCAGCCGCTTTAGGGCTCGCTCTGTGGCTTCTCCCCGGTGCCCTTCTGGCGCACAAAGACGACTATCTCGGCGACACCTTCGTATTCGTGACCCTCGAGGCGCGAGAGCTCGAGCTCGAGTACTGGCTGGACGGGCAGGACGAGCCCCGCGCGCTGCGACACACGGCCGGAATCGAGTACGGCATCACGAATCATCTGATGGCCGATCTGTCAGCGCGGTGGCTGCAGCGAGCCGGAGGGCCATTCGCTTTTTCCGAAGGGTTTCTCGAGCTTCGCTATCGTTTCGGGGAGGAGGGCCTCCACGCCGTCGATCCCGCGGCTTCTCTCGAATATGAAGTGCGCCGCGACCCCGAAGGGCGCCGGCGGCGCCTCCTGGAGCCGCGCCTGGTCATCTCCCGCGACTTCGCGGGATGGAACGTTACGACGAACTTCTTTTACTCGATCGTGCTGGACGAGCCCCGCCGATCCTCATTCGAAGCCGCCGCGGGGATTCGCTCGCCCGCTTTCGGGCGCTGGAGCACAGGCCTGGAGCTCCGCCGCGAGATCGCTCTGGAAAACGAGACGGTCGTCATCCCGCAGGTCTGGTACCGGATTTCGCCTGAGGCATACGTCAAGGCGGGTGGCGGCAAGAATTTCGCCGGAGAGAAGAACGCCTTCGTCCGAATCGCGTTCGAGATCGAGCTCTGAGGCGCCGATCTCTCACTCGCGTGAAGCGGGAACGCCGCCGCTTTTTTCCAAGGCCAGACGGACTCCACGCGCCAGATCCTCGGCCCGGCCGATCCCCCAGTAGTGGAGGAACACGATCCGGGGATCCTCTCCCGACATGTGGTTGTGGATCGCGACGATGTCGATTCCGGCGTGGCGGAGCGCCTTCAGAACGTCTTGCAGCTCCGACTCGCGCATCGCAAAGTCGCCGTCCACGACGGCTCTGGCGTCCGATCCCGCGAACGCCGCCCAGGTGTTGACACCCATCGCGCCTCCCAGATCTTGCCCGTGCATGCGCGCCGCTCGTCCGACGACGATCTTGTAGACGCCGTCCTTCAGCTCACCCTTCACTCCCAGAACGCGTTCGATCTTCGCGGGATCGAGCGACGTGTGTGCCGGGTCGATGCCAGCGGCGCTCGGCGAGTGCATTTCGCGGCGGCGATCGTGCATTCCCGCAAAGACCTTGCCGATCGCAGCCGCGAGGTCGGTTTCGCTGCCCATTCCGGCGACGTGAAGGAACATCACGCGAGGCGCTTCACCGAGAAAATGATTGTGCGCGGTCACTTCGAGGCCGCTGTCGAGCGCGACGCTCATGACCGGGTTGACCTGCGCCTCGGTCAGCACCATGTCTCCCATCACCATGGAAGCGCTTCCGGAGCCGGTGAACGAAGCCCAGGACGTCAGCCCGAGCGCTGGCGTGATCCGGACTCTCCCTGAGGACACCGCGAGATCCGAGCGCGGAACGGAAACCTTGAAGACGCCCTCCTTCTCGTTCCAGGAGCCCTTGGCGCCGGTCAGTCTCTCGATCGTCGCGGCGTCGGGGCGCCCGGCGGCGCCCACGGGAAGCGAAAGAACAAGGAGAAGGACGGCAACTTCGACCCATCGTGTCATTGAAATCCTCCCTTCTGATCCCGAGCAAGACCCGTTCCGTGAATCACGCTGCGTATTGCTCTTCCACCGTAAGTGCGAACAGGAGAGTGCCCGCCAGGCCGACCACGCCGGCAACGAGAAACGGAACGGGCGGCGCGATTTTCCAGAGGAGCCCGCCAGCGAACGCCGCGGGCGCGATCGCGGAGCTGCGAACGAGGTAATAAAGCCCGATGGACCGCGCGCGGATGTCGGGCCGCGAGAGGTCCACGATCATGGCCTTTCGCGCGGGCTCGCCGATCTCGCGAAGCCCCCCGACCACGAACGCGGCCACGAGCCCGAGAAAGCTCCGCGAGAGCACGACGGCCAGCGGGAAGGCCGCGAAACAGAGGAAGGTGGCGATGACGAAGGGCTTCCTTCCTGCGCGGTCGGCGATCTTCGAAGCGGGGACGTAGACCAGGATCGCCGTCGACATCTGCACGGCGATGAGCGCCCCGTAGCGGGGCGCGCTCACGCCCACGACGTTCGTCGCATAAAGAACGAGAAAGACGTCGACCAGGCCCTCGCACGTCCGGATGAAAATGTCGGAGAAGAGGAGCCACTTGAGTGGCGCGGGCAGGGACTGCCAGACTCCCCCGATCCGGGTCGCCGTCTCTTCTCGTACGAGTGGGATGCGGACTCTCGCCACCACGGCGA
>WNFV01013750.1_pt1 | contig 12216 bp, 11 predicted proteins | sample 5400101 | NCBI WGS metagenome assembly WNFV01 (sample SAMN13153361, study PRJNA577476) | soil metagenome | isolation source: 115 cm soil or saprolite under grassland replicate 1 | place: USA:California | collected 2016-06-15
GGGAGCCGGACGGAAGGAATCGGGTCGAATTCCGCGCACGAACATCATCCTCCAGGGTGCGACGCGGAGAACCTCCGGTCGACCCGGAGGTGCACGCCGGTCCGGCGGCTTAATGGTTCCGCGGGCCAAGCGTCTGGTCGAGCCGATTTCCGACGCTGTTGGAACGGTCCTTCCTAGATAGGCTCCCGTTTGCGAGGCGGGGTGCGAAGTCCTCAGAACCGAACCTTCTCACGACAAGAAACTCTTGCACTTACTTTATTATACGTGAGAAAATGCAGTCACCGATGAGCCAGGCCCGGATGAACAGCAGCTCGGGCTTGACGAAAGGCCACTTCGCGATGGCTCTGTCGCCCCAAAGGAACTCGCTGCGCATGAGAGTTGCCCCGCCATGAGCCTGCTAGAGTCGACCTTGCAACGCTTGACGAACCAAATTCGGTCCGGCGCGGAATCATTCAGCACCCTCCAATCGAGCTTTGGGCAAGTTGCCGTGATAATACCGATCCGAAATGAGTCCGAGAACTTGAAGCAAGTTCTCGTAAGCCTGCCACAGGGGTTGGGTGCCATCATCATGGTAGTGATCGACGGGGACCATGCAAGCATTGATATTGCAACCCGCTTCGCGCCGGGTTGCAGAATCCTCAGAGACAATGGGCAGGGAAAAGGACACGCCTTGCGATTGGGCATCGGCGCTTCGGAACTGCCGTTCGTCTTGCAACTTGATGGCGACGGATCGATGAGTCCGAAGGAGATCCCACGAATCGTGGCAGCCTTGCTGCAAGGGGCGGACATCGTGAAGGGTTCTCGGAATCTGCCAGGAGGCGGAAGCACAGACCTCACAAGCTTCAGGGTCTTTGGCAATAGGATGTTTGCGTCTTTCGTCAACTTACTTTTCGGGACAACCTACACAGACCTTTGCTACGGACTGATTGGGGCTCGTCGCGCCGTGTACGATGAGATATCTCTCGAGAGCAAGGGGTTCAATATCGAGGCGGAAATCGTAATCAAGGCGCACGCCCACGGTTTCAAGGTCGTAGAGGTACCGAGCTTCGAAGAAGGACGGGTTCATGGAAAGAGCCACTTGCACTGGCTCAAAGACGGCTTTCGAATCTTTGGCACAATTATTGCTCTATTCTACCGATATCGGATTAGGAAGGAAGTGCTTGTGCGAGTCGGTCGATGAACAGAGTGCTTTCCGAGTCCGAGGCTCGCTCAGATGCAGTCTCTCGCCGCCCATGAGTAGACACCTAAGGGCTGCGTGACCATGTCAACAGCATGTCCTGTCTGTGGCGGAGACTCGGCGCCCGCAGGCCCAGCCCCGGACTGGGGTGAATGGCGAAGGTGTCAAGCATGCGCGCTAAGTTACGTCAACCCTCTTCCGACCGATCACAATCCCGTCGTCGTGTACGGAAGCGCGTACAACGGTAGCATCGCTCGAAACAGGATGGACGACTTTTCCCTTCGTCTACGGCTGGCAGACGCTTTTGCGGCAGACCCAACCCTTGCATTCTGGACACCCGCCTACGAACATGTCTTGGAGTGGCTAAGCGAGACACTCAACCCCCGAAGCACCGTTCTCGAGCTCGGCTGCAGCACAGGCCTGTTTCTGCGCGCATTGAAACAGCGCGGGTTTAATGCCGTCGGACTCGAGGTCGCAGAGCCTGCAGTAGAGAGAGCCAGATTCAATGGCTTCTCTGTCTGGCACGGAACAGTGGAAAGTGCGCCAAAGACTTGGGCTGAACCCGACGCAATCGTAGCAATGTTCATGCTACACCATGTCCCCGACCCGGTAGTGTTTCTCACCGCGATTCGTGCTAAATGGCCCGATGCTCCGATTGCAATAGCCCAATACGGGGAGATGAATCGAGACCCAATCCGGTCTCAACCCCCGAGAGCTTTTACTTGGTGGAATCCTCAAGCTCTAAGGACGTTGTTGAAGGCATCGGGCTACTCAGCGCTCGTGCGCGAACTACCGTCCGGCGGAACAGAAGGCCGACCCTTTCGCCTGGCACATGCCGCGATTAGGCCGATTCTCCCCATGCTGCCGCCGTCCTTGCTCCGCGCAAGAAACAGATTTACCTTCCGATTGATGCCCAAAGTGCTTGCGCGGGAGAAACGTGATTCATGGACTCTGGTCGCGATTGGGAAGCCCCTTTCTGCTGATGAATATCTGGCCTACGTTCCGAACCTGCGAAGCGCCGAGGGCTAAAGGATGGATGTCTCGCCCGTCGTCGTGCTGTTTTTCGTCCTGGCAGCTCCCCACTTTGTTACTCTAGTTTACTACCTGATCTGCAAGTCAATTCTGCATCGGAGTCGAACAGACGATAGTTCCACTCCATCCGGTTTCCGCGGCCGTCCAATGCAGGATCTAGGGATGTTCGTAATTATTCCGACTTACAACGAGGAGACAACCATCTGGAAAAAGCTTGAGAGCATCTTGCATTCAACATATCCTCTTGCTCGGCTCGAGGTCGTAGTCGTCGACGGACACTCATCCGACCGAACCGTCGAGATCGCAGTCAGCTTCAGGGAAAGGCATCCTGAGTTTCCGCTGCAGATCATCCGACAAAATTCCCGTTCGGGCAAGTCACAGGCGGTGAAAGAGGTACTGGAGGCATGTCGGTCTGATGTGGCGGTCATCACGGACGCAGACAGCCTCTTTCTCCCCGACACCCTCCGAGCTATCGCGACGAGATTCGAGGAGCACGGAATTGGCGCGGTAACAGGCGTCCAAAGGATTAGGGAAGAGAGCGACATAGCGACGCGGCTAGAGAGTCTGTATAGCGACTTCTATACCGTGTTGCGTTTAGCCGAGTCACGTGTCGACTCCACGCCGATATTCCGTGGCGAGGTTACCGCTGTTCGGTCCAACTTGAGTAAGCGGGTCCGGTACGGGCATCTGGCTCCCTTAGCCGACGATTCCGACCTCGCGGTCCAAGTTCGGCTCCTTGGCTGGCGAAGCGTGGCCGAGCCTACGGCAGGGTTTGTAGAGATTGCTCCGCCGACGCTTGTCTCTCGGTTCAAACAGAAACGACGAAGAGGCTCAGGGCTCGTTCGGTTAATGGCAAGGTCGCTTCCACAGGTGATGAAACTCAAGGCCGCTCGTGCATACAAACTGATTGTCCTCGCCAACTTTGTTATGCTCGTAGTTGCACCCCTGACCTTGATCCCCACAATTCTTGTCGTCACGTATGAGTCAGCTGTCGTGCTCGGCTCATGGGCGATAGCGCTCTTTGCGACGCTCGTAGGCTGCCTCTCCGCCATGCTTCTTTTCCACCTTCGTCCAGCTAGCCTAATTGTTGGCTATCTTCACTCCCAAGTGTCCCTACTTGCGGGAATCCCAGGGGCTTTCTCGACACAATCCACGTGGTCTCAAATCAAGGAAGTCCGCGCGCGGTGGAATCGGACGTATGGACACTAGCGTAAGAGTTGCCATCGTGATTCCGGAACCGCCATGGTTTCACGGCGGCATTGAAAGGGTGGTTTCAGAGTCCGTCAGACGACTTCGACGCCGATTCACCATCGAGATCGTTTGCGGATCGACATCGGGAAAGAAGGCGACCGTTGAGTGGGAGGGTCTTCCCGTCCACGTCTTCAGCACAATGTTCAGGACCGTCGCTCCAATCCGGGAGATTAGACGTCTGTTGAATGAGATTGGACCCAATCTGGTCCACGCGCACGGTCACAGTTCCTTCGCACCCCTGGCTGTTGCTCGAAGGCCTCGCTGCATCGTGACACCGCACTACCACGCTCATCCATACACTCGACTCCTGAAGGTGCCGCGGCTTGTCTGGGACGGATGGTTAGGAGAGTTTGTGTATCCTCACGTCAATCGAATCATCTGCGTCTCCCGAAGCGAAGCGGACCTGTTCTCAACACGATGCCACGTTCCCATGTCTGAAATTCATCTGGTTCCAAACGGCGTTGATGTCGAAAGGCTTCGATCGGCCTCTCCGGTTCACACCGACGGGAGGATGCTCCTTTTTACGGGAAGGGTGGAGCGATACAAGAATCTAGATCGAATAGTCGCGGCGCTGCATTTTCTGCCAACAGACATCCACCTTAGCATCATTGGGCAAGGCCGTGATGAGCGGAGGCTGGAACGATTGGCAAAACGATACCAGGTGGAAACTCGTGTCCACTTCTTAGGGCCGTTGGAGGACTCACAAGCGTTCTCCTGGTTGCGTTCCACAGCCGCCGGCATCAGCCTGTCCACCACCGAAGCTTTCGGGATTTTCCCATTAGAGTGCCTCGCTGTGGGCAAGCCCGTGATCGTCGGGCCTGCGCCGGGCTTTATTGATCTTGCCGCAGAATTCCCCGATTCCGTATTCGTGACTAGTATCGCGACCCCGCCCGACCAGATTGCTGGAAGAATCCTGCGCGCGATGGAAGCTTTTTCGCCTGTAGATGTTTCACGCTACGATTGGAACCAAGTCACGGATTTGATGGCTGCAAAGTATTTGGAGGTGTGCGGGTGAGGGAGGAGTTTGGCCCCGAATACTACCGAACTCACTATTCAAGACGGCCAAACGGCTGGGGCGCCCGGCTGGAAGGTGATCGCCCGTGGCAAGCAATCCGCATTTCTTCACTGCTGAAGAAGGCACGAGCGCGACGTGTGCTCGAAGTTGGCTGCGGCCTCGGGTTCTTCCTCGCCCGATGGGACCGAAGGTTCGATGTCGTTGGCGTCGATGTGTCGTCATATGCCATCAGGAACGCAGCACACCTTGCACCAAATCGGTTTGTCGCTATCGCCGATGCAAGAACCCTTCCGTTCAAAGCCGCGGCGTTCGATGCTGTGCTCGCATTTGATGTTCTGGAGCATATCTCGGCGCCAGGCCGCGCCGTAGACGATTTTGCGAGAGTTCTGCGACCTCGTGGTGTGCTCGCATTCTCGGTCCCTAACATGGACTCAATCGGTAGGGTTCTCAAGGGCGAACAGTGGCACGGAAAGCGTGATCCGACCCATTGCTCACTGCTGACTCAGACCGAATGGAGCACATTTCTAGCCGGAGGAGGGTTCAGGCCCCTCAAAGTCTGGTATGATGGACTTTGGGACACACCATACTTTCATGGCATTCCAAGAACCGTTCAAGACGCGCTCTTCAAGGTACCAGCAATCATGGCCTCGATGATTTGGACTTCTCCTCGGAGTCTCGGGGAAAATATCTTTATGCTGGCCGTCAAGGAGTGAGGACATGACACTCGCCTCCGAAGCCATCATTGATAGTTTGCAGAAGATCCCCCGAAGAGTCGCACTAGTTTCCGCCCAGTTTCCGCCCTTCGCTTCTAACATGCCTGTTGCGCGAGGCGGAGCCGAGAGGGAGATGGAATCGATTGCTGCCAGCCTTCGAGCCGTCGGCACAGAGGTTTTGGTCATCTCCCAATACTTATGGAGAAGGTCGGGTGACCAAGAGGCACCCGGCGTGGTCCGTATCCGGGTCTACCGACCTTATTCGTTCATTTCGAATCCCTTCGTACGAATCGTCGTATTCTTTGCTTTCGAATTTTTCAACCCGATCGCACTTCTTCGATGTTTTGTCATACTCGCAAGATTTCGACCGGATGCAATCATAATGGGACCAACTACGCAGATGTCTCCTGCACCTCACATGGCCGCGACGATCTTACGTGTCCCACTCGTCGCGCGCTACGACTGGAACTGTTTCACGTATCCATACCCTCAAGCCTGTACTCCCGAGTTCAGGGCTAACAACTGCGCCCGGCACATCGCCGCCAACACGGGATTGACTGCTCCCACATTCGCCAATTTCATGCTCGGAAGCGTTACCAACGTTTATGCGCTCTTCAAGGCATGGATTTGGAGGAACGCTCTACTCATACTTGCCCTGAACGATCTGTACAGGGACCTCTTCAACGCTTACGGTGTTCCAGCACATCGAGTCAAAGTCGTCGCACCTTCGTCAAGCATGATCGTTAACGGGGAGACGAGTTATTCACAGCGGGATACCCCTCCTTTCACAATCGCATTCATCGGGCGCCTGAGCCAAGAAAAGGGGATCCTTCTTTTCCTAGAGGCGGTGCGGCGCTTCAGAGGCAGGACAGACATCAGAGTCGAAATCGCGGGCGATGGCCCTCTCAAAACCCACGTCGTAGAATCCTTGAAAGATGTCAAAAACGTCATTTACCGCGGATGGTTGCAGGATCAGGATCTCCGGGACCTGTATAGGCGTGCCTCTATTGTTGCATTTCCAAGCATCGTGCCCGAGGGCCACCCGCTCGTTGTTGATGAAGCGTTACGATACGGCTGCGAAGTGGTTGCGTTCAAGATCAGTGGGGTCGAAAGGCTCTTGGGCAGAAGTACAATAGTTGAGACGTCTTCAGGCGCGGACTTGGCGAATGCGCTGGAGAGAGTCCTGGCACGAATATCGCCGCCGGGGGGCCTATCACCATGGTAATTAGGCTTTCGACAGCCGTGCGCGCCGCTCGCCGAGACGTGTTTCATGCTCAACATTGCATCCGTGGCGTCCCCCCTAGCCGCCCCGACAACCTGAGGTCGTTTCCCCAATCACGCCCAGGCGAATCCCGCATCTCGAGAGATAGCGACGACCTACGCGGTCAATCACGGACCCAACCATGACATCAACGATCGACGAGGCGCCGAGCCAGTCGAAGCCCCTCATCACAGTGTTGGTCGTTAATCGCAATGGTGAAACATTTCTGAAGAACTGCATCGAAAGCGTCCTCTCCTCGACGTATTATCCGCTTGAGCTACTTGTCATCGATTGCGCAAGCACCGATGGCAGTAGAGGCGTCGTGGCTGACTACAACCGAGCCAAATGCATACCATTGTCGTCGGATCCTGGCTTTGCAGCAGCGAACAATCTGGGAGCCACACTTGCTAGAGGAGAGTTTGTGCTGCTCCTGAATAACGATACGTTCCTGCTCCCGGACACAATTGACAAGCTAGCCTCGGGGCTAGCCCGAAACGACGCAGCCGCAATCGTTCCTGTCCAGTATGATTGGACAGGGAGGTATGCCGGGTGTGGCGCGACCGTACCTTGGGCAGGCCGCGCAACGGGTCGGCTGTTGTCCAAGTGGGGGTCGTATGCCTCGCAGGAGCCGACCTATATCGCGGTGGCGTGCTGCCTGGTGCGGACCCAGACGTTGAGGAGGTTGCCTTTGGCTACCGCGCTGGGTTTCTACGAGGATATCGAGTGGAGCCTGCGCCTAAGGCAACATGGACTCAGGTTGCTCTGCGAGACAGAGACCCTCTTCTTCCACAAGATCGGCGGAAGTTCGAGAGATAGTCCACGCCTTGCCTACTATATCGGCCGAAATCCGCTCGCCACATGCGGCATGGCAGGAAAGCCGGGGGAGGTAGTGGCCCTTCTCCCGTTGCTCATCCGGTACTTTCTAGTTCAGCTCGGGTACTTCCTTGTCCGTGCCCACAGGACGGACTGCGCGACGGCGCTAATTCGTGGAGGCATCTCGACCGTGATCACTTTGCCCCGCTTCGTATCAGAGGGGAAACGACTCAGAGGATTTGCGAAAGTTCCGCCCGTGTTGCTCCGCTCAGTAGCCAACGGTCTAGCCTATGAGCGCTACTCGCGTCAGCGCGTACCAGAACGAGTTGAGGCGCCGAGGTGTCTGCTTGGACGCGGCTAGGCGCCGACTTTGGATAGAGCTCATCCTCCCTCTCCTAGTCGCGCTCCTTCTTACGCTAATGCTGATTTCGATCGTGGCCGCGAAGACCGGGTCGTTGGACGATTCGCCGATCGCGGGCGTCAACCCTGCTTTCTGGCCTTGTTTGTTCCTTTCCGTCGCCCTCCTCACGGTCCACATGGTTAAATCAAGGAGGCATGCCCTTTCGCTCTGCCTGATCGCATACCTGAATCTAGTTCTGTGGGCGTTGGTTCAGATCAAGTACGCAAGCCCCTGGTGGTTGGCGAGCGACCTGTTTACCCATCTCGGATTCGTGAGGGACGCTCTCCTAACCGGACACGTTGAGATGAATTATCTGTACCTGTATCAGTCGAAATGGCCGTTGCTGGACATCGGCATGGTACAAGTCTCTCTCTTGACCGGCCTGCATCCTCTCGATGCGGCGAGGATCATTCCGATTGTCGTCTGGATTCCTTCGCTGCTCTTGACCTACCTCATATTCGCCATCGTTTGTGGAGATAAGAACGCGGGGCTGCTCGCCACTCTGATGTTCTCCCTGACCGACTTCGTCATGTTGTACGTAATCCAGCCGGTTCAGCAACCCTTCTCCCTAGTCTTCTTTTTCCTTCTGGTCTACCTCCTCGTGCGCACCCTCAAGAGCGCGAGGGTTAGCTACTCAATCTTGTTCGTAATCGCGACCATCGCACTCGTCACATCGCATGTGATGACGCCAATCATATTGTTAGGCTTCCTCGTGGGCATATTCTTCAAAACCCGCATCGACTCTGGCCAGGGGTCCCCCCTCGCAACTGGAGAGCTTGGTCATTCAGGTTGAGCGTGTTTTGAATCCAAATTTTGAACCGCCAACAGCCGACCTCTTCCACCGCAGCATTGTCTACGTGGCCGTCGCTAGCGCCCAAAAGGTCATTTGGATTCCGCTCCTCGGAGCTGGGCTAATCAAGACCTACACGACAAGAAGACGACCGGAAAGTGCGCTCCAAACTCGGTTTGGACTCATGATGGTAGGATTCGCGGCAGTGTTTCTGCTTCACCTCATAATCTTTGGTGCTACGATTTTCCATCCCGAGCGCTACTACGTCTACACCTACTTCGCGGGCGTTCCCCTCGCCGCTGCCTGGCTCGTTTCAAAAATCCGCAAAGCCAACGGAAGTCGGTCCCTAATCCCTGTCGTGAGTGTCGTAATTGGACTTATCGCTGTCGTCGGTGTGTTCGCGAACTACGCAGTGTTCGCGTCGTTCCAATATCAGGGGACGAACTACGCCCTCGGAGAGTCCGAACTTGTAGGCGATCAGTGGATTGCTGTGCACACAAACAATCGCCAAGTCCTCGCGGACTTGTTGGTCATTGGAGGGATTTCCTCGACGCGGGGCACCACGGGCGCAGAACAAGATTTCGGGAACCTCTATGGACCAGTAGCGACCTATGATTTCCTGAGGTTGATAGCTGATAGAAATCTATCATACGCCCCTCCTGGCACAATAATCGTCGTAAACTCGCGAATGGTCGACTACTCTGTCGCCCATGGATTTCTCGATGTTACGCTCACCCCGTACCACTACGCAATCGACATAAGGACCGTGGATTGGCTGAACAACCGATTCTCTCGCGTATACGACAACGGAGCGTACGAGGCGTATTTGAGTGGATGACCGCTACGTCAGACACACCCTTTCCGCGCCTAAGGTTAGCGTCTGCGATCGCACTTCGAAGAAAGACACGGGCAGGCGGTCAGGCCCAATAACTATCAACGAGGCCCTGTCGAGGTGAAACGGTAGTGGCAGATACGGCAAGGATTCTAGTGCGGATTCGCTTCCAAACGAGGCCGATGGACCTCTACCTCTCCTTCGCGTATACCCTCGCAGTTCTCGTAGGGCTCCTTGTCCTCGGAAACGGGTCGATAGTTTCGCTCCCGATGATAGCTTTCGTCCCAGGTTACATGCTCGTTGCTGCGCTGTTTCCGAGCCGCGAGATTTCATGGACAGAACGAGTCGCGCTGAGCGTCACGGTCAGCATTGCCACCGTCACGCTCCTCGGTTTGGCACTCAACTTCACGACGTTCGGGATTCGACTCGTTCCTCTCGTCGTGGTCGTTTCACTCGCAACGTTAATCATGGGCATTGTTGCGTATTTCCGGCGGTTGCACCTCCCGGCGGCGAATCGGGTGAGTGGTCTAGTCTCGTTACAAGTCCCGGATCTGAAAGAATTTCCCTTAGCCGATCGATTGATTGTAGCAGTCCTTGTCATCGGAATCTGTGTCTCAGGAGGCGTGCTGGTCTATCTAGTCTCAGCCCCCCGCAATGCGGATTCCTTCACTGAATTTTACATTCTTGGACCGAACGGAAACGCCTGGGACTACCCAACCCGTCTCAATGTGTCTCAATCAGTCTCTGTCATACTTGGGGTTGTTAACCATGAACACGACACCGTGGCGTACACGATTCGTGTGGATCTCGTCGGCTTGGATGTAGTTTACAACGCCACGCTGCAAGCGAATGAAACTATCGAAACTAATCGCACCAATTGGTCGTGGGCCAACCTTACTCTCGAGAACGGCCGAATGTGGACAGGTGAGTACGAATTCCGCATCAACGCAACAGGTTTCTGGGAGGTCCAATTTCTCCTGTTCAAGGACGTGGCCTATTCAGCGCCGTACCGCGAGCTTCACCTCTACGTACGAGTGCCGTGGCCCTAGGAATCGGTCACCCAACGCCACCAAGACATTGGTGCGACTCCCGGCGAGCGCTGGCGAGGAATCCACCCACCTCTTGCCGGTGAATAAGATGTTGCTCGGCGGTCCTACGATCCGCCCTCAACGAGGCGCAGGCATTCGACCCACTTCTCGAGATGTTCTGCAAGGTAACCCAGAAAATCCGCGTTGATCAGCTGAACGCGGGATTCCCTGAGGGCTTCTGCAATCTCGAGACAGGCTTCAGCATAGCTTTCACCTCGGCTCACCGAATCAGCGACTTCCCAGAGATGTTCGTTCAATTCGAGTGCGGGTACTTCCGCGTTAAGGTCTCTGAACACGTTTCGCGGTACCTTGTTGTGAACGCAGAGCGGACGGCCTGTCGTCACCGATTTCCCGAGCATGTCGCAGGCCTTCTTTAGAAAGACTCCGCTCCAGATGTCGTCGTACCTTCCGATTTTCCAGGGATTGTCGTCCATCGGCAGCTGATAGAAGGCAGGAACGACTTCGCGTCTGAAAGCTAGGTTCATGCTTGAGATCGTGACATAGTTGCCCGCGTCGACGACGAAGGACCGCGCGAAGTCTGACTCCACAGTACGTGTGCGTGAAAGACCTTGGAGGTCTCCCTCGGATAGAATTCGAATCGAGTCGAGATCGGGAACGTTAATCCACAGACCCTGGGATAGGACGACATGATCAACTTTCGCTCGGCGAATTGAGATCTCCTCTTGCATTGCTCCATATGGATATCCGCGGGGGTAGAGCCCGTGGCGTTCAAATTTCTCGAAGAGGACATTGACCCATCGCTTGTCCGACGAAACGACATCGACTTGTCCGCTGAACTCAAGATTTGCCAGATGGGTGCCAAAGAAATCGTGCGCCGCCAAAGGCAAAGTGTCATCGTCGATGAACCACCCGTATTCGAATTGTGGACTTGCCCACAGGTAGAGGAGACCGAACGAGGTTTCGGCGTGTGAGCGACGCGGTATGAGACCGGCGTATTTCTCGATTCCGAGGCTCCGCAACCAGTGAGTTCGGTCACGCTGATTGAAAGCCTCTCCAGTGACACCTTCATCCCGCAACATGGCCTCCATTCTGGGTTTGTCACAGTCGTCCTCGGTTAGCAGGACGACGTGGAGCCGTGAAACGTCGAACCTGTGGCTCCTCGCGTTCGCCAAATAAGCTCGGAGACACTCGAAATCGCGAACTGTCGGAATAATAACACAACAATCCGCACTCGGCATCGCACCCTGATGTTGGTACCAAAATAAGCCCTCTGCGGTGCGCTGCCTACCTCTCGCTGAGGGTGCGACTGGACCATTGGTACACGCTCTAGATCGGGCAACCGGTCTTTTGAAGGTCCAGTTCTTCTCTTCAGGGACAGCGACCGCTGGAACGCGTAGATATTGCTCCATGTGTTCATTTGGTCATGAAGGCGAAAGTCTGCCTCGTCGGAGAGGCGGCCGTCGGGAAGACGTCCTTGATCCGAAGGTACGTCCTCGACCAGTACGACGACCGGTACGAGACGACCCTCGGCGCCAAGGTGACGAAGAAGGAGCTGCACATCCCGATCAAGGAGAAGCGCCTCGAGGTGCAGCTCGACATGACGATCTGGGACGTCATGGGCGACGAGACCTTCCGGGAGCTGCTGAGGAAGGCGTACTTCGCGGGATCGCGGGGCGTCTTGGCCGTCGCCGACCTCACGCGCCGGAGCACGCTCGACGGCGTCTCGGGCTGGATCGACGCGGTGGGGAAGGTCGTGATGCGCGTGCCCGTCCTCATCGCGGTGAACAAGGCGGACCTCGAGGCGAACGCTGAGTTCAGCCAAGACGAGATCCGGAAGGTCGCGGAGGGCTGTGGAGCGGAGTTCCTCATGACGTCCGCGAAGA
>WNFV01007858.1_pt1 | contig 12208 bp, 12 predicted proteins | sample 5400101 | NCBI WGS metagenome assembly WNFV01 (sample SAMN13153361, study PRJNA577476) | soil metagenome | isolation source: 115 cm soil or saprolite under grassland replicate 1 | place: USA:California | collected 2016-06-15
CTCCCGCTCGGCGCTCCGGTCGAGGTCGATGTGATCGCGGAGGTCGGCCCGCCCCACTAGCCCACGGCACGGCGCACGTCACCGTCGCGGCGGGTGACGCCCTCGGCATCGAGCCGTTCGAGGAGCGGGATCGCGTACTTCCGGCTGGTCCCGAGCGCCACCCGGAACGCGCCGGCGGTCATCCCCTCAGGCCGTGCCGCCAGTTCGCGGGCCACCCGGACGGCCTCTGCCCACCGCTCGGGGAGGAGAAGGACGTCGTCGCCGGCCGCCACCACCCGGCCGGTGGCCACCAGGGCGGCGGCCAGCTCGCGGTCCACCCCGAGCTCGCGGGCGGTCGGAGGGGTGGGCCACCCGCTCCGCAGTGCCTCCTCCAGTCGGCGCGCCTCCGGCTCCCGCTCGCCGAGCGAGACCCGGTGACCGGGAAGACGGACGTTCGTCCCGTCGCGCGCCAGTCGCCCGTCGGCGGCAAGTCGCTCCACGAGCGCGCCGGCGAGGGATTGCTCCAGCGCCGGCGCCACCGCGGGGACGCGCTCGGCGAGCGCGCGGCGCACGGCGTCGAGCTCGAGCCCGGGCAGGAGCGGCCGGGCGGCGTGGTGCTCCGCGAGCAGGCCGTGGGCCGCGGCGGCGAGGGCTTCCAGGACCTCCGGGGCGACCAGCCAGGGGCCGGCGCGCTCGGCGCCGGCGGCATCGCCGAACGCTCCGGTCAGCGGGCCGACCTCGGTCGCCCGGATCGCCCCCCGTTCCGCGACGAGCAGGCCGGGAAGCTCCGAGCGGGCGGCGGCCGCCCGGCGGCGGAGGCGCTCCGGGTCGGCGGGGCTGCCGCGCGGATCCGGGTCGAGGACGATCCCGCCGGCCACCGTCTCCCGCCGGCCGGCCTCCCGCAGCACGAACGGTTCGCCGACGTCGAGCGCCAGTTGCCGGCCGAGGGTGACCCTGACCAGCGCGCGTTCGCCGGGGCGGATCGCGTCGACCTCGAGGAGCCGCAGGCGGGCGTCGCGCTCCGCCGCGCCGGCATGGAGCTTGTGCGATCCCCGCGCGGTCAGAGGGTGGCTCAGTCCGCGGACCGGGCGGACCTCCGCGTCGAGGACGCGCGTCGGGCGCCACTGGCCGGGCATTCCGAGCACATCACCGCGCAGGGCGTCGCGGGTGGTCAGCCCGCCGAGGTTCACCGCCACCCGCGATACGGGCCACGCCTCCTGCAGCGGACGTTCGTGGCGCTGCAACCCCCGAACGCGGGCTTGCGTGCCGGACGGGTAGAGCTCGACCCGGTCGTCGACGCGCAGCGGCCCGCCGGTCAACGTCCCGGTCACCACGGTCCCGGCGCCGCGGATCGTGAAGACGCGGTCGACGAACAGCCGCGGGCGGCCGTCGGTCTCGGGGGCCGGCGCGGCCGCCACGAGCGCGTCGAGCGCCGCCGCCACGTCGGCCACGCCCGCCCCGGTGGCCGCCGAGCACGGGACGATCGAGGCGTCGGCCATGGCCGTACCGGCCAGGCGCGCGCGGATCTCCTCGCGGCGCCGTTGCACGGTCGCGTCGTCCACCAGGTCGGCCTTCGTCAGCGCCACTACCCCGGGCGCGGCGCTCGGTGGATGGGTCGTCGTGGTGAGGACGTCCACGATCTGGAGGTGCTCCTCCGACTGCGGCTTCCACCCCTCGTCGGCGGCGACCACGAACAGGACCAGCCGAACCGGGCCCACGCCGGCGAGCATGTTCTTGACGAACCGTTCGTGACCGGGGACGTCGACGAAGCCGACCTCCCTGCCCGATGGCAGCGTGCACCAGGCGTAGCCGAGGTCGATCGTCAGGCCGCGGCGTCGCTCCTCGTCCAGCCGGTCCGGCTCGATCCCGGTCAGGGCCCGGACGAGGGCCGACTTCCCGTGGTCCACGTGCCCAGCCGTGGCGACGACGTGCAGGGGCAGGGTCACTCGAGGCCGCGGGCGTACTCGATCGCGCGCGCCAGGGCGTCGTCCTCCTCCGGCGCGACCGCCCGAAGGTCGAACACCACGGCTTCGCGGTCCACGCGGCAGAACACCGGCGGCCGTTCGATGCGCAGGCGGGCGGCGAAGGCCACCGGGTCGTCCACCGTCAGGCGCACGCCGGCCGAGGGGATGGCGTACCCCGGGACCGAGCCGCCGCCGGCGACCGCCTCGGTGGGCACCACGGTGGCCCCCCCGATCCGACCGGCGAGCGCCGCCGCCCGGCGCCGGATCTCGGCCCGCGAGGCCCGGGCGGCCCGCCAGAACGGCACCCGGTCCAGCCCGTCGGTGGCGTACGCGCGGAGCGTCGCCTGGAGGGCCGCCACCGCCAGGACGTCCACGCGCAGCGCCCGGGCGAGCGGGTGGCGGCGCAGCTTCTCGATCATCTCGGACCGTCCGAGGAGGATCCCGGCCTGCGGGCCGCCGAGCAGCTTGTCCCCGCTGAAGCAGACCAGGTCCGCGCCGGCGGCGAGCGACTCGGCGGCGGCGGGCTCGTCGGGCGGCACGCCGGCGAGGCGCGTCAGCAGGCCGCTCCCGAGATCGTGCAGCACGGGGACGCCCCGGGCGTGCGCCAGCGCGGCGAGCGCGCCCACCTCGACCGACCGCGTGAACCCGGTGACGCGGTAGTTGCTCGGGTGCACCTTCAGCGCGAGCGCGGTGCGCTCCCCGATCGCGCGCTCGTAGTCGGTTGGCGACGTCCGATTCGTCGTGCCGACCTCGACGAGCTTCGCGCCGCTGGCGCCCATGATGTCGGGGAGGCGGAAGTCCCCGCCGATCTCGATCAACTCGCCGCGCGAGACGACCACCTCGCGCCGCCGCGCCAGCGCGGCCAGCGCCAGCAGCAGCGCCCCGGCGTTGTTGTTGACGACCAGGGCGGCCTCCGCCCCGGTGAGGGCCCGCAGCACGTATTCGGCGGCCGCGGTCCGCGGCTCGCGGCGGCCGGTCTCGCGATCCACCTCCACGTCGGCGTAACGTCCCGCGACGCGCCCGAGCGCGCGCACGGCGTCCCGGCCGAGCGGGGCGCGCCCGAGGCCCGTGTGGAGTAGCACTCCGGTGGCGTTGATCGCCGCCCGCACCCCGAGCTCCGTTCGCGCCGCCCGGCCCACGGCCCGCGCCAGGATGACCTCGTCCGGCGGGACCGGCTGCGGTGGGGTCGCCTTCGCACCGGCCCGGACCTCGTCGAGGACCTCTCGAAGCGCCAGCCGGACGACGGGGCGACCGAACGAGCGCGCCGTCCGGCGAGCGGCCGCCGCACGCAGCAGGGCGTCCACGGAGGGGATCCGCCGCCGGACGTCCCCCGCGCCCACCGGCACCTCTACAGGCCGAGGCTGCGGGCGATGATCAGGCGCTGGATCTCGCTCGTGCCCTCCACGATCCGCAGCATCCGCACCCACCGGAACAGCCGCTCGACCGGTCCCTCGGCCAGCAGGCCCATCCCGCCGTGGATCTGCACCGCGCGGTCGGCGACCCGGTTGACCATCTCGGTATTCGCGAGCTTCACCATCGATGACTCCATGATCGGCTGCTCGCCGCGGTCGACCTTCCAGGCCAGGTGGTACGTCATCAGCCGCGATGCGTGGAGCTCGAGCGCGCTGTCGGCCAGCATCCACTGCACGGCCTGGTTCGTGCCGATCGGCCTGCCGAACGTCGAACGCTCCTTCGCGTAGTCCGTCGAGACCCGGATCAGGTGGTCGGCGATCCCGAGGCACAGCGCGCCGATGAAGGCCCGGCCGCCGTTCAGGAACTTCATCGCCGAGCCGAAACCGAACCCGACCTCACCGACCACGCGCTCGGCCGGTACCCGGCAGTCCTCGAAGATCAGCTCCCCGGTCCCGGTGTCGCCGGCGATCGTCTTCTGGTGCCTGCCGCGCACGAACCCGGGCGTGTCGGCGTCGACGAAGAACGCGGTGATCCCGCCGGCGGCGCGCTTCTGTGGATCGGTGACCGCGAAGACGAGCGCGTGGTCGGCCCGCGGGGCGTTCGTGATGAAGTGCTTGCGCCCGTTCAGGACCCATTCGCTCCCGTCGAGCGTGGCCCGGGTGCGGATCGACTGCGCGTCCGAGCCGGCGTCGGGCTCGGTCAGCGCGAAGCACATCGTCGTCTCGCCGCGGCAGAGCGGGAGGACGACCCTGTCGCGGACGGGCTCCGGCAGGTCCATCAGGATCGGGGTCGGCGCCTCCGGGGACGGTGGCCCGAGCGCGAACGCCGCCATCCGCAAGCCGGACTTCCCACCCTCCTCGATGAGCAGCGTGTAGCCGAGGTTCGAGAGCCCGCCGCCCCCGACCTCCTCGGGCATGTGCGCGGCGTAGAACCCGAGCTCGGCCGAACGGCGCCGCAGCCGCAGCCCCTCCTCGCGCGCGTCCCCCGGCAGCGACTCCTCGCGCAGGGCCTCGGTGAAGCGCTCCTCGACCGGGCGCACCTCGCGTTCCAGGAACGCGCGGAACGACTCGGTGAGCTCCCGCAACTCGTCGGGGACGGAGAAGTCCATGCGGGCGAACTGTATACACTGAGCTCGATGGCAGACGACACGGTCGTTCGCCCGGAGGAGCGCGCCGCGTACACCGCCCTCAGCGACCAGTGGCTGGTTCGCGGCGGCGGCGTGGACATCATCACCGTCGAGCCGGGCCTCTCCACCGAGGAGATGGTCCTGAACATCGGCCCGCAGCACCCCTCGACCCATGGCGTGCTGCGCATCGTGCTCGCGCTCGACGGAGAGGTGATCGTCCGGGCGGAGCCGGTGATCGGCTACATGCACCGGTCGGTGGAGAAGCTCGCCGAGGTGCGCGACGTGCGCCAGATCGGGGTGCTGATGAACCGCCACGACTGGCTGTCGTCGTTCAACAACGAGCTGGGGTTCTACCTGGCCGTCGAGAAGCTCTGCGACATCGAGGTTCCCGAGCGAGCGCAGTGGATCCGGACGATGTTCGCCGAGTGGAACCGCGTGCTGAACCACCTGATGTTCACCGGGTCGTTCCCGCTGGAGCTCGGGGCGATGACGCCGATGTTCTACGCCTTCCGCGAGCGGGAGATGATCCAGGCGCTGCTCGAGTCGGCCACCGGCGGCCGGATGCACTTCATGTTCTGCCGCGCCGGGGGCCTGAAGGACGACCTGCCGCGCGGGTTCCTGAAGCAGTCGGCGGAATGCCTGAAGTGGATCCGCAAGAAGCTCGTCGACTTCGAGGACCTGATCATGGGGAACGAGATCATCCACGCCCGGACGAAGGGCATCGGGATCCTCTCTCCTGAGCTGGCCGTCGGATACGGGGCTTCCGGGCCCGTGCTGCACGCGTCGGGCGTGCCGATGGACCCTCGCAAGGACGATCCCTACTGCAAGTACGGCGAGGTGGAGTTCGACGTGCCGATCGGCGCGACGGGCGATGCGTACGACCGGCTGTGGGTCCTGGTCCAGCGGATGTGGGAGTCGTGCAAGATCGTCGAGCAGTGCATGGACCGGCTGCCGCCGGGACCGTACGTCACGCCGAAGGTCAAGCCCGAGCCGAAGCTGCCGGAGGGCGAGGTGTACCAGCGCACCGAGAACCCGCTCGGGCTGATGGGCTACTACCTGGTCGGCGACGGCTCGGACAAGCCCTACCGCCTGAAGCTCCGCACGGCGTCGTTCTCGAACGTGGCGGTGCTCCCGGCGCTCCTCCCCAGCGCCCTGGTCGCCGACCTGATCGCCATCCTCGGCAGCGTCTTCTTCGTCGTCGGCGACGTCGACCGCTAACCGACCTCATCGGCAGGCCGAACCGCGACGAGCGGTGTCGCCACGTTCACGCCGAAGCACATCACCTGCAGGCCGCCGAGGGCGGCGGGGTCGACCAGGAGCGACTCGCGGCTGCGGCGGGCCCAGCGGCGGGCGGCGGCGAGGTGGTCGCCGGCGTCGCGCTCGGTCGCGGTCCGGTCGCGTTCGGCCTGGGCATAGGTCCCGAAACCCAGGCGGAGCAGGGCGGCGCGCTGGCTGACCGGTCCCCAGACCTGCAGGCCGAGCGCTCGCGCGGCGCCGGCCAGGGCGTCGAGGTCCACGCCGGCGGTGATGTCGGCCGAGCCCGGGTCGGCCAGCAGGTCCTCGACCGTCCGGTGGGCGCGGTAGCCCTGGGGGGCACGCGGTCCGCTGCCCCCGTAGTCGATGGCCAGTACGTAGCCTCGCGCGAGCATCCCGGCCGCCCGGGCCAGCCACCGTGTCGGCCCGGCGCCGACCGCGCCCTCGGCGCCCTCCTCCAGCGTGGCCGCGAGCGGCCCGAGCGTGGGGTCCGAGAGCGTGGCGGTGACCAGGGCGAACCGCTCGCCGTCCAGTGCGACGAACCGCTCGCGCAGCGCGCCGTCCTCACGCACCAGGATGTGGAACGGCAGGTTGTCCAGCAGCTCGTTGGCGAGGACCAGGCCGGTCAGGCCGTCCGGGAGCGCTTCCTCGTGTGCCACCTTGATCCCCGCGTCGGCCAGGGCAGCCCGCGCCCCGGGTGAGCGTTCCACCGCCACGTAGCGGAGCGCCGCGGCCAGTCCCGGCGCGGCGGCGATCCCCTCGATGATCTGCCGGGCCAGCGTCCCGTCGCCGGCGCCGAACTCGACCACGTGGAACGGGTCCGGCGCGCCGAGCAGGTCGTAGGCCTCCGCGACCTGCCGCGCCAGCAGCCGCCCGAACAGCGGCGACACGTGCGGGCCGGTCAGGAAGTGGCCCTCGGCGCCGACCGGTGGGCGGGTGTAGAACCCCTCGTCCTGGTCGTACAGCGCGGCCTCCATGAACGCCGCGAAGGTGATCGTGCCCTCGCGCGCGATCCGCTCGCGCAGGGCCTGCGCCAGAACCTCGCTCACGCGACGATCCTATGGGCGCTTCGGCGAGGCCGTTCGGTTGCGTCTGGCACAATCGCCCGCATGGAGCCGGGGGGGTTTGGGGGGGTAGCTCGCCCCGGGCGTCGATCCACGCGACCACGCCCGGCGAGCGAACCCCCAAAGGACAAGGCCGGATGAAGCCGCGGCCCGCGGCGACGATCGTCGTGGCGCGCCCGGGCGCCGCTGGCCCCGAGGTGCTGGTGCTCGAACGGTCCGGCCGGAGCCGGTTCGGGCCGGGGTTCGCGGTGTTCCCCGGCGGCTCGCTCGAGCCCGGGGACGACGAGCTGGCGCGGCGCTGGTTCGGCGATCCCGCGGAGGCCTACCGCGCCTGCGCCGTGCGCGAGCTGTACGAGGAGGCCGGCATCCTGGCGACCGCCGCCGGATTGTGCGCCGAGCCATCCGGCGCTCCGATCGAGTCGATCGACTTCGAGCCGCCGCCGCCCGCGGCGTTGCCCGAGATGGCGCGCTGGATCGCGCCGGAGGGCCTCCCGGTCCGGTTCGACACGCGCTTCTACGCGATCGCCGCGCCGCCGGGGCTCGAGCCGGTGCCCGACGGTGTGGAGATCGAGCGGGCCTGGTGGGCCGACCCGGCCGGTGTGCTCGACGCGGCGGCGAACGGCGAGGCATCGCTGATGTGGCCGACGCTCGTCACGCTGCGGGCGCTGCGCGCGTGCCGCTCGGTCGAGGACGCCCTGGCGCTGCGCGTCCCGCAGGTGGCGCCGGCGTGATCCGCGTCGTGCGCGTCCTGGCGCCGAACCCCGGCCCGTTCACCCTGGAGGGGACGAATACATGGATCGTCGGCGAGAACCCGGCGCTCGTCGTCGACCCCGGCCCCGACGACGCCGGCCACCTGCTCGAGGTCATCGACGCGGCCGGCCCGGTGGCCGCCATCCTCGTCACCCACGATCACCCCGACCACTCGCCGGGCGCGGCGCGCCTGGCCGAGGCGGCCGGCGCGCCGGTCCGCGCGTTCCGCGGCGTACCGCCCGAGCAGCGCTTGCGCGACGGCGAGGCGATCGCCGCCGGGCGGGTCCTGCTCCGAGCGGTGCACACGCCGGGGCACAGCCGCGACCATGTGGCGTTCTTCTTGCAGGAGGACCGCGCGCTGTTCACCGGCGACGCCGTGCTCGGGCGCGGGACGAGCGTGATCGATCCGCCGGAGGGCGACCTGGCCGCGTACCTGCGTTCGCTGCGGGCGATGCAGGACCTCGGAGCGCGCACGATCTACCCTGGCCACGGGCCGGCCGTGTTCTCGGCCGCCGAGAAGCTCGCCGAGTACGTCGACCATCGCGCTGAGCGCGAGCGGCAGGTCCTGGCCGGCCTGCGGCGTGGCCCGGCCACCCCGGAGGAGCTCGTCCCCGCCATCTACGAGGGCGAGGCCCCCCCGGAGGTCTACCCGGTCGCGGCGCGCTCGGTGCTCGCGCACCTGATCAAGCTGGAACGGGAGGGCCGGGTCGAGCACGTCGGGCCGCCGGCGGAGAACCGCTTCGCCATGGCGAAGGCGCGGGCCTGCGAGGTGTGCGGCCGTCCGGCCCTCCCGCGCAGCCGCGTCTGCGAGCGCCACTCGATGGCGCTGCTGCAGGAGGAGCTGCCGTCGGACGCGGCCGGGTCCGACGAGGCATCGAGCGTTGACAAGCCGGCAGAGGGGGAGCAGGCCGGGGAACCCTAGCGGGCCCGGCGGCGGAGGGCCTCGGGGTCGGCCACCACGTAGCGCCGGCCCGCCGTGCGCAACCAGCCGCGATGGACGAACGAGGCGATGGCCTTGTTCACGCTCTCCCGCGACGACCCGACCATCCGGGCGAGCTCCTCCTGGGTCATCGGCAGTTCGATCAGCGTGCCCCCGTCGCGGGCCTCGCCGTAGCGCTCGGCCAGGTCCAGGAACCGCCGGGCCAGGCGCCCGGGGACGTCGGAGAAGATGGCGTCCTGCAGCGCCCGGTCGGACTCCCGCAGGCGCTTGGCCAGCACGCCGAGCAGCTCCACCGACACGCTCGGGTGAGCCACCAGGTACTCGCGGAACACCTCGTGCGAGAGCGACAGGAGCCGGGCGGCCTCCATGGCCGAGGCGTCCGCCGAGCGCGCCCCCTCCGGGTCGAACAGGGCCATCTCGCCGAAGACGTCGCCCGGTCCGAGCACGGTGACGACCATCTCACGGCCGTCCGCGGCCAGGAAGCTGATCTTCACCGCGCCCTCGTCGATCACGTACAGCGAGCGCCCGGGGTCGCCTTGCTGGAAGACCGTCGCCCCGCGCGGGTAGGCGCGGCTGACGAAGCGGGTCGCCAGCTCCTCCCGGGTCTCCGGCGGGAGCCGGGCGAACAGCGGGACCTCCGCCAGGCGGGCACCGGTGACCGGTTCGGCCATAACGGCGGAAGTGTACGCGTCCCTTCACAGCTCTCCGCACGGCCTGCTACGCTCCGCCGGGCGGCCGGCCCGCGGCCGCGACGCGGGAGGGGACGTGTTCCGCAAGATCCTCGTGGGGACCGATGGGTCCGACACGGCCACGATGGCCGTGGCGCATGCCCTGAAGCTAGCGGAGGCCATCGGCGCGGAGGTGACGGCGATCTCGGTCTATGCCACGCCGCAGGTGGACGCCCCGGAGATCCTTTCCGCCCGGCAGGGCGACCCCACGGCCGACATCGCGCGGGCCATCCTCCGCGACGTCCAGAACAGATTCTCCAACTCGCCGAGCCTCACCGTCCGCCCCGTCGAGGGCAACCCGGCCGAGGCCCTGCTCGACCTGGCCGACGAGGAGGGCTTCGACCTGATCGTCGTCGGGAACCGCGGGATGGCCGGGGCCAGCCGCCTGATGCTCGGGAACGTCCCGAACAAGGTGTCGCACCACGCCCCCAGCTCCGTCCTGATCGTGGACACTGCGGACGGGCAGGAGCCGGGGTACCGCAAGATGCTGGCGGGGACCGACGGCTCGGCAACGGCCGCCCGGGCGGTCGCCACCGCGGTGGAGCTGGCGGAGAAGACCGGCGCCGGCCTGACCATCGTCACCGGCGCGCCGAACGAGCAGGCCGGCGAGCAGGTGCTCCAGCCGGTCCGCCATGAGTATCCGAAGGTCGAGACGGTCACGCTCGTCGGGAGCCCGGCGGACGCGATCGTCGAGCGCGCGCAGAAGGAGGGGATCGACCTGATCATCGTGGGCAACAAGGGCATGACCGGGGCCCGCCGCTTCCTGCTGGGAAGCGTCCCGAACAAGATCTCGCACAACGCTCAGACGAGCGTTCTGATCGTGAACACCACGGGCTGATGGGCGGCGAGGCGCAACTCGCGTCGGTCCCGCTGTTCTCCCGGTGCTCGCGCCGCGACCTGAAGCGCGTTGCCGGGCTGGCCAGCGAGGTGACGTTCGAGGCGGGCGACGTGATCGCCGAGGAGGGCGAGGATGGCCTGTCCTTCTACGTGGTGCTGGAGGGCGAGGCGAAGGTGACCCGTCGCGGGAAGTCGGTGGCCCGGCTGCTCCCCGGTTCGTTCTTCGGGGAGGTGTCGCTGCTCGACGGCGGCCCGCGCACGGCCACCGTGACGGCGGTGACGCCGATGCGCTGCCTGTCGATCCTCCGGTGGGACTTCCGGTCCCTCCTGGAGAAGGAGCCGGCGCTGATCCCGAAGATTCTGAAGGAGCTCGCCCTGCGCCTTCGCCAGACCGAGAAGAGCGTCACGGGCTGAACGCATCGGTCTCGTCCACGCCGAACGCCCCAGCGGAGGGCGGACCGCCGGTCGGGAGCCTGGTCCCCGCCGTCCTGGTGGACGTCCGGGAGACGCTCGGCATGCGCTGGATCGACTCCGCGATCGCCGAGGCGGCCCAGTACCCGATGTTCTTCACCGCCGCCTGGTCGGCGATCCGCCCGAACGTGGGCCCGACCTTCCTGGCGTCCGCGAAGGTCGTCCGCGACCTGGCGGCCGCTGCGGCGGAGGCCGGCGCGCCGCCCGATCACGCCGAGTGGATCCGCCTGGCGAGGCTCCAGGCGGACGAGGTGGCGGAGGTGGCGCGCGTGCTGCGGGCGTTCCACGAGAACCAGGCGAAGGCCGCCCTCGTCGTGCACGCGCTGGCGCGCGCCGCTCGCGGCCGCCCGGCCGGCGGGAGCGGGATCGAGGAGCCGCCGCCGAAGCGCGGGGTTCCGGCGTGGCAGCCGCACGCTCGCCTGGAGTTGCCCGGTGAGGGGGACGAGGCCGCCGAGGCCCTGGCGGCGGCGGCGAAGCGGCTCGGCGCGCCGCGGCCCCCCGACGCCCTGCTCGCCCTGCGCCCCTGGCCCGGGTACCTGACACGTGCCTGGCGCGCCGGTCGCCGCTTCACGGCGAGCGACACGTTCTCGAAGGCCTCCGGCCGGATCCGGCGAGCGATCGTCGAGGGCGTCCGCCGGCTGCCCCACGTGATCTCGCTGCAGTGGGGCGCGCTGCGCGACCGCGGGTTCAGCGAGGAGGACCGGGCGGCGGTCGGGGATGCGCTGGCGCTCTACGATGCGGCCATGCCCGGGACGCTCGCGCTCGTCGCCTACCTGTGGGTCGCCGCCGGCTCCCCGAAGGGATCGCGAGGGTGAGCGGCCCGTGATGCGCGCCGTGTTCACGCCCGCCGACGATCCGAACCGGACGGTGGGCGAGGTCGCCTTCGACGGCCGGGCCGTGACGATCGCTTCCGCCCCCGACGAGGAGGCCCGCGCCGCGTTGCAGCGGGTCTTCCGTCCGGCGGCGATCGTGGTCGACGATCCCGCGCTCAGGCCGGCGGGGGCCTCCGGGGAGAGCGTGCTGCAGCCCGGCGGGCAGGAGTGGTTCCGCGCGGCCGTGGCCGTCCGGGCGGCGGAAGAGGGCCTGAAGGGCCGGCTGGCGCCCGAGGGCTGGCGCGGTGGTTGGGACCCCGCGGCCGCCTACCGGACCTTCCGGGAGGACCTTCGCCGGCGCGCCGCTCAGGCGTAGCGTGCCGGGTCGAGGACCTCGTCCAGCTTCTCGTGGGGGAGCGCTCCCCGCTCGGAGACGATCTCGCGCAGGGTGCGCCCGCTGCGCATCGCCTCCACCGCCAGGTCGGCGGCACGTGCATACCCGAGAGCCGGGCGCAGGGCCGTCGCCAGCCCGAGCGAGGCCTCCGCGTAGGCCCGGCAGCGCTCAATGTCGGCCTCGATCCCCGCCACGCAGCGCTCCGCGAGCGTCCGGCATGCGGCGGCGAGCAGGGTCTGCGCCTCCAGCAACTCGTCGGCGATCACCGGCGTCATCACGCTCATGTCGAGCTGGCCGGCGCCAACCGCGAGCGCCACCGTGTGCTCCGAACCCGAGACCCGGAAGCAGACCATGTTCACCATCTCGGGGACCGAGGGGTTGACCTTCCCCGGCATGATCGAGGAGCCGGGCTGCACCTCGGGCAGGCGGATCTCGGCGAGCCCGGTGCGCGGGCCCATCGACAGGAGGCGAAGGTC
>WNFV01012211.1_pt1 | contig 12208 bp, 9 predicted proteins | sample 5400101 | NCBI WGS metagenome assembly WNFV01 (sample SAMN13153361, study PRJNA577476) | soil metagenome | isolation source: 115 cm soil or saprolite under grassland replicate 1 | place: USA:California | collected 2016-06-15
CCTGGCCGCCCTCGTCGAAGTCTGGCTGCTGCTGCGGCTGCACCCCTTCGGCCGGGGGTGGGGGCTGGCGGCCGCCCAGGCGGTGCTCTGCTTCGGCGGCCTCGGGCTGGCGGCGCGGCTGCTGTGGGGCGCGACCCTGGCGGGCTTGGCGGCCGCCGCCGTCGCGGGCAGCGTGGTCTACCTCGTGCTCATCTGGAGAGCGCGTGCCGTGCTGGAGTTGAACGTGTTCGCCGAGGCGGTCCGTCTCCGGGCGGGACCCGATGACGCGGGGTCACGGCCGGCATGAGCAGCGTGGAGGCTGCCCGGCGCCGACATCCCCTCCACGCTCCAGAACCGGCTGCCCAACCTGAAGGTGATCGCGTACTTATATAGCCTGGACGGGCCGAGCAACTGCACCTTCCGCCTCGACTCCTCGGCGCCGTCACTCGCCGGGTTCGCGCGGCTGGGACCTCTACCTCAACCCTCGTCGATGACGGCCGCGGGCCGCACCTTCCGGGCGACCCTGGCGACCACCCGCCGGGCGGCGAGGCTGGAGAAGGTCCGCTGCGGCTCGACAACGACGCGGTGGCCCTCCAAGGCCGGCGTGGCGGGGCGGTTCCAGCCGGCCCGGGTGGTGAAGGCGTGGCTGTAGCCGGCTCGCGCGACGGCGTCGACGGAGCGCCTGGAGGGTGGCGGCACGCTGGGCGATCACATCGGGAGTCTGGTAGGTCGCTTCCAGCTTGCGGGAGGCGTCCTATAGGAGATGAATATCCTCGGTCCCAAGCCCCGGAGACGTTTCGCCGCCGACTGAGAAGGGTCGGGAAAGTGGGCCATGACCGTTCTCCTTCCTCAGCAGAGGCTTGCGCTGACGGGCCAGGTCAGCCAGATGGTTCAACTTCGACCGGTGCAACGGCCTCGGCCCCTCCCCGTAGTGCGCCGACCCAGCGGCCGAACACCTCGTCAGACTGATCGAGGCTGGTCCGCAGCCGGCTCAGGCCGTTCTCGATGGAGCGGAGCTCTCGCTGGGTCGGACCCAAGGCTTGGATGTCGCCGAGGATGGCCAGGGCGAGCGCCTCATCGCCGCGCACGATCGCCCCAGTAGCGGTGGTGGCCAGGCTCCAGACGCTGCGTTCGCCCGACCGTGCGATGGCCTGCGCGGCTTTGTCGAACGCTTCGATGGCGCGTTCCCGCTCCCCCAGCAGCAGGCTGAGCTGGCCGAGGTTGTCGGCCAGATAGTAGGAGTCGGGGCTGAACTCCATCGCCTTGCTGTAGGCGTCGCGGGCCGTCCGCAGATCCTCGACGTCGCGGGTGCTCTGCCACCGTTCACGGTAGCTCCGGCCCTTAAGGCCGGCGATCTCGGGGCTCCAGTTGACGGCGTCCGCATCGAGCATCTCGATCGACGTGAGCACCTCCAGGGCACCGTTGACGTCAACCGCCTCCAGGTGAGCCAGGGCCAGCTTGTGCAGCAGGAACAGGTCTTTAGGGGCCAGCCTCAGCCCAAGCTCGAACTGCTTGATGGCTTCCGCGCCCAGCCCGGCCTCCAGATACATCTCGCCAAGCCGACGGTGCAGTCGGAGGTCCAACGGGGGCGGCTCCGAGCCGGCCGGGGTGAAGGCGAGTAGCAGCGCGCGGTGCAGGTGACCGACCTCGCGCGCGCGCCGTGCCGCCCGCAGCTCATCCAGCCGTTCGCACCACTCCTGGACCGCGTCCTCGGTGAGCGGCAGCGGCCGGTCCTGGACTGCTAGCTCGACCTGCTCCAGGTATGGCGGCACGTGCTCACGGAGCAGCAAGGGCATATATGCGAGCGACGGCTCCCCGATGCTGGCCTGCAGCGCCTGCAGGACCCGCTCGATTCCCTCGCGGCTCTCCCCATATTCGGCCTGCCGGTCCCCCAGCGGGCTCGGGATCTGATCCTTGTCCAGGCGGAACAGCAGCGGGATGATCGGCGTGCCCTCCTTGAGGGCGAGCGAGACGCCGCTCACCGCCCCAGACTCCCACATCAGCCACGGTTTGCTGATGGAGGCGGGCGTGAGCATCACGATCGTGACGTCGCTCTGCCGGATCTGCTGCAGGATCCATTCCAGCCACTGGGATCCGGCCTGGATGCCGCCGCCGCTCGAATGGTCCGAGGAGTAGCCGACCACGGCATGCTCGTCGAAGACACGACGGACCAGTTGCGTGACCGCGTCGGCCAGGGCCTTGTCGTCATGTGCGTGGCTGATGAAGATGTGCTTGGCCATCGGGGACCCCCCACTCGGGTTCAGGTTCTGAGCTGCTCTGCGACCGCTGCGGCGACGGCTGCTGGCTGGTCCGCCGGACCGGCCGCGCTGAGCAGCCCGGACGCGGCTAACCTGGCCGCCTGCTTGTCGACCTCTCGACCCTGCAGTGCGCCGATGAGCAGGTCAGCCGACCGGCCGCTCCCTGCGACCAGCAGGACCGGCCGATTGGCGGCCACGCTGTGGGCGACATCGGTCAGCACGATCGGACCCCCGTTGATCACGACGGTCGCCGAGGGGTTGGCACCGGCCAAGGCCGTGGCGACCATGGCCAGCCACGGTGACTCGTCGCCCCAGTCCTGGCCGGGCACCAGGAGGAACTGGGTATGGTTGGGCTCAAGGGGCGCCGCGTCGGGGTGGGAGGAGTGATCGCCTTCCAGCGCCACGGTGGCCGCGGCCGCCACGCCCACCAGCGGGAAGGTCGCACCGCGCCGCGCACGGGCCTGACCGAGCATCCGCATGACACCCGAATCGGTCCCCCCATCGACCACTACCGCGTTAGTGGCCTGGGCCACAGGGACCAGCGCCTCCTCAAACACCGGGCGTAGTCGTTCGAAGTCTGCCGGGTCCATCCGGCCGGCGCCCCCGACCAGGACTAGGGTGGGGTACGAACCTCCCAGGCCGAGTTGCTTCAGCGCGCCGGTCAGCTCGCCCGACGCGGCGACGCGGGCGGCGGTCACCGCCTGTCCGTCCCCTACGCGGACGGTGAAGATTGTGGGCATCTGCGAGCCTTTCGCCTAGGGCGCTTGGGGTGGGTCCCGGAGCAGTGCGGCTTTGATCCGATCGATTCGGATGCCTTCGTTCGCCTGATAGGTTCCCTGCCGCCCGCCCAGCATCGGCATGTGGTCGTTGCCGGCGTGATGCAGCGCGATCACGTTCCAGCGCTTGTCGAATACCGGGCTGCCCGAGCTGCCCGGTTGGGTCGGTGCCCGGTAGTGGACCAGGGTGTCATCGTAGTCGAGCAGGTGGTTGTCGCGGATGGAGATCTTGACCGACAACGACCCCTCTGGGTGTCCGATGACGTAGACGCGCGCCGGTGGGTCGCTCTTCTGAGGGGGCATAACCTTGGCCAGCGGGCAGACCTCGGCCCCGGCCGGGACGGCCTCCAGCTCGGCGATGGTAGCGTCGAGCTGCGACTCCGGCGACGACCAGAGCACACGGCGGATCCGCTGACGGTCCCGATCCCCTGATGCCGATCCCAGAACCCGGAACGTGAGGATGGCATTGGCGGGGTCGAGCGCGTCCGGCACCACGTGCGCGTTGGTCACCAGCACGGTCTCGGGCAGCGTACGGTGCAGGTCCGCGCCACGCACCAGGAAGCCGGTGCCGACGCCCTCCTCGTAGTCGTCCTCGATGCGCGCCACGGCGCGGCAGCGGCGCATCAAGTCCTCGAACCACCTGTAGTTCTCGGACCCCTCGGGACCAAATACCTTCTCGAAGCCGATGCTCCGGTCCGGAAGCTCGGCGGCCTGGGGGCTGACATCGGTCGGTCCGACCTCGACCTCGCCGCCCTGGCGCTGCAGCAGCTTGGCCTGTAGTGCGGGGAGGATCTGGGCACCCGGGTCACGATCGGGGCTGAGTTGCCAGACCTCGGTAAGCTGGCGCAGCATGCTGCCCAGCTCAAACGCGTCCGGCCTGTCGTCTTGGAGGTAGGCGGTCAACCACTCCAGCGCCTCGTCGGTCCGGCCCAGCGCTAGGCTGGCCTCCACCGCAGTGGCCCGGTCCCACACCTTGACGGTGTCAGCCCGACGCCCGATGTCGGCAAGGACTTGGGTCGCGATCTCGGCGCCCCGCGCCTCCGCTGCGGGAAAGGCGTGCAGGTCGATGCCATCGCGCGCCGCCCGGAGCAGCAGCGCGGCCGCGTTGATGCCGTGCCACAGGTGGGTGGGCGCCGCGGCGTAGACATCGTGATAGGCCCGGACGGCGCGCTCGAGCCAGCGCTGGCGGCGCCGCGGCGCCCCCGTCCCGGTGGCCACGAACATCTGCTTGTAGGCCCGGCCGATCAGCCCTCGAGCCTCGGCCGCCTCGTACGGGTCGTACCCGATCGACGCTGAGAGCGCCTCCAGGACCCGGAGCCCCGCCATGGTCAGTCCCTGGTCGAGGAGCGCCTGCCCGTGCTGCCGGTGGACGATCGGCAGCTCGAGACCGGACTGGATGAACGCATCCGCGACCTGCTGCAGCAGGTCGAACTGCCGCTTGCGGCGCAGAAGGGCGAGGATGCGCACGCCCGTCTGGCCTGGGAACACCTCGTCGGTCGTGTACAGGTGCTCTATAAGCTCCGCGCAGAGCCGTTCAGCGGCTGGCCGGTCGAATGCGTTCAGCGCATCCTCAAGCTGACGCGCGGACGTCTCCGGCTCAAAGGGCTCCATCACGCGATCCCCAGCAGTCCGGACAGCTCGGCTCGCAGCCTGCCGCCGGCGAAGTACTTGCCGATATCGTGCCGCCACCGCCCATAGTTCGGCTCGTCGATGTCGACGACAACGCGCGCCCCTCCGCGCTGGTAGTCATCGGCGAGCCCCGGATCGGCAGCGGCCACCAGGTCCAGGCGGTCATAGACGTTCACCCAACGGCCGGTCAGACGTTCGGCGGGAAAGCCATCCTCACGCGTCCACGCGGGCTTCAGGGGATGCTGGACCTCATCAAGCCCCAACGGGCTGCCGATAGTCATCAAGCCGTCGATCGGAGGGCAGTCGGGAACCCGCTTCAGGCAGTCGTAAACGATGACCGTTCCCATGCTATGGCTGACCACCACATGCGGCCCCGGCCGCCCGGCGCCCTGCCGGAGCGTCTCGACCACCCGCTCCCGAATCACCTCTTGGATCTTGTACTCCTGGCCGGGCCGTGGGGTGAAGCGGGCGTTGAACAGGTAGTGATGCACGTCCCTGAGGAAGGTCTTCATGAGCTGCCGAGCCACGAACGGTGGTAGCAGCTCGCGCGCCTCCTCGACCTGTGGAGGCTGGACGCGCTCCGTGGTGGCGAACTCCTCGAATCCGATCTTGGCGGCGAGGCGACCGACGAGCGCGGCCTCCTCCCCCTCGGCGCTGACCAGCCAGCCCATCTCGACGTCCTCGATGCCCTGGAGTTCGAGTGCCTCGGCGCTCTCGGCACCCCGGACCGCCTGCGGTTCGGGATACAGGAAGTCAGCCCAGTAGACCATCGCGCATCCGACACCCTCGGCGGCGAGGTCCGGGCCGCCGTCATCGGCCAGCAAATCCAACCAGCGTCTGAGCAAGGCGTCGCTGGCCACCTTGTTGCCAATACCGTGGATGAACGTCACCTGGGCCATGAGCCGACCTCCGCGAGCACGAGGACCGTTGTTGAGGTTGCCGCCGGGCTGGCGCACGCAGCGCGGAAATCTCACTGCGGCTGTCTAGCCGTATAGTCAAGTTCGGACTCATCCTGCGCGCTACGCTAGATGCGACGTTCAGGAGCGTCAAGCGTGACGTACGGCCGACCGGGCGACCGGCGTTCGCCGTCAAGCCGCGACACCACCGGCGCCTTCCGATGCCGCCGCGGCGGCAGCTTGTCAGGAAGGTCTGCTTCCGGCTAACCGTGACTCGCGGAACACAGAACAGCCAATGGTGACGTGCATCGGTTGTCTGTTTGGGGTTGGCCATGTCGTTCTCCAATGCCTGCTTCATCAGCTACCGGCACTCCCATGCGCCAAACGCGGAGAAGATCGTCAAGGCGTTCCACGAGCACTCGAAGGCTCCGTCGCCTGGTGGCTGTCAAGACGGACCGTTTACCTCGATGAACGGCGTCTTCGCGGCGGCGACTTCCTGGACCCGGAACTGGCCGCAAATATCTGCTCCAGCGCCTGCATGGTGCTCCTATTCAGCCCCTATTACTTCGACATGCAGTCGATGTACTGCGCCCGCGAGTACAAGGCGATGCTGGAGCTGGAAGCGAAGCGCCTGAAGCTCCTCCCGCAAGGCTTCGGCAAGCGGAAGGGACTGATTATCCCCGTAGTGATGCGAGGGGAGCAGTACCTGTGCGACGACCCCTTGAACCCGGGCAGTACCTGTCCATCCGCTACCCCGAACGCCTGGCCGAAGCCAGTGCCGTCACCTCGGTCGGCTCCCGCGGCGACTCCTACGACAACGCGCTGGCCGAGACGATCATCGGCCTGTACAAGACCGAACTGATCCGCCGCCACGGCCCCTGGAAGGGCAACGACCAGGTCGAGTACGCCACCTTGGAGTGGGTCGACTGGTTCAACCACCGCCGGCTCCTGGAGCCCATCGGCTACGTCCCGCCGGCCGAGTTCGAGGCCGCATTCCGGAGACAGGAGGACCTCAGCCGCTCCCATGGAAGACTTGCCGGCGATGGACCAAACGACCACGGCGGCACGTACTCGGAGAACCCATGGACCGTGAGGAGCTTCTCAGCCGGCTGTCGCGTCTGCGGCGAGCGCAGGTCGGGAACCAGCGCATCCCCCATAAGCCGCTGCTGCTGCTGCTCTGGCTCTTTGGTCGGTTCGCCGCGCACGGCACCACGCAGGTGTCGTACCAGGAAGCCGAGGAGCCGGTGAGTCGCCTGATCAACGACTTCGGACCGGCGGTCACCAGTCCAAGCCGCGCCCGCCAGCGCGCCGCCATGCCCTTTGTGACCTCGAGCATGAGCTGTGGGACCGCCACGATCAGCGCGGCAGCGAGCTTGGCCCGGACGTTCCTGGTGATCTGATCCTGTACGGCGAGCGCTGCTTCAGCGCGCCTTGACCTGACTGAATGCAACAGCGCCATCCTCGATGACGCCGACCGGATCATCGAGCTCATTCAGAAGAGGGAGGCGTCCGAGGCGGCCGACCAACCATCGCGTCGCGGTCCGCCCTTTGAACCCCGGTGGCCGAGGTGGGATGCTCTGATCGAGGCGACGGTCGGAGCGGCCTGCGAGGGCGGATCCAGGGGGACGACCGTCCTGACCGGAACTGACTGCCGTGGCGCTCAAGGTCTTTATCTCCTACAGTTCGCGCGACCGCCCGGACGCGCTGCGGCTCAAGGAGCTCATCGAATCCGAGGGTCATGACGCGTGGATGGACCTGTTCGACATCCGTCCCGCGGCCCGTCTGGCAAGCGAGCTCGAGCAGGGCGTCTCAAGCGCCGACGTGCTGTGCCTGCTGGTCTCGCCGAGCGCGGTCGAGTCACCGTACGTGCTCGAGGAGATCAAGTACGCGCTCGCCGCCGAGGCGAAGGGGCTGCGGGTGATGCCGGTGATTGTGCGCGCCGCGCCGATCCCGGAACAGCTCGCCGACGTCGTTGCGATCGACGCGACGCGCGGGCTCGAAGACGCCGCCGTTGCGCTCCGGATCCGCCGAGCGTTGGGCGGCGACGTCGAGGAGGGCGTCGTGCTCGACGCCGTCCGCCGCGCCGAGTTCGCAGACCGCGCCGCAGTCGAGGCCGCCGAGGCGGCGTTTCCTGCGCTCCGCGAGAGCCTTGACCGCGTGATCGACGAGCCGATTCGCAGCCTCTCGGTGAGCGTCGACCAGGACACCTGGCCGGGGACGAGCGGCGCCGTGATCGAGTTCGTCCTCGAGATCGACATCTTCACGGGGCCGCTGTCGATCCTGCTCGCGCCCTACGTCGAGGGCCACACGTGGCGGCCGGACGCTGGTATCGACGAGCGCCCGCCCGATGCCTTCCTCGGCGCGAAAGCGCGGGCGGATGCGCGCCTGCTTTGGGCGGGGCGGAGGCTGACCGCGGCGAGCGCGGAGGACGGGACCGACCTCGGCGAAATGCCGCTCACGTTCCCATTCGAGCTTGCCGGCGATGAGTTCACGGGCGAGGAGCGCGCGACGACGATGGCGTTACTGACACGCTTCGAGCTGCCGTGCCTGCGCAAGCTCGTCGATGGGGGCGCCAGCGTCACCGTCTGGTTGCACCCGCCGAACGGGGCGCCCGAGCGGGTCGAGCCCGCTACGACCGATCTCCGGCTGCGCCTCGAGGTGCCGCTGCGGGCCGACGAGGCCGGCATCTACGGGTTCCGCCTGTGGAGCCACCACGACAGGCTGGACGAGGTGCTGTGGCGGGCGCCGACGCTGCGCAACTGCGCGACCCATTTGGAGCGCGAGGCGCTGCTGTCGCTCTACCGGAACGTTCCGCTGCGTGCGGAGCTGACGTCGGACGAGCGCCGCGAGCGGATTGCGGCGGCGGTCGAGAGCGGGGCCGCCGTCGCTGATGTCGACCGCTGGGCGGCCTTCCGGATGGCAGCTGGTCGGGCCGACGTCCCGCGGCTCCGAGGACAGGTGCGGCAGGCCGCGCAGTACCTTCGCGAGGCGGTCGGGTTAGTGACCGACGTCCCGGTCGAGAGCCTCGACTACGCGAACGCTTTCGCCTTGCTGCGGGCGCTCACGCGCCTCGTCGACGACCTGAGTCACTCCGGCGGCACGGCCGATGCGATTACGCACTATGTCAACGCTGCCGTCGAGCTGGCGCGCCGGCTGAGCGGACTGCATCCTGAGGAGCCCGACTATCGGCGGGCGCTGGCCCGCAACCTGATGCAGCGCGCCGCCCTCTCCGCCGCGACACCGGCCGCAATCGACGACGTCCGCAACGCTGTGGCGGCGATCGAGAGACTCGTCCACGCCGAGCCGCTGCCGTGGCGACTCGACGAGGCGCGCGAGATCCGCGCGCGCGCCGACGCGCTGCTGGAAGAGTGGGAGGCTCCACCCACCCAGCCGTCACCGGCGCCCGCCGAGGCGACGTGTGTGCCGGTCACGTGGCTTGACCCTGCCCGAGCCGATGCTGGTGGCGCCCCGCTGCTCGTCTTCGACCGACTGCTGCGGTTCGGGACGCGTCTGCCGCCCGAGGTGCCGTGGAGCGGACCGACGCTCTCGGTCCAGAGCGCTGAGCTGCTCGGCATCTGGGGCGACGAGTCGACGGGCGCCGGCCTCGTCGTTGGGCTCGCCGACGCGAGCACGGCCGGCGACGTCGTGGCCGAACTCGACGCCGGACGGCCGCCGAGCCCGCTGCCCGGGGCGCAGGCGTGGGAGCTCGTCGAGTGGCAAGAGGAACAGCCGCCGTCCGCATTCGTCGAGCGTCTCGAGGCGCGCGCGGTACGCGCGTTCTGCCTGCGTCTGCGCGCTGCGGAAGGCGACGGGCTGCTCAGAGGTTACTTGCTCCTGATCGAGAAGCGCTCGCTGCGCTGGCATGTCTGCCTGACACTCGAGGAGTCGGGTGACGACTGGCGTGCCCGAGCTGCCGCTGACGCCGTGGCTGCCGTGGTGTTCACCCGGCTCGAGGTGAGCTAGAGTTCCTTGGTCGCCGGGCTCCTGGGCGTTTGTGTCAAGTTCTCGGAGGACCAGGTAGAGTCAGGCGTCCGCTCCACATCAGACACGTTGTCTGACCAGCGACTTTCGGAGTGGCCTGCCGGTCGGGAAGCCGACCCCCAGTCGTGGGCTGCGGACCCCGGCCAGGATGGGGCCGATGACCTGGTCGCGCAGGGCGAGCAGGGCGGCGATGGTGCGGGCGGCGGGTGGGGGGACCTGGTAGCGCCGTGACCGGCCGGGCTTGACGAGCAGGTCCTTGCCGCGGAGCTTGCGCAGGTCATAGGCGGCCTGGCGGATCGTGTAGCCGCTCTCGGTCAGCCTGGTCATTTGCTGGACCTTGGCGGTGAGCTCGGCGACGGTGAAGCCGCGGGGCGCGACGGCCAGGGCGAGCACGGCGGCCAGGGCGGCCCGCATCCGCGGCTTGTTCAGGTCGACGCCGCCGACCTTGGTTCGGCCGAGCTGGGAGGACCGCGGGAGCTCATCCAGGGTCTGGTCGGTGACGAAGCCCGCGTCGACGCAGTCCAGGGTGGTGCAGAACCGCTCGGCCATGCCGGCGAGCCGGCTGATGATCTCGGGGAACTTCTCCAGCACCCGGCCGCAGCCGAGCTCACGGGTGTTGTGTACGGTCGCCTCAACGCGCAGGACGTGCTCGCCTTTGGTGTAGGCCTTCAGGGTCAACAGCCCGAAGTGGACCTTGAACCAGGTCAGGTCATACCGAGGTGTCTCGATCACGACTGCCAGCGTGGGCGGCCCGGTCGCGCGGTCGTGGTGGGGGCGACGCTTGGCGCCGAACAGGGTCCGTAGGGTCGGCACGTCCAGCCGGGAGCGGGTCCGGTCGACCAGCGTGTTGAACACGCGGTCCATCTGACCGCCGACCTTGAACAGCAGGTTGCGGCTGTATTCGGCCTGGTAGACCGAGTAGGCGTAGCGGAAGCCGCTGCGGGCCTGCTCATCGGAGTCCAGGCCGAAGCACAGACACGCCGTGTAGATCCACCGCTCGCAGACCTGGCGCAGGCGCCCTATCGTCGCTTGCTGCGACAAGGTCTCTGCGATCTGCGCCAGGGCCTGCGGGTCGGCCACTGCGGTGAAGCAGTTGCCCTCCTTGGCGAAGCCGATCGGGTGCTTGCGGGCCTGGCAGGCAACCCACTCGTGGCCGTTGAGGATGATCTGGGCGCCGAAGGGAGGGTGCCCGCTCATCTTGATCGTCAGATGCCCCCACTCGGGGTCGATGATGTGGAACGAATAGTGGTTGACGAAGGCCTTCTTCTTGGCCAGGTTTCCGATGACGCCAGCGGCCGACCGGCTGACCTCCCACACCGGCGCCACGGCCCGCCCGACCAGGATGAGGAAGACCCCCGACCCGACCGTGTGGGCAGCCAGGTACGCCTCGGCGATCTGGTGCTTCCTGTCCCCGCGACCACAGTCGATGACCGGGATGCCGTTGGCCTTGGCGAACGCGCGCACCCGACGGGAGAACCGCCCGGCCATGCGCATCAGGTGGGTGTTATCCAGCTGCTCCTCGGAGTTGTCGTGCAGGCGCCGCCACCACACCCGGAACCCACCCGGGTTGTGACCCAGCGAGAAGTAGGCGTTGAGCACGATCCGGTCCACGCAGTCGTAGGCGCCGGCCAGCAGCTCGCCGTAGCGCTTGCTCAGCTCATCAGTCATGGCCCGGGAGGCTAACCCTCACCCGCTGCCCACCTGTAGCTACAACTGCCCCGTCAGGGGCCACCGGTTCCGAGCGCAGTCTCGGAACCGGCGTAGAGTTCCTTGGTCGCCGGGCTCCTGGGCGTTTGTGTCAAGTTCTCGGAGGACCAGGTAGAGTCAGGCGTCCGCTCCACATCAGACACGTTGTCTGACCAGCGACTTTCGGAGTGGCCTGCCGGTCGGGAAGCCGACCTTGCCCTGATGGCCGATCGCCCGCTGCGGCTTGCCGATGACGATGTTTCGGACCTCGGCGTGTGGCGAGGTACCGCACGCCGGCCAGGCTGATCCGGCCGCTGTCAGCGACCCGCCGGGTGATCGCCGGCAGCCCTGCTGGCCGGCCGAGGGCCGGCGCCGGCTCGGGCGTGCTGGTCTCGGCTGGCTCGGCGACCTCCACGCGTGCCTGGGGGGCGAGGGCGAACCGGTCGGCCGGAGGCCGGTCGCCGATGCCCTGGTGGGGCCGGGCGGTGTTGTAGTGCGCCACCCAGGCGTCCAGGGCGGCCTGGGCCTGCTCGATCGTGTCGAAGGTGTGCAGCTCGAAGAACTCGCGGCGCATGGTCTTGTGCAGCCGCTCGATCTTGCCGGTGGTGGTCGGCGAGTACGGCGCCGTCAGCAGATGGCGGATGCCGTTGTCGTGGCAGACCCGGTCAAACAGCACCGGCCCGGGCCCTGGGCCGAACCGGGCGGTGAATACTTTGCCGTTGTCGGTGAGGATCGCCTGTGGTACCCCGTGGCGGGCCCAGCCGGAGTGTCAAGGATCACCCGAAACCGTGTCAGGCATCAGCCGAAACTCTGTCCAGCATCAGGCGAAGCCACAACGTCAAGGATCACCCGCAGCCGCACAACTCGCACAGGGCGGCGGCGCTGCCAATTCTGCTGCCAAACGGGCGACGCCCCCCACTCCCGAGAGGAGGTGAGGGGCGAAGTCCCTGGTGAGCTTGGTGGCGGGGGAGGGATTTGAACCCTCGACCTCTGGGTTATGAGC
>WNFV01007859.1_pt1 | contig 12207 bp, 10 predicted proteins | sample 5400101 | NCBI WGS metagenome assembly WNFV01 (sample SAMN13153361, study PRJNA577476) | soil metagenome | isolation source: 115 cm soil or saprolite under grassland replicate 1 | place: USA:California | collected 2016-06-15
ACTACAAATCCAACAGGCCCTCCGGCGGATCAATCAATATTTTCTTCTTCGAAACGTCGATATCAACAACGATCGATTGGGCCATTGGTATTAGTATTTCTCGCTGCCTCTCATCTTCGACGACCAATAGCTCGACCCCGCCTGTTCGCATCACTTCGCGAACTATTCCGATCACCGGGCCGAGTTTAGTTTCAACTGAACATCCCTCGAGCTCCCAATCATAGAACTCGTCTTTGGAAAGCTCGATGCGTTCTGCCTCTGGAAGACCAAACTCGTATCCTACCAGGGCTTTTGCCGATTCGATGCTGTCGTAGCCCGCAAACTTCAGCACGATTCGCTTGTTTTGAAACCAAGAGATCTCGAGTTCCAGTTGCTTTCGTTCTCCGCCGGGTCCAACACCAGTTAATTCAGTGATACCAGCGAATCGGTCGAGAAAATCTGTCAAAACGTCGGCGACTAACTCGCCCTTCAAGCCTCTCGTTCTAATTGCGCGAGCAACGATAATTAAGTCGTCTCGTTTTTCTTCGCTCGGCGGATTCATTCCACAATTTCGAGGATGAACCGATGTTTTCTCTTTAGGCTCACTGCGTAGGCCAGGGAACGCAAGGCGCGTATGGTCCGTCCCTGTCGTCCTATCACTTTCCCCATGTCACTCGGTGCTACGCGTACTTCAATGAGAGTGGTCCCCTGCTGCTCCACTTCGCGCACGTCAACTGCGTCAACATCGTCAACCAATGACTTAACAACCATCTCGACGGCTTCTCTCATTGTCTTTGGCTTTTGACGCGCCCGATTTGCTTACGCCTCGGGCTGAGCGGCCCTTATTTGCTTGCCGCTGGCTTTAATCAATTGATCAACCGTCTCAGTTGGCTGCGCACCCTTTTCCATCCAGTAGCGAACGCGGTCCATGTCCAGCTTGATCTCGGCCGGCTCGCGCGTCGGATCGTAGGTGCCCAGGTTTTCGAGATAGGCACCATCGCGCTTTGATTGTTTTTCCTTCACTATAATTCGATAGGAAGGTCTCTTCTTCGCGCCGGTGCGCATCAATTTGATTGCTAACAAATCCTTACCTCCGTTTGTGTAACTAACTCACTGCTGTTTTCGAATCGTCCCTTTTTTAGCGGCGTTTCTTTTTACGTTTCTTCTTAAGCTTTTTTCTTGACGGCCCAGTCGGCGCTCCTAATGAGGGCAAGGACGGCATATCATCGCCGTCGCCGCCCATTCCAGCCATCCCAGCCATGTCCGGTAGACCAGCCATGCGCCGCATCATCTTTCCCTTTAGACCGCTGCCGCCAAACAAGCCGGAACCCGTGAGCTGCCTCATCATCTGCCGCATTTCAGTATATTGCTTGACGAGCTTATTCACTTCGGCGACGTTTGTTCCCGACCCACGCGCTATTCGGCGGCGGCGGTTGGCATTCAGAATCCGGTGGTCGGTACGTTCTTCGCGCGTCATCGAGTCGATGATCGACTCGGTGCGTTTTAGCTCCTTCTCCATTTCCTTCGTTTGTTCCTCATCCATCTGTGGCATGCCAATGCCCCCGAGAAGCTGGTCGGGAAGAAGCTTCATGATCTTTGAGAAGGAACCAAGCTTTTTTACCTGGCGAAGCTGTGAACGAAAATCGTCTAGAGTGAATTCGTTCTTCTGAAGCTTTTTTAACTGTTCCTCCGCTTCAGACTGATCAACTTTCGACTGAACCTCTTCGATGAGTGACAATACATCACCCATACCCAGAATTCGTTGCGCGACGCGATCCGGATAGAAGGGCTCGAGCGCATCATACCTTTCACCCACGCCAACGAACTTTACCGGCTGACCGGTTACCTGTTTGATCGAAAGGGCTGCGCCTCCTCGCGCATCCCCGTCCATCTTGCTGAGCACTACGCCGGTGATCCCAATGCGCCGATGAAACTCTTCGGCTGACCGAACGGCGTCCTGGCCAGTCATCGCGTCCGCAACAAACAATATTTCGACCGGGTGCGTTTCGCTTTTGATCTTTACCAACTCGTCCATCAGCTCTTCGTCGATGTGCAACCGTCCGGCGGTATCAATCAGTAACGTATCGAAGCCAGTCTGTTGCGCGTGCTTTAAAGCTTCGCGTACCAGCGTCAGCGGATCGTTCGTATCGGGCTGTTCAAAGATCTGTTGTCCAGTAGCTCTGGCAATAACCTTGAGCTGCTCGCGAGCTGCCGGTCGGTAAACGTCAACGGACAGCAGCAGCGGCTTGCGATCCTGATTCGCGGTGAGCCAGCGTGCGATCTTACCCGTCGAGGTCGTCTTACCGGAGCCCTGCAGGCCCACAATCATAACGACGTTAGGAATCTGCTTGGTAAAGACCAGGCGGGATGACTGGCCTCCCAGTAAGTCGACCAGCTCGTCATAAACTATCTTGACGACCTGCTCGGAAGGCTTTAGTTCTTGCCAAACCTGCTGTCCCTCGGCCTTTTCCTGGACAGAGGCGATAAAGTCTTTTGCGACTTTATAGTTGACGTCGGCTTCCAATAAGGCGAGACGAATCTCGCGCAGCGCCGCGTCGACATACTCCTTCGTCAGCACGCCTTCGCCGCGCAGGTTTTTTAGAGTCCGTTTTAACTTGTCCGATAGGGACTCAAACATAGATCACTCGGGCGCAATTTCCTGCCGGCAGCGGAAACGAAGATGATAGCGGCCAGCCTGAAAGGGTGTCAAGGTAAGCACCCTAAATGATTGCGGGCGCTACTTCTAATCTGTTGATATGCCTGACCTGAGTACCTGGCTAAGGCTTGTTTTGCTGGTCACTGTGGACGGACGCCAACCAGGCATCAGTACGGGCATGACTCTCGAAATGCTGGCCGAACTCTTGCTGGAGTTTGGAGCAATTGAGGCTATGATCTTGATGGTGGGGGTTCCACCACGATGGTTGTTCATAACAAGATCGTTAACAGACCTTCCGATCAAACTGGCGAGCGTCCAGTTAGCGATGCGATACTGATCTTTCCCAAGCCAAACTGAAGCGAACACACGGTGGACGCCCTTTGTTGCGTGTGTTAAATTCTAAGCTGTTTTGTTGCTTAATAAGACGCGCGGCTTCGTGGGAGATTGCCGACGCACCCAACCTTCCGCCCGCTTCAACAAAGTGAGCTATGAAAAACGGACTGAATTGACCGTTTCTAAGGGATTACATGGCTAAGAACGCAGATTCCGGCGCCAGTAGCCCGGAAGAATCCTCAAGCGGAAAAGGTGTGGTCGATCTCGCCGATGCGCGGGTCCGATTGCGCTCGCGCTCACGTCATCCCTCAAACCAGAATCTGTTGCAAGAGTTAGACGAAGTTCGCTCTCTTCTCGATCAGGGTCTCTCCGCGGAAGCCAAGTCTCGCATCGCCTTACTTATCTCTGCCGCTAAGAGCAATCCTTCAGTCCTTGCGCTCGCACGCTGTGCTTTGTCCACGGCGCTGGAAATGCAGGGTCAGTATCGCGACTCGCTCGCAGCGGTGGCGATGTACGAGTCTCCGGAATCGCGAGCTAAACTCGACCAACAGGCTATCCAATCACTCAAAGTTCAGATTGGTCTCGCCTACAACTACAACGGTGACCATCCCAAAGCGATTTCAATTCTCAAAGGGGCTTTGCGCGAATTCTCCGAAAGCGAAGCAGAACAAAATAACGGTCCTATCTACGCGGCGCTGGCTCGTGTCTATCGCAGTATCACCGAATACCCTATAGCCCGCGATTACGCGCAGCGGGCCCTGGAGCACTTCCGCCAAACCGGCGAGTGGCGCGGTCTTGCCGAAGCGTATTTCGGTATCGCCCTTGCGGATCTGCAGGAAGGCGATTACGAGGCAAGTCTCGAGAATCTACAGCAAGCTCTCAAACTCATCGGCGATCATCCCGCTAGTTACACACTGGGGAAAATCTACGCCAACATGGCGGGTGCGTGCTGGTTTCTAAAACGTCCTCAGGAAGGCATTCGCTATCTTGAGAAAGCAATCGCTTACTACGAGCGCACCGACCACAAGGGGAGCGCTGCAAATGGTTATAACAACCTCGGCATTAATCTAATTTTGATTGGTCAATGGGGCAAAGCTCAGGAAGCTTTGGAGCGTGCTTTGGCCCTGGCCTCAGAAGCAGATGAACGAAACGAAAAGGTGCCGATGATTCTTGACTCGCTCGGCGAGTTGCTGATGTTGCGCGGCGAACTTGATGAGGCCAAGGACTATCTTATGCGCTCAGTCGCGCTCGCCAGGGACGACGGCAACAAATGGTATGCATGCCAGGCGCTAAGAACACTCGCTCGTTGTTACCTAGCCATGGAAGACCACGCAAAGGCGCTCGCGAAAGGGGACGAAGCACTAAGCCTCGCCGAAGGCATTGGCGATCGTCAGGCTATTTGTGAGTCGCGATTGATTTTGGCTGAGGCACATCTCCGCAATGGTGACGATGCTGAATGCTCCGCGCAACTAGACAAAGTAACCGGGGAAACAACCGAGTCTACCACCGATCTTAGCTTTGCGGGCGAGTCACACCGTCTCTTCGGCATGCTGGCAATCGCTCAATCGGACTTTTCCTCAGCGGCACAACATTTCGGCAGCAGCGTCTCAATTTTTGACATGCTCGGCGATCGTTATCGTGCCGCTCGCGCTCATACCGAACTCGGACGCGCGTATGCTTCCAGCCAGCCCAGTCGCGCCATGGAACATCTTTCGCGTGCTGTAAACGCCTTTCGCGAACTCGGAGCAAAACTGGATCAGAATCGGGCCGAAGCGGCCCTGGCTAACCTCGACCGCACTGCACCGGAACGGAACGAAGAGCAGTCCGCGTTGCCTCAACTGCTCACCCTCCGGCTTGCTGAGGCCATAACCTCTCGAGAACTGTTGTTGCGTGAGCTTGCCGCCATCATGCGTCAGGAGACGAGCGCGAAGGTCGTCGTAATCACCGAGCCGGGCGAACATAATCGTCGTCGAGTGGTAATTGCCCATGGGTGCACCCCGGCTGAAGGCACAAGGATCGCAGAACAGCTCGACCAGTTGATCGATGAGGACGCACAGAATGCTTACGCAAAGAAGAACAACGCAGCTATTCTTCAACTTCGTTCATCTCATTCCCCTCCGGCAACGCTTTACATCTCGCCCCTGAGCCGTGCGAGTCTTCCCGGCGGACTTTCGCTTGAGCCGTTGATGCGTGTAGCAGAACTTGGCATGGATGTTTGTGCTCTGAGGGCCGGCTCTCAGAAGGGCTCGCGAGTTCAACAGCCTGACGAACTCGCTGGTACCAGCCTCATGCCCGGATTCATTCACTCAAGCCCGGCAATGACTAAACTCGTAGAAGAAGTTCACAAGATTAGGTCTTCAGATGTAACGGTTTTGGTGACGGGTGAATCAGGTACTGGGAAAGAATTGGTCGCACGCGCGATTCACGCGCTTTCGACGCGTCGTTCGAAAGTGTTCGTTCCGTTCAACTGCACGGCGGTCCCGAAAGAGCTTTCTGAAGGTTACCTCTTTGGCTATCGTCGCGGTGCTTTTACCGGCGCAGTCACAGATTCTGCCGGCGTCATTCGCACCGCCGCCGGTGGAACGCTCTTTCTGGACGAAATTGGAGACTTGCCGCTTGATCTTCAACCAAAGCTTTTGCGATTTTTGCAGGAAGGCGAAATTCAACCACTCGGTGAACAGCGGCCGCTGAAAGTGGATGTCCGCATTATAGCGGCAACCAATACTGATCTTGAAGAGTTAGTGGCGCAAGGTCGTTTTCGCGAGGACCTTTACTATCGTCTAAATGTGATCCGGTTGCGCGTGCCACCTTTGCGCGAGCGTCGCTCGGAAATTCCTACGATCGTCAATTACTACATCAATCACTACTCGGCAAAGTTTGGGCGCCGGGACATTCAGATTACGCCGCCGGCTGTTGACCTGTTGATGGTTAGCGATTGGCCTGGCAACGTTCGGCAGCTTTGCAATGAAATCCAGAGAGTCGTTGCCCGCTCCGAGGATGCCACGGTCATCACCCCTGACCATCTCTCTCCAGAACTGAAGCGGACGTCCGCTCCCGCTACACCAAGTTCACCAGCGTCGACCTTGGCTTCTATGCCGGCAAGTTCATTGCAAAATGTCACCTTGGCCGTCGCGCTGGCAGATGTCGAACGCCACATGATCGCTGACGCCCTACGCAAACACGGTGGCAACATCTCGCGCGCCGCTCGTGAACTCGGACTCACACGCCGTGGCCTTTACCTCAAACTCGAACGTTACCAACTGAGTGCCAGCGCCTAGGATTAGGACATCCCCAGTAGCGCGCGGACATCTCCATTCGCCAGTTCGCGGCTTGTATTTAACGGCCGTTTCTTTCTTCCCGCAACTTCATTCGCAATTCCCGCGATTGTCGCAATGTCGAATGGCTTTGAAATTACCCAATCAGCTTTGATTGCCTGCCGGGCATCACAACTGATCGCGTCTGCCCACCCACTGACGATTGCCAGCGGTATCGTTTGCGAGCGCTTCCGGATTTCGCTGGCGAGTTCCCAACCGCTCATCTCGGGCATGCCGATGTCGGTAAAAACGATGTCGAGGTTGCCTTTCCCGGCATCATAGATCTTCAACGCCATCTCACCGCTTTCTGCAACTATCACTTCACAGCCTTCGGCTTCTAGCGCTTCGCGAAGCACTTCTCTTACAGCCGGTTCGTCGTCGACGACAAGTGCCCGAATTCTTTCTTCTCCGCCTGACGTTTCCGGCGTAACCAAAGCAGCTTCGGGCTTTGCTTCGTTTTCGGCTACGGGAAGCGTAATACGAAACGTGGTTCCGCGCCCGGGCTCACTTTCCACATCGATTGAACCGTTGTGCCGGCGAATAATGCCAAAGCTGACCGCCATCCCCATGCCGGTGCCGCCCTTACCCTTCGTCGTAAAGAAAGGATCAAACAACCGCGACTTAACCTCGGGAGCCATCCCTGTACCACTGTCGGCGATGGTCAATACCACCCGCCCATTCATTTCCTGCGAACTCATGTGAATCTCGCCACCGGAAGGCATCGCGTCGATCGCGTTGTAGATCATATTGACGAGCACTTCGCGCAACTCCACGGCATCCCCCATCACCGATGCAGTGCAGTCGGCCACAAGCGCCACGCGAATCTGCGGCCCTTCGACTCGTTCCCAACGCGGACGACTCATCTCGCAAACATCTTTCATCAACGCCGCAACTGAAACTGTTTGAAACTTGCGGCTGGGTTGTTTACGGGCAAAGTCCTGAATGCGCCGGATAATGTGAGCACCATCTTCAGCGCTTTTTATGATCAATTCGATACCGGAGTTGATCTTTTCTGCGTCCTTCATCCGCAGCAATAGTTGCGCGCGACCCAGAATTCCGGTGAGCGTGTTATTGACGTTGTGGGCCACACCGAACGAAAGTTCACCTAGGGCGGCCATCTTCTCCGCGTGAGTTGTCCGCTCGCGGAGTTCTTCATATTCAGCATGAGCAGCGGCAATCCGTTCCATACAAGTTCTAAGGCGTTCGCAGGTAGATGCTTGCTGCGAATTCGCGAGTAACTGGCTGGCTTGCGCACCGATCTCCTGACGCTCATCCTCATCCAGCTGCTCGCACATCTCCTCAATCAAAATCAGTAGGGGCCGACCGGCGCCTTCGTAATCTCCACACCTTTCAGCGACCCGACGGGCCCGATGGAGAATAGGTTTTGCTTCGTGTCGGCGGCCTAGCTTGCAAAGCACTAAGCCTTGCGTCGTCAACGCCTCGCCCAGCAATGCCTCTTCGCCGGTCGTCTCCATGGTCTCGACAGCGCGTCTGACTGAGCGTTGAGCTAGTCCGTATTGTCCTGAGGCAAGATAGAGTTGCGCCAAGGTCTCATCGACTTGGGCTCGTCTCACCTGATCGCTAAGTTCCTCGAAGAGTCTTCGTGCCCGTCCCAGATGGAGTTGCGCTTCATCAAATCTATGGAGGGCTGAGAGCAGGTAACCGTGATTGTTCTCAACTATTGCCGTGTAACGGTGGTTCCCGATTCCTTCGAAGTGTGAAAACGCGTCCCTATAGTGACTGAGGGCCCTGTCGAAGTAATGACTCTCGTTCTCCGCAATTCCGAGATCCTTCAGCGTGGTCGCAAATTCCAGGTGAAATCGTCCCTTCGCCCAAGGACTCAAGTAGTCAATAAGGCGATTTGCGTCGTTGAGTAAACTAACCGCATCGTGCAGTCTGCTGGCATGACGTTCCACGGTCGCAAGACGGACTAAGACGATTCCCTTCAGCTCCGACTCCCGGTCGGTGAGATCGTTTAGAGAAGAACGAAGCGTGGTACGTGCGAGATCGAACAACCCTTGCCGGTAATAACAATAACCAAGTTCGGAGCGGCTTTCTCCCGACTTGGCGGACTCTCCGAGATTGTCAAACAGAGCGATGGCTCCACTCAGAAGTCGCTCGGCGCAGTTTTGTCCGCCATCGACATGTCTAGTGCTTGCGACCCATCCGCTTAGCGTTCCGGCCGTTAGAAGCAGTTCCGCTGCAGCCAACCGGCTGAGGCCGGCTTGCTTTGGCCACTCGCCGATTGTCCACCAACGCTGAAGCGCCGCGCAACCCGCATCGTAGTCTCCGAGCTCGAGTTTCTCACGGGCAATGGTGCAGGACGCTTGAGCCTGTTCACTTAGCGTTAGTGGCGAGTATTCAATGTTCTGAGCCGCTTTTGCTTGTATCAGTCGCATTTCGATCTCTTCTGTCGGGATGCCTGGCTCTTTGTCGTTTTACTGTGGTCGTCTAAAACAGGTCCAGCGCCATTTGATACCGCTGACGAAATTAGTGGTGAAGAAGGCGACGAGATTTTTTCCTCATGGATACTTTGCTGGGTACCAGGTATACAGGTGCATACTGCGGTAACAAGGCACCTAAGTCGTCATTAATATTGCAAAAGGTGCGAGTTAAGTTCATTTCTGACCCTATCCCTACGGCTTCTGTATACGAGCTACTCAATTCTTAATCGCTTAGGGTTGCAAATTATCAGTTTGCTCTTCGATCGGGTAACTCACGGCGATTCAGTCACTTAAGCAGATAAACGCGAATATTACCTTCGTGGCACGAGCCTTGAAGTAGAGACTTCCGAACAAGTTGTTGGACGCTAGAACGAGAGTTGAAATTTCAAAGGTAGCAATTCCCGCCCTAGCGTACCGTCCCAGTAAACGTTCGATTACCAGGAGAAATCAAAATGAAACTCTTCCAATCAATTCTTTGCGCATCACTCTTAACTCTGTCTATTTCCTCAGCTACGCTCGCAGGCAACATCTCTGGTCGGGATGGCAACATCTCCGGGAAGGATGGCAACATCTCCGGCATCGCTGGCAACATTTCGGGTTTTGCGGACGAAGCCTACGACGTCCTTGTCGATCTCTTGAATGCAATACTTCCGTAAGGCGAACGCTCTGATTGCCAAGTCAGCGAGACTGTCAATCAGTCAATATGCGTCGCTTGTCTTCAAAGATCGTTCATTTTGGCGAGAAAACCCGCGAATAAGGCGCTCGCACGATGATAATTGGCAAGGGATATGCCAGTGGAACTGAGGTTCCCTTTTGCAAGAAGGTGCAAAGCTATGAAGACTTATCGGGATGGATCGAGTGCAGCGCATGACAGTGCTAAGGGATCACGCTATTTCCTTAGTCGGGTTAACGTTCTGCGCGGTTACATTTACCCCTCAGATTACTCGGTCGCAATGACGTTCGGGTTGGTCGGTCTGGGGGACGGGACGAAGTGAAAGTAGGACTCCAGTTCGATGCCAAAACAGAAATAACTCTCCTGATCCTCGCCCGCTCTTTGGAATAAAACTCACTGGACCTTGGCGACCTTCGAACCTTCAATTTTAGAGGCTCCGACGTCTCTGACCACATGGTTTCTTCGACACCCTTAAGTAAAGGCTCCTTCGTGGCGCCGATTTCTTGTTCCGAGCAATGCGGGCAGGCAATACAGATCGCGCTTGAAGCATTAAGTGCTAGTTTGTTTGGATCGTCCCATCGGGCCAACAAGGCGATGAACGGCCAGCGCCAATCCCATAATCATGTAGAAGACCATTACAACTTCCGAGTCACCCCAGTTGTAGTGAACCAAGCCGGAAATAAGGAATCCGGCCAGCCCACCCAGGGCTCCCAGTAAAATCCCGCGCTCGATCCATGCGAGCTGCCCTCTACTTCGCAGTGAGCACCAGAGTGTACGCGCGTAGGCGAATAGGAATGTTAGCCAGAGGATCAACGCCGGCGCGCCGCGCTCAAGAGCGATCTGTAAGAGATTTGAGTGCATGTGCCCCCACGGTAGGCGTCCGCTGTCAAAGAGTCCCCATTGGCGCCAATGGCCTTTTATCGAATCCATACCGACGCCAAAGAGTAAATGACGCGGATTGCTTAGCAGCAGATTGACCCCTTCTCGCCAGACAGTTTCGCGCCATGTGGTTGACTGGTCTGCCTGATCGATGAAAGCAACGTCGCGTTTCTGCCGCAGTAGGAACAGACCTCCGAGTATCAGTGGTATCGCCAACACACCAATGACGATCAAGCTGCGTCGTCTAACGCCCAGGAGAAGAATAATCAGTGTGGAAACTAAGCAGCCAAGCCACGACGCGCGCGTGACGGTCAATAGCAATGCGAAACCGAATCCGGCCAGCGCAGCAAGCAATAAGGCGCCCGCCCAACTTCGTTTCGACGGCAGACTGACAAAGAGGCCCACTGTCAGCGCGATGATCAACTGGAGAACCTCAGCATAAGTAACAAACTGACCATAAAAACCTGTCGCCCGCCAATCCCGTCCTCTTGACCAGCTTCCGATACCCAGTTGCTCCAGAGTATTACTGCCCACTAGAACGGTGCCGCGAGGAACCTTAAAGACCGGTTGCAACTCATGCCGGTAGGTCAGAACCGCCAGGGGTTTCTTTTCCGGTTTGGACAGAGCGCTAATCAACTCCTGCGGTTCGCTAAGCTTCCGTCCGTCAACTTCCAGCATTGTATCGCCGTCACGGATGCCTGCTTTGTAAAGCGGGCTCTGTTCCGAGACACCATAAACTTTTATTCCGCGTCCAAGGAGCCGCTCGCCGGCCGTGTAAAAAACATTCACTATGCAAGCGCAAATCAGCGTGAGTCCAAGCAAGCGAACCACTCGCAGTGAAGGCACATTTTCGGCAAACAAATAAATGATTGTGAAGAGACTCGCTGCTCGCAGCTTCCCGATGGAAACCATTGGCTCGTAGGAGAGAAAGGACGAAAGGCCGGTGAGGATAAAGAAGCCGAGTACGAGATAGTCTATCGGCGTTCTGTAAACGGTGGGTCGCGGCCGAAACGTAAACCGCGCCAGCCATAAAGCCAATCCGATCAGCCACGCGCTTTGCGTCGCGGCAATCGAGTTTGGGGCAGCGGCGGCAAACAAGAAAAGAAAGGTTACGATCGCGCCGTCAAGCATTTTCGCGGCCTGACTTTTCACTTCACATTCTTCATTCACGGATCGCCCTCGGGATAGGAACCAACTGGCGTGAACTGCACTAACTGAAGGTGGTTGTTTACCCAACCATAGTAATAAATTCCACTTGGCCCATGTCGCGCTTCTGTCACTTTGCCCGATGTTTGGACGCCCGACTGCCCGAAGCAGCCTGCTATTGGTGCGAAACATAAGCTGCTCCTCGCCGTGAGGAAATTCGTAATCCCCGACGATGCTGGTTCCAACCGTTCAGCCCATTGGGAAAACACGCTCTGCCAGTACGAGCATTAACGATGGCAGTGATTGAACAGCCTGTACCGCAGCCCATCGAGACCAGTGCTGACCGGCGAAGTTGACGTCCTCGTCTGCGAGTTGTTAACGCATGCTCGTTCGATACATGCGCACCAGCTGGTGGCTCTGGGGGTTGCTAGATGCCATCCTTCCGCGCCAGACGGTGCCCGGGTAATTGTCAAACCTCGGAGTTACGATTTTTTCCCCAAGCGACTGCACGTCTGCCGTGACAGCCACCGAGAAGTATACTGAACCAGCCGACGCTATCGAGCGTGATTTCGCGCCCCCGCGTGCTAAACCTGATTTTCCGTCAGTAGCCGTCGCCGCGCAGCATAACCAACACAGTGCGCAGCATGATCTTCAGATCAAAAAGCAGCGACCAGTTTTCGATGTAGAAGAGATCGAGCTTCACCATCTCTTCGAAAGGCAAACGGTTTCTACCGGAGACTTGCCAGAGTCCCGTCAATCCAGGCTTCATGTCGAGACGTTTGC